>ERZ842401.4544-NODE-4544-length-16051-cov-7.806577_pt1 | contig 16051 bp, 15 predicted proteins | sample MGYA00521270_ERZ842401 | MGnify/ENA primary metagenome ERZ842401 (study PRJEB31892, sample SAMEA3878208) | bioreactor metagenome | biome: Moose rumen | place: Sweden | collected 2011-10 | study: EMG produced TPA metagenomics assembly of the PRJEB12797 data set...
CCATTTTATTTTATCAACTATATTTTAGAAAAAACGTTTTGGACACTATTGATTTGTAATTTGTTAATTTTCTGCGTGATGAAAAATGTGTTGTGTATAATTGAAAAAAAAATCGTAACTTTGCAACCGCTTACGCGAGAATAGTAAGCTGCTAAGAAAAGCATTGCGATAAGGTCCCTTTACCGAATTTCGCCAAGATTCCATTCAGGAGGACAGAGCATTATGCTTTCGCTTGATGTGTATGCTGAACATCGGCATATCCACAGGCGTGAGATATGTTACCAAATGAAGTTCTGTTCCTGAATAGGTGTTTGGCGATACCTGCGTAAAGACGGACATGAGTGCATAAGTCTCATGCCTTTCTTTTTATGTGTTATTCCCTTGTTGGAGGCTTGGGGGGGGATAGAATTAAAGAATATGGATATTAAAGTACAGAAAGGTCAACGCATTGAAATAGGCTTGCAGAAGGTCGGCGTTGGATTGGGTTGGGACCCGAATTATCGACAAGAAGAGACTTGAGGAGATGGATATGGTGATACAACCTGTTGAAATAGAATTGTTTAATAATAAATATATACAGTAACTTAAAACTTTAAATTATGGCAAGAAGAATATACGTCTTATTATGTTTATGCACAATGGCTTGTCTAGTTTCATCTTGTGGAAATGACATGAGCATTGATGCGGTTAATAGCACCGATATACTCAAAGACATGACACCTGATAAGGCATATAAAAAATTAAATTCGAGTACAGTTTTGTATATTGATGCCTCAACGGTGTTTCTTGATGCGAAACAAAGCCCGATTTTTAATGCAATGAAATCTCAAATGTACCAATACATTGGGACATTGGTATTTATTAAGGGGCTGCAGTTTGATACAACAGAGTGCGACAGGCAGAAACAAACTCTCTTTAATGCTTTGGAGAACATGAATAGTGATTATAATTATGCAGATATTCAAAAGGCTGTTGACAACATCTGCAATGGAAATCGTCAAGGCATGATTATTTCGGATTTTGAATTTTGGAAAGATGGTAAACCCCATGATAACGACCCGTATTTAATTGGGTCTTTTAAGAAATGGCTTGGTAGGGGGTATCAAATTGACATACTGACAGAACCTTACTACGAAAACAGGAATCTGAAAAAACGTTTCTACATGTTTTTCACCGACCCTACTGACAAAGCCCCCATAACAAATACCATGATTGAACAAGTGAAGAACTATTTGGTGAAAGATAATCCCAACGTGGGTCAGTGCTGTTTGTTTACCATGAAAAATTCGGATGTAAGTATTCAAAGGAATAAAGAGAAATGCTCGTCATCTGAAGAAATTGATATTGATATTAAACCCATAAATAGTCGAAGTGAACTCGTTTCAACTGAAGCAACTTGGAAAGACATAAAAGAGTTTCTTATGAAACTCGACAATCACAATAGAGTTATTGAAGATGAAAATCCTATACCTATCGTAGATGGTCTGAAATTGATTGATGGCACAAATTATTCGGTTAACGATATAAAGATTAGAGCCACCAATATTTCCAAACTATATTTGTCGAAACAAGAAGGCGACCCTAACCTAAATGGAGATACGTTTGACGTTTCCGATGCGTTTGACGTAGAATTAAGCCCGCAAAAGAATATTTCCATATTCCTTAATAAGAACATATTCTCTGCCAAGCATTTGTATTCTGCAAACGATGGGTTTGACGGAAATCTCATACGTATTGACATAATAGCAGACAGCAGCAGTATAAATCCATACGACGAAACAATATTCCAATGGGAATCTGTGCGCAATGGTAAAAAAACAGGAAAAACTGCCACGTGCGTCTCTTTAAGTATCGACAATGTCTTAAAGGATATTGAAATTGTTCCCGATGGGAAAGTTATTTACACGGTATATATCCAAACACCATCTTACAAATAAGAATTATTAACAAAAAAAGTATTGATTATGAATATGTTTTCTATGAGTCCTATTGAGAATAGGCAAGAGTTGGGTTCTTTAATCCAGAACACTTATTTTACAGCACTGATTTTTATGGCAGTGGCTTTTGCCATAGCATTGCTGATTGCAAAACTCATCAAATGGCAGGGGAAACCGGATAATTCCTACAAAAAACGCAGAATTTGGTGGATTATAATTGGGATAGTCGTTCCCTTTGTGTTCTTCCTCATCAACGCTACATACGTTGCCGGCTTTATTGATAGATCATCACTGTCGGCCAAGTTTGGCACACACAACATTATTGCAACTTTGGTATGTCTCGCGGGATATTTCGTTGTTTCCATTGTAACTATGCTCCTTTTCCGCAGTTCAAAGTGGGGCAGCATCTTGGGACCTTCCAGAAAAAATTAACCACAAAATAGATTATTATGGCGAAAGAAGTATTTGTTATTGGAATTGGCGGCACAGGGATGAGGTGTATCGAATCATTTATCCATTTATGTGCCATTGGTATGTTTGACGACACGGAAGTGAATATGCTTGCCCTTGACACAGACAAGGACAATGGGAATTTCACACGGTTAAAAAATTTGAAAGAAGCATACGTCAAGACAAAGGGTATAGGTAAAAAACAGGTGGCGCTGAAAGACACTTTCTTTTCCGCAAAGCTCAATTATTACCAATTCAGTCCCGATTATTCTGAAAAATCCACTTTTGACAAACTATTCAATTATGGAGATTTGAAATACCGCAATCCTGACGAGGCCGCTATTGCAGATTTATTGCTGACCGATAATGCCAAACAATTCGACCTTAAGCATGGCTACCGTGCTCAGACGCATTTGGGCAGTATGCTTATGTATCATTCCATCGTAGATGAAGTCCGTCAAGGAAACACCAATAGTGACCTGCGTAGGTTTATCCAAAAACTCATTGATGCTTCAGCAGGTCATCCGCGTGTATTTATACTTGGTTCGGTGTTTGGCGGCACTGGAGCGTCTTCTATTCCTATCATTCCAAAGGCAATTCGCGATGCGGCAAACCTGATGTCTGACGCTACCGATATTGAAAAAAATGCATATTTCGGTGCAACATTGCTGACTGCCTATTTCTCGTTTGCGGCACCTAATGCCAATGATCTGGCAAAACAAAAAGTGATTGCAACATCCGACAAATTTGCCCTTAATTCTCAAGCCGCTATGATGTTTTACGAATCCGACGAAACGGTTCGCAAAACATATCAAAGGCTTTATATGATGGGAACCGAAGGTATTGGCTGGAAACCCGGAAAAGTGAAGGATAAAGTCGAGACAGGTGGAGCAGATCAGGAAAATGATTCTCATTATATAGAATTGCTGTCTGCTTTTGCCGCATGGCATTTTTTCAATTCACAAGAAGACGGTACGGCAGATGGCTTGCAAGGGCTGTCTGAACTTAAAAACAACAGAAAGCTTGAATATGTCTATCGCACATTTAATGATAATGGCAAAATAGATTATATTGATTTTGTGGATGAAAACACAAAAGCCGACTTTGCAAAAAAATTAGGAATGTTTACAGCGATGACTTTGGTGGAAAACAACGACCTTTTCTTCGAAGCAGTGCAAAGCGGAGACCTAAAAGTCAATAAAATAGAAGGCTACGATGATATTGAAAAGTCTGAAGTGGATAGTCTTGTTGGCTATATGCATTTATTCCATTTCGATATATCAGATGGCAAAGTTAAAGACGGTTGGTTGAGACAGCTGCACAATTCTGCGGGCGGAGGTGACAAGTTTTTGCTCAATGCCAAGGTATTCAGTCCTACAAGCGACAGAGAATTTAAAAAACTGGATTTCAACAAGGAATTGTATCAGAAAGGTTCTGATTTCGAAAAAAATTCATTCAAGACTCGTGTGTTTGGAGATATAACGGATGAATTTAAAAGCCAATTTATTAAAGAAAAGGATTCTTCTGAAATCACCAATAAGAACGAAAAGTTAATAAAGCGGGTTTACGACACGCTATGCAGTTTGTATCATTTTAACAATTAGAACTATGGGAAAGGCTAAATTGATAAAGAGCACAGGAAGCTCAAAAAATAATCCACAAGGACATTGGTATATCCATGACGAGATAAAACCGTTCATACAAGGAATAGAAGCGGGCAATTTGGACGAAAAGCAAGTGAGTAGCACCTTGATATCAGGTGTTCCAAGTCCATGGGCACGCCCAAAACTGTTTTGGTTTGCATTTGATTACAAAACCACAGATGCGAACATCCAGACTTCTGGCTTGTTCAGTTTTTATAACAATCTAATCCAAGAGTGGAAGGGACTTTTAGCGGTTGTGGCACTTTTCCCCGACAGAATCACATTTTCCGAGCCGTTAGTTCTGGATGCAGATAGTCAGTGGTATGATATTCCAAGTGCATTCGGACGAATGTTGCTGGACGAAAAGGACTTGTGGACAGATCAGCAAAAGAAATCCGTGAATCCAGACGAGAAACCATATATACAACTGATAAAGTATAATGGTCAGGTCATTGGAGGAACCTCACCGTTTTCAATATTTTTCCCGGGTGTAGAATATCCTGATTTAAAAAACACGTCGGACATCCCGTGGTACACTGGTGGAAGATTCACAGACCCGTTAAGTTACATTCGTAACGACAAGGACAAGATACAGAAACTGTACTTGTTTGTCAAAAATATGAATGCCAATTTTGATGCGTACGAAAAAAAACAAGAACGGTCTGCTGATGGAAAAACTATTAGCTGTCATCCAGAAATGTCGGGTCTAAAAAGTCATTTGAGGGAATGGGAAAGGTCTCTTAAGAACCAATTCCCTGCTTTGCAAAATAATGGAACGATTGCAAAGTATTCCAATCTGCGTGCACCTTATTCTACGTTATTGGTTTCCAATCAAAAAGTATATTTGTTAAGGACGGGCGATTTGACTTTCATCAAACCAGATGATGAAACTTTAATCGTTGCGGTCTTAAATGATTTACAGGATGTACTCAACGATAGTAAGAAGATTGTGGGTTGGTATGAGCCTGGTGACCACAGGCAGCCTTTATCAAAAGCAGCCGTTTATTACTTGAAAGTGAATGATTTGGGAGAAAAAGACAACCCTGTGAAGTATTTCGCTCTTCCGTTGAGCATAGAAGGTCTGCAAATGTTTGGTAAAAATATTGGTGTCTTGGTTTCTCATGACAATCCGAAGTTTGATATTACTGGACGAATCAACAAACAAAACAAGTTGGTGGTTGACCTTACAGTAACCATAGACAATCAGCCTTATAAATTGAATCCGCGCGAGTATGAGATTGTATGGGAAACTCAGAACCGTAAAGTCATAGTTTGGCCTAATTTCATTTCCGACAAATGGGATGCTTACTATCTGTATTCTGAATTTCCGTCCAACTTGTCGGGCATGAAGTTTATTCCATTTTATAAACATTGTGCAGATGGCAAAATAATTACTGTAGAACGCCCAGACGGGATTCAATCGCAGGATTATGTTGTCTATGCTGACAGTTCTGACGATATGAAAAAGGATGCAAAACTTGATATTTTGGAATTGGTGAGGTATCCCGTCGGTCAAGTGACAGAAGGACAGCACAAGTATGAAGTTACCAAGTCCAATTGCCCAATTGCGGGTCTGGAAATCCGTATTGAAAATGCGGGACGCACTGAAACGGCTGGTTATTTAATGGTTAAGAATCCCGGAGATTCGTCAATGGGAGAAAACAAAATAACCGATTTCAGCTCAACCCCCATTAACGCTTCGGCTATTGTGGGCATCGACTTCGGCAGCAACAACACCTGCGTGCATTATATGATTAATAATAACATCCACCCCATCAAGTTCGAAAATCGCCGTTTGGCTTTGGTTGGCATAGAGGCTATTGATGGCAACACCGCACAAAGTGACGAACTGCTGTTTTTCTCCAATGAGCCGACTGAAAACGGTCAAATTAAATCATGGCTTCATGATCACGATCCCCTATATATAGGCGCGCATAAGGACAAAGAGATTGCTGGCGGTGTAGCCGTCAATGAGAATAATATTTTGGTACGCGATATGAATCGGGAAATCATACACACACAAGTAGGTGTTCTTCATTACAATATGAAGTGGCTCTCCGACACATCGGGAATATTTAAGAAAACTGCTTTTCTGAAGTCAGTTTGGTTGTCTGTTTGTGCAGATTTGTATGCCAACCAACTCGCACCAAGAGAAATAAGATGGTCATTCCCAAGTTCAATGTCTCCGACCGATTTAAGCCAATACAGAAATATTTACAATGCCCAACTTCCCAATATAACGCCCATACTTGGCGACAATAACCAAAGACTACGACCACAACCTTTAGTGGAACAGACTGAATCCGAGTCGGTTTGCAAATATGCGTTAGGGCAACAATATGGATTGAATAACGCCATGTTTTTAGGTATTGATGTTGGAGGCAGCACAAGCGACATTCTACTTCTGGCAAAAGACATAAACAATAATAACGCAGAAACACTTTTCAGTCAAAGTTCTGTAAGGATTGCCGCAGGGGTGTTTTTCGATGCAGTGATAAAGTCACAGAAGTTCAGAAAAGCCATTTATGAATTTCACGAATCACAGCAAAGAATTCACGTTGAGAATATAAACGAGATTCTATCAGCTGAGAATAAGAATAAGGCACCGTTCTATCTTAACAGCATTTTTGACCAACTAAAACCTGATGATTCGTCAAATTTTTATAGTAGGATTAGTGTAACAGCACCGTTTGTATTTGCCATTCCCGCATACGTCACAGGGCTTTTGGTCTTTTATGCCGGAAAACTGTGTGCAAAAACAATCAATGAGCATAATATGACAGGCATCCGCGAAATTCATTTGATGCCATTCGGCAAGGGAGGCAGACTGTTCCATTGGTTGCAAACAAATCCAGGTCTCGCTACAACGACAAGTTATTACGAAACACTCTTCAAAAAAGCATTCGGCAACGGTGCGGAGAATATCCGTTTGAATTACAGGACTGATATAGTATCCGACAACAAATCCGAGGTTTCTAAAGGTTTGGTTTCAAATCACAATCTTGTATTCGACCCCGATATCCGTCACACATCAGATATTTTTGCGGAAAAAGGAATCAAATATCTTAACAATGGACAATTTGACACTCTCAACGAGAATGACATTGTGAAAAGCGATTACTTTGAGAATATCGGCCAATTCGAGTTCCCGGACAGAATGGAAAATTTCGAGACTTTCCTTGAACTTTTCATTGATTTTGTCAGCCAAAAAGCGGGACTTGTCACCGATGTGGCTGCCTTGAGGAACCGCAAGAATGAATTGCCAAGTTTGCTTTCATCATTCATTACAAATGACAGTGAATATGATAAAGCCCGTAATGTTAAGCAGCATACAGGACAATTCGAATACAAATTTCCGATTTTTATAGCAGAAGGACTGTGCTATTTGGATAAAATAATTATTCCAGAAGTATTCAAAGACTGATTATGCCGAACTATCTGATTATATACGTGGATGTTGAATTCATAGTCTGTGCCATCGGCACAGGCTATGAAGCTCATCCGTATATCGTACGAAGCGATAATGATATTCTGCAATGGTTATACTTCTTCAACGATCCACACCAGCATAATGTATCGTTTGGGAAAAGGTATAAGAAACATTATATGGAGGGGGAGGTGAATTACTATGGCAGATTTCCTGGCTCTATTGAGAATGCGGGAAAAACTTTCTCATTACGCCATGCGGATTATCCGTTGATTGAACTTTTAGAAGAGTCGGGAATGTTGAAGCTGTGGCGAGATGAGTATAGTCATCATACGCAAACAGTGCCTGACACAATACCGACCTTACTCACATTTTCTTCTTCCATCACCGACTTCGCCAAAAAGCCTTTTGTGGATTATTTGAAAGGTAAGCGTTTTGACATCAAATCTTATACAATACCATTGGCTGAATTGGTCTTTCAGAAATTGCTTAGGGAGGGTCATGCTAATACTACACCAGAGTCGGCCTCGGTGGTGATAGAAGCCACAAACGCCACACTGCATTTCACCAAATTAGTATATCACGACCAGTATTTTTTGAAAGATGGTGATGTCAAGTCTATACCTGGCATGGGTATCGACCCCAGAAAACGTGCTTTGTGCAAATTCCTTGTAGGCGAACTGAATAGCCTCACAGGACTGCTGTCGTCAGAGCAAGAGAAAGAAGAAGAGGTGGAACGTTTTGAACCACAATCAGCAGACTTATTGAGACAAATAGATGCCACACCCGGAAACAGACCATTTTATATAAAGAATCTGTCTTTCAGAATAGCGAAGTCTATAAAGAGAGATATTCTTGTTAAGAAAAGCGATTTGGAATCCGACACAGGACTCTATCTTCAATATCTAACCGATGCATATAATGCCTTTATTGAAGAACGTTGCCCCAACGGGATTGATTATTGCTGCTTTGTCGGGAACTGTTTTGTAAGTGAGCGCATCAGACGTCGTTTCGAGGATATTGTAGGATCAGAACGCACCTTCTTTTTCAAAACTACAGATGTGGCGGACCTCATATACGTTTATCCACGAGCGGAAGAAAAACAACGGGCAACAGATGCCCAATTAGCCTATCAGCGTGCACTCGACTTGGACAAACAGGGAAAACTGGAGGATGCTAAGTCAAATATAGACATTTCGGTAAATTTAGTCCCTGAAAACTTGGATTACAGAAAGTTTGCGGATCACCTGTCTGAAAAAATCAGAAAACATAGGGAGACGCTTCAATTGTATAAAAAATATCTGTTGGCGGGCGACAAGTTTTATGACAAAAGCAAGTACAACGAAGCCTTGATTGAATATGAAAACGCCGAGAGCGTTGATGACAATGCTGAAATCAAAGGGAAGATTATTGAATGTAATGTTCGAATAAAGGAACAAAAGAAACAAAAGGAAAAAATAGAAGAATTGCTAATTGAAATAAAGGCTGCATTAGCGTCGAGAAATGTAGAATTGGCAGAGGCAAAAGTAAAAGAAGTTTTGTCATTGGATTCTGCCAATAGGGCAATAAAAGGTTATAATGCAGAAATTTTGCAGATTAGAAAAGAAGAAGAAAAAAAAGAAAGAGAAAAGGAAAGGAAAAGAACAATTGAAAATTTGCTAGCAGAAGCAGATAAACAGTTTAGTAAAAAGGATTATGTGTCTGCTTTAGACACGTATAACCAAGTTATATCGTTAGACCCGAGAAATGGCTCTATAAAACTCAAGATAAAAGAATGCAAGAATGCTATTAATAAACAACTTATAAGAAGTCAAATCAGCAATATTGAAAATGATATTCAAATAGCATTACAGAAAAATGATTTCGAAAAGGCTTCGCAATTATATTCCCAATTGGAGCAGATTGACGTTGAAAATGCAACAACCTGGCAAAAAAAGAAGGATGATATTTCATATTTGTTGAAATTTTCGTCACCAAGGTTTGTCAGAGGGGAAATTGCAAATATCAAAGCTATGTTGAGATTGAGAAAATTTGCTGACGCAAAAGACCTCATGGTTAAATTAGAAAGCAACTTACATTTGCTTGAAAATAATAGTTATGATACAGATATTGCTTCCTTGAAAGGACTTATTGAAAATGGTAACGATGATGTAAAGAAAAAAGAACATAGGCATATAGCACCATATCCAGAGAAAAACGATGTACTTCCTTCTGAAAATGACGAGAAAGGTAAGAAAATTACTAAGGCTGCACCCAAAAGAGAGGTAAAAAAAGAGAAAAAAACAAAAAGCATAGAGAAACCAACACAAACAAATGTTCCAGACAGTGAAGGATATAGACTGTTACGAGGAAGACAATACTTAAAAGCAAAAAAACTCTTTGCCATAGAGAAGAATTCAGAAATGGCAACGGTTTGTACTGAACTAATACGCTTAGAAAAGTCTATGAGTAATGGAACTATTAAAGAGCAAGAGAAAAAAAGACTTTTTGAATTATACAAGAAATATAACATAAATTATTAATCTTATAATATTTCCAACTATGGCATTAGAAAGAAAAAAATTTGATCTTACAAAAGATCTACAAAAGAACGACAGATTTCCTCTGACAAAAGACGGAGATGAAGGGTATAACAAAATTCGAGTTGACCTTTCATGGGACACCACTGGTATAAGAAGCAAACATGGCTTGGAGGGGCTGGACTTAGATGCTTGTGCTTTCCTTGTTGGTGAGGATGGTGTTATTACAGATGATGCAGACTTCGTATATTACAAATCTGAAAGTCGTTGGATGCCAGAAGATTCTCGATGGAAAGACCCCGAACAACGAGATGACGTTGATGTAACGGAAGGTGACTTCGCTCCTTTTGATCGCGGAGTGTTCAAAACTCGTAAGAGGTGGCGTGAAGAGACATTGCCTATCTCGAAAGATGCATCTGTTTTTGGTTCATGGGATGATCTCGGAGAAGATGTTAAAGATGGAGGAGAGGCTGGTGAAACTATGCATGTCGTACTTGACAAGGTAAGGGATGACATTGCAGAGATAATTTTCTGCGTGTCTATTTATCCAAATCCTGACTATGGCCCAGTAGAGACACAAACATTTGACAAAGTCCACGATGCTAAGATAGAAATAACAGATGTTGATACAGGCAATATTCTGTGTAGTTATCAACTTGACGAGGAATTCGCTGGCAAAACCGCTGTTGAAGTGGGACGTTTGGCTATAAACGATGAAGGAGAGTGGGATTTTGTCGCTTTAGGCGAAGGTCATGAAGGCGGTATGCAAACATTAATTGATATATATGCATAGTTTGATAGTTGAACATACATATCATTTATATTTATAAAACATCGAATATTAATAAATAATTTTTTTATCATGGCACGTTTTGATTTAAACAAAGGTGATCGCTTTAACCTGAAAAAAAGCGAAGGTTTGAATAAAATCCAAATAAATTTGGGTTGGAAATCTGGTGCAGATTTGGATGCTTGCGCATTTCTGCTAGGTGCTGATGGTGTTATAATGGATGATGCTGATTTTGTGTACTATAATTCAGAAAACAGATGTAATCCGGAATCATTGGCTTTAGAATCTTTTGATAGGGCGAAATATGGTAACAAGAGAAATTGGAGAAATGAAACAATTCCTTTTTCAAAAGACGGTTCAGTCATTGGGTCGGCAGATGATACTGGAGATGGAGGCGATGCTGGAGAAGAAATGCATGTCGTTTTAGATAAAGTTAATCCAAGAATTTCTGAAATTGTGTTCTGTGTAACAATCTATCATGGAGATGAAATGGGAACCACATTTGGCAAGGTACGAGAACCATATATTTCCATAGTTAATGAAGACAATGACGAGGAACTTTGCCGCTATAATTTGAAAGAGAACTTTGCCAATGAAACAGCAGTTGTTGCAGGAAGCCTAATATGCGACGAAGAAGGAGAGTGGTCTTTTGAAGCTGTAGGCGAAGGACATGAAGGTGGTATGCAAACATTAATTGATATATACGCATAATTATGGCTGATAATAGAAAAAGTACTCGAAATTTTGATTTGAACAAGTCGCAGAAACATAGTTTCGATTTGGAAAAAGAAATTGGTAATGATACGCCATTGCCGTCTGCCCCCCCACGCAAGAAATGGCCTAAAATCCTAATTCCGATCTTGGTTGTTGCGGTCATTGCTGTTTTGGCAATTGTATTATGGCCTAAAGGTGATAGTGTTAATAAAAATACAGCAACTGGTATTCCCAATGCAGAGACCGCGGACAATACAACCGCAAATGATAATGTAATCGGCAATTCAGTAGAAGAAGAAAACCAAACCGCAGAACAGTCTGCTGACGAGGCTTCCGCACCTGCAGAAGAAGTTTCTAAAACTACAGAAGCCGTAGAGACACCTACAGGAGAACCTGTTGTCGCTCAGCCTGCGGGCAATAAAACAACACCAAAACCTGGTAGCCACTCTAAACCTGCGAACAGCACTACTCCTTCGCACCACACATCAGGAACACTGACTGGTGATGTGGAACAAGATGCAAAGGCTGTTATCCGCGGCGAATTTGGCAATGGTGATGACCGCAAAGCGGCGCTGGGAAATCGTTATAGGGAAATCCAAGATAGAGTCAACGAAATCTATCGCGAGAAGCACAATAACTAATCATTCACAGGGCATTGCTTATACGGCAATGCCCTTTAAAACCGAATATATGGTTGGAATTGTTCTGAAAGTCATTATTGCCCTTTTCGTGTGGTGGGTGCTGCCATCGCTTATTGTAAAAAAGAAATCAAGTCCTTGGAAAAAGTGGCTGAATGTTGTATGTGCTATTGTAGGCGTGCTACTTTTAGTCTATGCCGGAGTGGATTTGTTTCATATTATTCTCAGTGCAAAATGAAATCAATAAATGCAAATTATGAATATAACGCCTGAACGCATCGCAACCCTTTCCAAAAACGAAATTTTTGTCTTTGGCAGCAATCTTGGCGGAAAACACGATGGCGGTGCTGCATATACTGCACGTGCCAAATTTGGCGCAAAGCAAGGACAAGGTGTTGGATTGCAGGGTCAAAGCTATGGAATCCCTACTAAACGCATGAGTATTGAAGAAATAAAACCATTTGTTGATGATTTTATCATATTCGCAAAACGACATCCTGAACTCACATTTTTAGTTACAAGGATTGGTTGTGGACATTCAGGTCATAAAGACAAGGACATTGCTTCGCTTTTTGTTGATGCCTTGGAAATGGATAATGTGGCATTACCAGAAAGTTTTATTGAAATCATTACAGAAAAGAAATAATTCAAATTAATTACATACTAACTTAAAACCTTAAATTATGATCAATTTAGAGAAAGGTCAGCGCATTGAAATAGGCTTGCAGAAGGTCGGCGTTGGATTAGGATGGGATCCCAACGAAGGGACAGGTTTTGACTTCGACTTAGATGCTTCAGCATTTATGCTGGGTGAGAATAAGAAACTTCCGCAAGATGAGTATTTTGTCTTCTACAACAACAAGTTGTCGCCTGATGGTGCAGTAGAAGCTGGTGATGACGACCTCACTGGTGGCAACAGCGACGGGGGCGATGATGAAACCTTAATGGTTGATTTAAGCAAAGTTTCTCCGAAAATAAGTGAGATTGTATTTACAGTAACTATTCATGAGTGGGACAAGCGTAAGCAAAATTTTGGACAAGTACGCAACTCTTACATTCGTATTTACAATGCCCTTACCAACGAGGAGATTGCCAAGTATGAACTTGACGAGGATTTCTCTATTGAGACCGCTGTCGAGTTTGGACGCCTCTACCGCCGCAACGGGGAGTGGAAGTTCGAAGCTATGGGCATAGGCTACAAAGGTGGATTACAGTATTTTGTTGACAAATATGTAGGATAAGGAGGTGATATTATGGCTATTAATCTTGTAAAAGGACAGCGTGTTGATATTGGTCTGACAAAACTCACTGTTGAACTTGGATGGAGGGTCAACCCTAATGCTAATCCTCCATATGATCTTGATGCTTCAACGTTCCTCCTTAATTCCAAAAATGAGATTGAGAATGAAGTTGATTTTGTTTTCTATGGCTCAAATAAGAAAATAACTGTACAGACCGAAGATGGTGAGGCAGAACGTCCGATTTCCTACGATAACAGTGTATTAGGTTCAATAGATGATTTGGGCGATGATGACGATGATAGTGGAGAGGGTAATGAGGAAATAGAAATTGACCTTACAAAAACATCTACCAACATTCAATCCATTTTATTTACTGCAAGTATCTATTGGAACCCTTCTGATGCCAATGACCCAAATCTTGCGCCACGACTAAAGTATAATTTTGGACAAGTGAGAGATTCTTATATTCTCATAAGAAACACAGTTACAGAAGAGATTCTTTGCAAATACGAACTTGATGAAGATTTTTCAACTGAAAAGGGTGTAGAGTTTGGTCGTTTATACCGTAAAAATGGAGGTTGGAAATTCGAGGCTGTTGGGATTGGATATACGGAAGGGTTAGAGCCAATATGCAAAAAATATGCGTCTAAATTCATGTGACCTATTTACTGTAGAAATATTTCTGAACATTGATAAATTAAGTCTGGTATTTTGGTAAAAACGTTTCTAAAACATGGTGGTAATGAGAGTAATAGACTAATTTTGCATCTCGAATTAAACAAACAACCATATGGCTATACGATTAGAAAAAACAGGTGACCAGCACCGTATAAACCTGGAAAAAGGAGCGACATCCTTTAACGGAGAAATCAAGATAAACCTTGATTGGTCGAAAGGAGGTTTTTTCAAGAAACTCTTCGGAGGAGATATTGACCTCGACCTCGGCTGTTTCTATGAACTCCGGAATGGCAAGAAACAACTGATAGACGGACTTCAGTTTGCCCACGGACAAGGTGGTTCCCGTACCGCACAGACTCGTCAGGGGTGCTATGACAAGGAACCCTATATTTGGCATAAAGGCGATGACCGCGGCGGTGGAGCAGAATCAGGCGAAACGATTCTTGTCAATCCGTCCCATATCAACGACATAAAGCGTATCATTGTCTACACCTTTATCTACGAAGGGGCAGCAAAATGGGCCGAGACCAATGCTGTGGTGAAAGTCAGTGTGCCCGGTAACGAGGACGTAATTGTCGAGATGGGACAGCAGACAGACAGTCGCAAATTCTGTGCCATTGCTGAATTGGATTTCGATGGCAACAATTCCATTACAGTCAAGAAACTTGTTTCATTCCATGACGGTCATAGTGATTGTGACAAGAGATATGGATGGGGATTCAAATATCATGCAGGAACAAAATAAAACGAAGAACAATGGCAATAGAGCTTGAAAAGAACAACACCCCAACTGACGAGGAGATTCAGAAGTGGATTGACGATGTTTATCATTATACCATTGACCAAATGGTGAACAATGGTGTTTCTGAATCGCAAATGAAAACAGACCTTGTTGATCAGGGTTTAAGTCCGGCAGATGCAGAAACAGTTGTAACCAATGTGGCAGCGGAAATGAAAAAAGCCAAAAAGAAAGGCGGACAAAAGGACATGCTCTATGGTGCGTTGTGGTGTGTGGGTGGAATTATTGTTACTGTTGCAACATATTCTGCGGCTTCCAATGGAGGCACTTATATAGTGGCTTATGGTGCAATAATTTGGGGAGCAATTCAATTTTTCAAAGGATTAATAAACATTTTTTAATATGGCTATTCGATTGGAAAAAGGTCAGCGAATCAACCTTGAAAAAACAAATGGTTCGAAACTCACCAACTTCTGTGTTGGATGCAAATGGGGTAACGTGGAAAAGAAATCGTTCTTTGGACTATTTACAAACAATGTGGACGTGGATTTAGATTTAAGTTGCTTAATGTTTGATGCAACAGGGAAGGCAATAGACCATATTTGGTCTCCTTTGTTCCTATTTCATGACAAGGCGCCACAAATAGGATTACCCAATGGAAAACTATTGTCAAGAGATGGGGCTATTAAGCACACAGGAGATGCACTCAAAAGTGGTCCTGGAATAGATGATGAAGTCATCACAGTTGACTTAACTCGCGTAAACAACGAAGTTAACTCCATTGTATTTTTCTTGAATATATACAACAACGAAGACTATTCAGGCGATTTCTCAGGAATCCCTTATGCTCGCATTCGAATGTATGAATATGATAGGAAGCCCGAGAACGTAAAAGAGGTGTTTGCTGAGTATAATATTGTAACTCAGACGGAATGCGTTGGAAAAAGAGGCTTGGTTATGGCCAAACTCTATCGTTACAACGGCGAATGGAAGTTTGCCGCATTAGGCGACGCATACGAAGATCGTTCAATTCTAAACACCATTGTTCGTGTAATGAAAGACTATTCAAAATAAAATAATCATGAGAAGATTACCCGTTTATCTGCTTTTGGACACATCGGGCTCAATGTTTGGCGAGCCGATAGAAGCAGTCAAGAATGGCGTGCAGGTGCTTGTGTCCACCCTGCGCAGCGACCCGTATGCTCTTGAGACTGCATACTTGAGCATCATCACCTTCAACTCTTCAGCGCAACAGGTGACACCTCTTACCGAGCT
>ERZ842401.4545-NODE-4545-length-16050-cov-5.407565_pt1 | contig 16050 bp, 10 predicted proteins | sample MGYA00521270_ERZ842401 | MGnify/ENA primary metagenome ERZ842401 (study PRJEB31892, sample SAMEA3878208) | bioreactor metagenome | biome: Moose rumen | place: Sweden | collected 2011-10 | study: EMG produced TPA metagenomics assembly of the PRJEB12797 data set...
ACTTGTATTCGGCTCGTAAAGAGGCGAAGGAGTATCTGGAGTATGTGATAAAGCCCAATGACAAAGGCAAGTTGGAAGAGTATCGAGAAATCATCACAAAAGAGTTCTTCCCCAGTCGTGGTGATGCGAAGTTGCGCTTCTCCGTCTGCCGTAAGGCTGTTTCTGAATTCAAGTCACTCGACCCTGCACCAGAGTTTCTTGCAGACCTAATGTTATACATTCCAGAATGTGCCTGTGAGATTGCCAATGATTGGGGTGACATGTGGGAACAATTCTACGATGCTGCCGAGAACAACTTCAAGGCAGCCATGAAGTATATTAGTGAACACCAACTACAAAGCCACTTCCAGAAACGGATAGATATTATTCTTCACAACTGTGAGTCATCTGGCTGGGGTTTTCCTGATTCAATGTGGGACATCTATTATGACTATTCTGATAGGGAGGAAGAATAGGCCAACTATATATGACAAGGAATCCGGATTATATTCTGTTGAGCATTATTGGTTTCTGTCGATAGTCACGAAGCAGTATTGTGGAAACATCTTCTGGGCTTGACTTTTTGTTTCCAATATCATCAAATGATGATTGATAGCCAATATTTATAAGTTCTGCCATAATTCTGTTTGCAAAGAAACAAAAATGCAGGTAAAATCCCATGTTTGCTTTGGAAAATCCGTTCTATTCGGTTAAAATACTCTTAAATTCCATCATATTCTAATAATGTTCGCGAGAAAATCGTTACCTTTGTTCCCATAATATGCATATTATCGGAAGTTATCTTAGCTGTGCCTATGGATAAGAAGTCATTAACCGAAGAAGATATAAAGCTTCAGTTTATCACTCCTGCTATTGTTGACAAGGCAGGGTGGAATAAGAATTTGATCCGTATGGAATATTACTTTACCGACGGTCGGGTGATATTCCAAGGCAAAATCCATGCACGCCAGAAGGGAAAGAAAGCTGATTATCTTCTGTTCCTTGCACCCAACCAACCCATTGCCATAGTGGAAGCCAAGGACAATAACAAGCCACTTGGTGGTGGAATGCAGCAAGCAATGGACTATGCGCAGATTCTGGACCTGCCGTTTGCATACAGTTCTAATGGCGACGGATTTCTGGAGCATGACTTCATCACCCATACAGAGCGAGAGATAGCCTTGGACGAATTTCCAACACCAGAAGAATTGCGCCAACGTTGGATGGCTTCTAAACAGTTTACGGCAGAACAACTTTCCATTGTTTCTCAGCCTTTCTACTCAGATCCTTATACATACGAGCCTCGATACTATCAGCGCATTGCGGTCAATCGCACAGTTGAAGCTATTGCTAAAGGACAGAATAGGGTTCTTATAGTAATGGCTACAGGTACAGGCAAGACGATTACGGCATTTCAGATTATCCATCGTCTTCGGACTTCTGGAATGAAGAAAAAGATACTGTATTTGGCTGACCGTAACATTCTGATCGACCAGACAATGGTTCAGGACTTCAAACCCTTCAAGAAAGTGATGACAAAGGTGCAGGGTGCGTCTATTGACTCTGCCTACGAAGTCTATATGGCATTGTATCATCAGCTTGTGGCTACTGAGGAGGGAAAGGAAGACCCGTTTACGCAAGTGCAACCTTCTTTCTTTGACCTTATCATTGTAGACGAGTGCCATCGCGGAAGTGCGAAGGACGATTCTGCATGGCGAAAGGTATTGGAATATTTTTCTTCTGCCACACAGATAGGTATGACCGCAACACCAAAAGCAGAAGAGGGTGCAAACAACCTTGACTATTTTGGTGAGCCTATCTATACATACTCTCTGCTACAGGGCATACAAGACGGCTTCCTTGCTCCTTATCGTGTAACTAATAGTTTCATTAGCATAGACTTACAAGGGTTTACGCCAGAAGAGGACGAGAAAGACCTGTTGGGGCAGACCATTGAAAAAAAGCTATACCAACGAAAAGATATTGGCAGGGATATTGCCTTCAAACTTAGGCGTGAAGTCGTTGCAAGACGCATCACCAAAATGCTCCATCAGATAGGCCGAATGACCAAAACTATAGTGTTCTGTTCTGACATTGACGAAGCCGAGGCCATGCGCAGCCTGTTGGTAAATCTGAACACAGACCTTTGTAAGAAGGATTCCAGATATGTGATGCGCATCACAGGTGATGACAATGTGGGCAAAAAGCAACTGGACAACTTCATTGATGTTGACCAGCCCTACCCCACAGTGGTCACAACGTCAGAGTTGCTGGCTATAGGTGTGGACTGTAAAACATGCGGACTCATTGTAATCGACAAAGAAATCGGATCCATGACGGAGTTTAAGCAGATAATAGGTCGTGGTACACGTCTGCGTACTGACAAGAACAAGTGGCATCTGGAGATTCTTGACTTCCGCAATGCAACGGCAAAGTTCAAGGACCCGAAGTTTGATGGTGATCCTGAGCCACCAGAAGGAGGACATAATCCTAAGCCTTATCCGAAACATGATGAAGAAGAAGGTGGTGATGGGGCATCAGAACGAACTCACACCAAATACATTGTCGAGGGACAGGAAATTGAGATTACAACAGAAATAGTCTCTGTTCTGGGTGCTGACGGCAGAACCATGAGAACAGAAAGTGTGACAGACTTCACAAAGAAACAAATACGAAAACGGTATGCAACGCTTAATGACTTCATCAAGAATTGGTCTGAAACAGAACGAAAGAAAGCAATAGTTGACGAACTGAAAGAATATGATGTGCTAATAGATGCTGTACGGGCGAGCAATCCGTCATTGCTTCATGCCGACATCTTCGATGTGATTTGTCACGTTGCTTTCGATCAACCGCCACTATCACGCCGTGAACGGGCTAACAACGTCAAGAAGCGCAACTACTTTGGAAAATATGAGGGTAAAGCCCGTGAAGTGCTTGAAGCCCTGTTAGAAAAGTATGCAGATTATGGCATTTTCGACTTAGAAGATGAAGATGTTCTTGACCATGCTCCTTTCAATAAGATAGGCAAGCCCCAGAAAATCGTGAAGTTGTTCGGTGGCCCGGCAAAGTTTGAGATTGCCTTGAAAGAACTTGAAAACGAAATTTATAACATAGCATAATATAATGGCAGTAAATAATATAGTCAAGCGGTTGCAGAACATCATGCGCCAAGATGCAGGCATCAATGGCGATGCACAGCGCATAGAGCAAATGGTGTGGATGTTTTTCTTAAAAGTATATGACACCCAAGAAGAAACGTGGGAATACAAAGCGTTTAAAGAGAAAAGGACATTTGAGTCAATAATACCAGAGGAATTGCGCTGGCGCAACTGGGCTATTGACGAGAAAGACGGCTCTGCTCTGACAGGTGACTTGCTGCTGGCGTTTATCAACGACAAGCTGTTCCCTACGCTGAAGAACCTGACAGTCACACGGGAGACACCTCGCTCAAAGGCAATTGTCAAAGAGGTGTTTGAGGACCTGAACCAATATATGAAGAATGGCATCCTGCTTCGTCAAGTCATTAATGTTATCAATGAGATTGAGTTCGACGATGCAGAAGACCGTCATATGTTTGGTGATATATATGAGGGCATGTTAAAAGATCTTCAGTCCGCTGGTAATGCAGGTGAGTTTTATACGCCCCGTGCTTTGACTGACTTTATCATTCAGCAACTGAATCCCAGACTTGGTGAGACTGTTGGCGATTTCACCTCAGGTACTGGTGGTTTTCTGACATCAGCCCTCAACTTTCTGGCTCCGCAGATAAAGACTGCCGATGATGGCCGTTTATTCCAAAATGCTGTTGTCGGACAAGAGTGGAAGCCTCTTCCTTATCTGTTGTCTATTACCAATCTTTTACTTCATGATGTGGAGGCACCAAACATTCGCCATTGTGATTCGTTGGGTACCAAGATGTCTGATTTCAAAGAGACAGACAAGGTAAATGTCATTGCCATGAATCCTCCATACGGCGGCAGTACAGATGCAGCAGCCAAGCAGAATTTCCCGATGGAGTTTCGTTCCAGTGAGACTGCAGACCTCTTTATGGTGCTGATTATGTACCGCCTAAAGCGTGATGGACGTGCTGCTGTGATAGTTCCTGACGGATTCCTTTTCGGTGTTGATGGTGCAAAGCTGGCCATCAAGACTAAGATGCTGCGCGAGTTTAACCTGCACACCATCATCCGACTGCCGGGCAGCATCTTCTCCCCTTACACCAGTATTGCCACCAACATTCTGTTTTTCAACAATGAGCAGGCAGATGGCGCACCAGAGGGATATGCCACGAAAGAGACGTGGTTTTACCGTTTGGATATGCCAGAGGGTTACAAACATTTCTCCAAGACTAAGCCGATGCGCCTTGAACATTGCCAGCCCATTGTCGAATGGTGGACCGACCGCAAGGAGATGGTTGGTGAAGATGGCGAGAAGTCGCGCTGCTTCTCAGTAGAAGATTTGATAGCCCTCGACTGCAACTTCGACCAGTGCAAGTTCCCGAAAGACGAAGAAGAAATCCTCCCTCCAGCCGAGTTGCTTGCCGACTACTACAAGAAACGTCGTGCTCTCGACCATGAGATAGACAAGACGCTGGCTGAGATACAGCGAATACTGGGTATTGACATTAACGTGGAAGATTGATATGAATGAAGTCAATATTGAATTAAGGGATGCTGTAAAGGCAATAAAGAACGCTATATTGCAAAGTCAGTACAGAGCGGCCAAAGCGGTAAACCGTGAGCAACTGTCACTGTATTTTGGTATAGGAAAGTATGTGTCCGAGAATTCCCGCAAAGGATTTTGGGGAACTGGAGCCATAGAGAACATCAGCGAACAGTTACAGAAAGAATTGCCTGGGCTAAGAGGATTTTCGGGTACGAGTATCAAAAAGATGCGTCAGTTCTATGAGGCCTGGGCTCCATGCTTTAATTCGGCAGCCACGGTTGCCGAGCCCGTAGATTCAAATCGACCGCCAGTGGCGGTCAATTTGGAGTTTGAAGAGTTCGTGGGAATCGGTTTTTCTCATCATATTGAGATATTAAACAAAGCACAAACAACTGAAGAACGCCTGTTCTACATTCATCAGACCTACATTAACCAATGGAATAAGTATCGACTTCGTGACATGCTAAAAGCCGATCTATATCATCATCAGGCAACCTTGCCTAACAACTTTGGCAAGGCTATGCCAGATACTCGTTCTGCCTTAAAAGCACTAGAAATGTTCAAAGATGAGTATCTGCTCGACTTCATCAACGTAGAGGAACTTGGCGAGCGCGACAAGGCCGATATTGACGAGCGCGAGGTGGAGAATGCAATTGTTCACAACGTGAAGAACTTCATCATGACCTTCGGGCGTGACTTTACGTTTGTTGGGAACCAATACCATCTGGAAAAGTATGGTCATGAAGCATATCCAGATTTGCTATTTTACAACCGTGAATTGGCTGCATTGGTGGTTGTAGAGTTGAAGCGCGGCGAGTTTAAACCTGCATATCTCGGGCAACTGAGTGCCTATTTGCGTATTCTTGATAGTGAGGTTAAGAAGCCTTTTGAAAATCCAAGTATTGGCATCATATTGTGTAAACAAGCAGATAAGAGCTTTGTAGAATTTCTGATTCAAGGTTACGACAATCCCATGGGCGTCGCTACATACAAGACTGCAGATGATGTTCGGAAGGTACTGCCCACAGAGGAGGAACTTCGTAGGGTAATGGACGAGGAACTGTAATTTTCGTCTACATTGTAGACGGATTTCTAAACAAAGATTAGCACTATGACAGGGAAGCAACTTAAAAACAGCATACTACAGTGGGCTATACAAGGAAAGCTTGTGTCACAAGACCCAAACGATGAGTCTGCATCTGTTCTGCTTGAAAAGATCAGGGCAGAAAAAGCACGGCTCATGAAGGACGGGAAAATAAAAAAAGACAAGAAGGAATCTATCATTTACCGAGGTGACGACAATTCCTATTATGAGAAGTTCGCAGACGGTAAAGTTGTTTGCATAGATGATGAGATACCGTTTGAGATACCATCATCTTGGGAGTGGTGCAGGGTTTGTAATGTCTTTGAAACTTCAAGTGGAACCACTCCCCAAAGTAAGAATCCATTGTATTACTCAAACGGAACAATTAATTGGGTTAGAACAACAGATTTGAATAATGGGGTATTGTCATCATGTGAAGTAAAAATTACCCCAAAAGCCAAAACAGATTACAATCTATCCATTATTCCCCAGAATTCTATTTGTATTGCCATGTATGGAGGTGGAGGTACTATAGGAAAACATTCAATTATCCACTTTGATACGACGATAAATCAATCTGTATGTGCTATACATCCAAACGAAAAGTGCAATATGGAGTTTGTTCATATTTTCATGCAGTTTCAAAGGCCATTTTGGATGGATCATGCGGCTGGCTCACGAAAAGATCCAAATATAAATCAGATAATTATAAAGAACTGTCTAATACCTTTCCCTCCTAAAAATGAGCAAGATAAGATAGTAGAAAAGTATAATTCTCTTTTACCACTTCTTGATTACTATTCAACAATACATCAACAGAAGGAAAGACTTAGTGAAGAAATTATACCATTTCTAAAGAAATCAATTCTTCAAGAAGCAATTCAAGGTAAACTTGTACCCCAAGACGCATCTGAAGAACCTGCGTCCATTCTTCTTCAACGCATCAAAGAAGATAAGCAAAGGCTTGTCAGAGAAGGCAAGTTAAAGAAAAAGGATATTATCGACAGCACTATCTTCCGTGGTGACGATAACAAGTATTATGAGCAGATAGGAAAGCATTGCATAGATATTACAGACAGTATTCCATTTGATTTACCTGCTAATTGGTCATGGTGTCGCATTGAAAATTATGTAAAATTAGTAACAGACTTTGTTGCCAGTGGTAGTTTTGCATCCCTCCGAGAAAATGTAAAATACTATAAAACGCCAAATTATGCCATTCTCGTCAAAGCGCAAGATTTTCAGTACGATTTTCAGAAAGACTTGACATATACAGATAAGCATGGCTACGACTTTTTATCAGGTTCAAATCTATTTGGAGGAGAGCTTATTCTTAGTAATGTTGGTTCGATTGGTAAAGTTTTTATTGTCCCCAAATTAGATGTTAAAATGTCTCTTGCACCTAACTCAATAATGGTTAAGCCAATTTATGAGAATCAAATCAAGTGGCTTTACTATTTATTTAACTCTGAATTTGGAGTTCAATTACTTTATTCTATATCGTCTGCAACGGCTATTAGGAAGTTTAACAAAACAAGTTTCAAGAAACTTATAATCCCTATACCACCGACAAAAGAACAAGAGCGTATCGTAAAGAAAATAGAAACTATGTTTGATAGGATAAAGGGCAATTAACCTTTTATCCTATCAATGATTTCTTCAATACGTTTTGCTATTCTCTCCTGCTCTTGATATGGTGGGACACCTATCATCAATGAATAGAAGATTTCTTTGTTCAAATGGGGAATAGCAGCACCTTTCTTGGAATTGCGTAGCAAGTCTTTGTAGAACTGAATGAAGTACAGCACATAAGGTAGATACATATTGCTACTTACCCATAATTGCTTGAACGTACTACCCATATAGCCATCATGGGGAACGGTAAAAACTTCTCCAGAGTTTTCTCCATCTACAAGGATTATGTTATCACCAGCTGAAACGAATTTGCCTTTTGGTAAAATGTCCCCTGACGACTTGCCACGCAAATATTTTGCATCAAGACAGACAAAGTTTCCCTCTTTCTTCTCTCCATCCATGAGCCTACAAATATGAGCCAACCTTACAATCTCCCATGTCTCAGGGAATGTGTAATCAGTCTCTATTTGCACAGTAGTCCCATTTATCTGCTCATAATACTTGTTATCGTCACGGAAGATAACTGTCTCTACAATGTCTTTCTTTTTTAGTTTGCCCTCTTTTATGAGCCGTGCTTTTTCTGCCCTGATCTTTTCAAGCAGAACAGATGCTGGCTCATCATTATGGTCCTGTGGAACGAGCCTACCTTGAATAGCCTCTTGAAGAACTGATTTCTTCAGTGTCAAATTTATAGAGTTATTTAATATGTTCAACAGAAATTCTTGCTTTGAATATTTCTCCAAGGTCGGGTTTAGCGACTCTATCTTGTTTACAATTTGGTTTTGTTCTGTTATTGACGGGAAAGGTATCAGAAGATTGTTCATTGCTTGCAATGATACATTCTTTATAGTGGTGCCAGTGGCTGCAGAAAGTGCATATTCAAGGAAATAAGGCGAATTAAGAACAAGATAGATATAATCCTTTAATTGTTTGAAGATTAGATTAAAATAACATGCACTTTTTCCTAACATAACAGGCTCGTCACTATAAAATGCTATGTTACCTAATGTTCCATTAATTGAAACGAGAACGGTAGATTCGTTCAAATCCTTTTTGTATTTTAAGAATTCTTTCTCATTGACTTTTTTCGTATCTGGCTTAATTATGATTGTCTTTTCTTTCAGGTTATTCCCATTTATAAAAAAGTATGCGCCATTATTGTCATATTCTGGTGTTCCGTGGATTCCATCACCAAGCAATGATGTTATATTACGGAGTCGAACCCATTCCCATGAAAGAGGTATCTCAAACGGTATCTCATCATCTATGCAAACGATCTTTCCGTCTGCGAACTTCTCATAATAGGAACTATGTCATTATCTGCTATAATATATAATAATGTATAGGGCGATGCCCTCATGTGTAACAAAACAATAATATTATGGTAGAAAAATTTAAAGAGTATCTGACCCATTCAAACATGGCGAAGAACACCGTCTCGGCATATATTTATGCCGTGAATGATTTCCATTCAAGACACAAGGAATTGAGCAAGAAGAACTTGTTACTTTACAAGACGTATCTTATTGAGACGTTCAAGCCCAAGACCGTGAACTTGCGGATACAGGCATTGAACAAGTACTTGGAGTATCTACGTAAGCCTCGCCTGCGCCTGAAATCTGTGAAGGTGCAACAGCGCACCTATCTGGAGAATGTTATCAGCAATGAAGACTACGTCTTCTTAAAGAACAAATTGAAGAAGGAAAACAATCTGGAATGGTACTTTGTAGTCCGCTTTCTCGCTGCCACTGGTGCAAGAGTCAGCGAATTGGTTCAGCTGAAAGTGGAACATGTACAAGTGGGGTATTACGACATCTACACCAAAGGTGGTAAGATACGCCGCCTATTCATCCCAAAGAAGCTGCGTGAAGAAGCGCAGCAATGGCTCATTGCAAACAAAAGAGAAACAGGCTATATGTTCCTCAATCGTTTTGGGGAAAGGATTACCACACGTGGCATTGCCCAGCAGTTGAAGAACTTTGCCGTGAGGTACGGCCTTAATCCGAAAGTAGTCTATCCTCATTCCTTTCGTCACCGCTACGCCAAGAATTTCCTCGATAAGTTCAACGACCTATCCTTGCTTGCTGACCTGATGGGGCATGAGAGCATAGAAACAACTCGCATCTACCTCCGCCGAACAGCAAGCGAGCAACAGTCCATCGTTGATAAGGTGATTACGTGGTAATTACTTTCCCACGCAGAAATGGGAGAAGATGTTATTGAGAGTCTCTTGCGGGGTGATTTGACCGCCGGTGATTTCGGCGAGGATGTCGAGGACCTGGCGGAGGTCTTCACTCAAGAGGTCGCCGCTTAACTCGTCGTGGAGACCTTCGATGACACGCTGGATGCTGGCATGGGCGCGGAGGAGGGCGTCGTAGTGGCGGGCGTTGGTGACAATGATTTCGTTGCCGGAGAATGTTGGGGCGGCGGCGATGAGTTGCTGTTTAAGTTCGTCGAGACCGATGCCGTACTTGGCCTGAAAAGCATCGGTCTTGTTCTCGATGCGGATGACGGTCTGGTCTTCACGGAAATGGATGTCGGGGTAGGGGACTCCCGGCTCGGTCATCATGAGGATGATGCGGGCTCGCTCAACTGCTGCCATCGACCGTTCGATTCCCAGTTGCTCGATGGTGTCGGAGGTGTGGCGGATGCCTGCTGTGTCGATGAATCGGAAGGTGATGCCTCCCAGATTAAGGGTGTCTTCGATGGCATCGCGGGTGGTGCCTTGAATGTCGCTGACGATGGCTCGTTCTTCGCCAAGCAGGGCGTTAAGAAGCGTGGACTTGCCTACGTTGGGGGCTCCGACGATGGCTACGGGGATGCCGTTCTTGAGGGCATTGCCTGTCTCGAAACTGTCGGCAAGCCGTGAGATGTGGGTTTCAATGGTTTGGGCAAGTTGAAGCAGTTCTGTGCGGTTGGCAAATTCGAGGTCTTCGTGGTCGGAGAAGTCGAGTTCGAGTTCGAGGAGGGAGGTGAGGTGCAGCAGGTGGTCGCGGAGTTGGGACAGCTCGGTGCTGATGCCACCACGCAGCTGGCTCATGGCTAACTGGTGAGAGGCTTTGTTTGTTGAAGCGATGAGGTCGGCCACAGCCTCGGCCTGCGAGAGGTCCATCTTGCCGTTGAGGTAGGCCCTTTGGGTGAATTCACCATGGTTGGCCATACGACAGCCATTTTGCACCAAGAGCTCCAGCACCTTGTTTAGTATATAGCGTGAGCCATGGCAGGAGATTTCGACAGAGTCCTCGCCGGTGTAGGAGTGCGGGGCGCGGAACACAGAGACCATTGCTTCGTCGATGACCTCGGTACCATCCTTGATATGGGTGTAGTGAAGGGAACGGACTGCGGTACTACCGCAGTCTATTGAACAGAGGGCGCTGACGGCAGAGAAGGCGGCAGAGCCAGAAACCCTGATGATGCCAAGGGCACCACCAGGGGCTGTTGCCAAAGCGCAGATGGTTTCAGTCATTGAACGTTGACATTGAACATTGACTATTAGATGCGGTCGAGAACTTTCTGGATGAGGGTGTCGATGGAGTTCTTGTACTCAGTGTTCATTTTTTGGGCACGACGATTGGCAATGACCATGCAGCAGGTCATGGCGCGGTGGCCTAACAGCGAGGCGAGTCCTGCCAAGGCACTGGACTCCATCTCGAAGTTGCAAATCTTCAGACCGTCGTACTCGAACGACTCAATCTTCTCGTTCTGTGTCGGGTCGGCAATGGGAGCACGGAGCTGACGGCCCTGTGGACCATAGAATCCACCGCAGGCTACAGTGTATCCACGGACCATGTCGTCCTGTGCTATCTGGTTGATAAGCTCTTGATCGGCCACAGATACATAGGGGGCACCCTTGATGGGATTCCACTGCATGTGCTCGCAGAAAGCCTTTTCCATCTCAAGGTCACAGACATCATTGCGTCCGGCATAGTAGTTCAGCAGCCCATCGAAGCCGATGCTTTTGACCGATGCAATGAAGGTGCCAGTGGGTGTGTTCTCCTGCAATCCGCCGCAGGTGCCAATGCGCACCATGGTCAGTGTGCGGTGCTCGTCGCGCTCCTCGCGGGTGTTGTAATCTATGTTGGCCAGAGTGTCCAGCTCGTTGGCCACGATATCAATGTTGTCACAGCCAATGCCGTGGCTCTGGCAGGTGATGCGCTTGCCTTTATAGGTGCCTGTGATGGTGTGGAACTCTCGACTTGAGACTTCGCACTCGCGGGTGTCAAAGTGGGCAGCTACGGTGTTTACGCGTGCAGGGTCACCCACGAGTACGACCTTGTCGGCCAACTGCTCAGGCTTCAGATGTAGGTGGAAGCACGAGCCGTCGGCATTGATAATAAGTTCTGATTCAGGGAAATGCTTTTTAGTCATAAGGCGTTATTTATTTTTAGTGATGTAAAGGATTTCAGCGTTGCGGATTGTCTTTTCCAAGCTGTTGATCTCGAGGAACAACTCATGCTGCTTTTGTTCGCTGGCCAATATCTCCGGACGCAACTCCTCACGCTCCTCTGTCGAGGCAGTGGCAAAGTAGTTGCGGCTGCGGTCGAGCACCGTGAGCAGGGTGTGGTAGCGGGCCTGCAACTCAATGAGCTGCTGGTATCGCTTGGCATTGGCAGGCTCCTTGAAGTCAGACATGTGCGTGTAGGTGATGTCGTCGTTGATGATGAAGGACAGCTCTTTGCCGGCAATGAGCTGCTTGCTGCGCAATGAGGCGATGCGCAGGCGGGTGATGGCCTGCTGCAGTGCCTGCTTGTCGTCGCATGTGGCGGCAATGCTGGTCAGTTGTGCAAACTGGCTGATTTGCTCAGGTGTGTACTCATTCGGTGAATAGCCTTGGCGCCCCTCAGAGGGGACAAAAGTGTAGATGCACACCTTGCCCTCAGGCTGGTTGCGGTCGGTGGCAAACCATCCGAGCGCGTTGTACTCGTCGATGACATACATGTAGTCGTTGGCCTCCGAGTTGAAGGGCATGCCGATGTTGGTGGGCTGCAGATAGCGTTGCGACTCTGGGTCGTAGCGCGTGATGTAGATGTCATAGCCACCCAGCCCTTCCTCGCCGTCGGCGGCAAAATAGAGCGTCTGCCCGTCACCCATCATGTAGGGGTAATTGACGCGGAAGAAACGCTTGTTGTCGTTGATGCCGCGCAGTCGGGTGGGGCGTGTCCACTTGTTGGAGATAGTTTCGCTGAAGTACAGGTTGATTCTCCCCTCGTTGTTTTCCTGCGAGAGGTAGCACTTGTTGCCAATCTCGTTGAGGTTGACGAAGGCATTGGGCTGCCGGTTGGACTTGAAGTAGTCCTGATAGCGCTCAATGCGGCCCGCCTCTGACGAGAGGTGGTAGTGATTCAGGAAGTTGGCTTTGTCAACCACCACACTGTCAATGAACATGATGCGCGCGGTGTTCTGGGTCATGCGTTCCACCTTGGCCTGATGGGCCTGCTGCTCAGGGGTGAGCACGGGCTGACGTGCTGCTGCCTTGCGCCGTTGGGCCGTGGCCGTGAGCGCAAGGAGCAGCATGAGAGCGGATGTCCAGATGCGGGTGTTCATAGACTGAGAGCTTGGGGCTGCGACGGTGTCGCAGCATAGTAGACATTAGGGCTGTAGACGGTGTCGCAGCATAGTAGACATTAGGGCTGTAGACGGTGTCGCAGTGTGGTGGGCATCGACAGGCAATTATGACTGGGACTGGAGGTACTCGTCCATGTTTTGGGCAGCATGACGGCCGTCGCCCATGGCGAGGATGACGGTGGCACCACCGCGAACGATGTCGCCACCAGCAAAAATTTCCAGTCGGCTGGACTGCATGCCTTCGTTGACGGCGATGGTGTTCTTGCGACCCAGTTCCAGACCCTCGATGCTCTTGGGAACCAGCGGGTTAGGACTGACACCCACAGCCACGATAACCTGATCGACATCGAGCGTCACCGTCTTGCCCTCAACGGGCACGGGACTGCGACGGCCTGATGCGTCGGGCTCGCCCAACTCCATAACTTGCAGGACGGCAGCACGCACGGCACCTGCATCGTCGGTGAGATACTCGATGGGGTTGTGCAGTGTGAGGAAGTTGATGCCCTCCTCCTTGGCGTGCTTCACCTCCTCCAGACGGGCAGGCATCTCCTGCTCGCTGCGACGGTAGACCAGCGTGACATTACCACCCAGACGCTTGGCCGTGCGGCAAGAGTCCATGGCTGTGTTGCCACCACCCACCACGAGCACGTTCTTGCCCAGGTTGATAGGTGTGTCGGTGGTTGGATTGGCGGCGTCCATCAGGTTGACGCGCGTCAGATACTCGTTGCTGGACATGATGTTGATGGCGTTCTCACCGGGAATGCCCATAAAGTTAGGCAGACCGGCACCAGAGCCCACGAATATGCCGCGGAAGCCCAGTTTCTCCAATTGTTCAACACTGATGGTCTTGCCCACGATGACGTCGGTCTGGAAGTGTACGCCCATCTTGGCCAAGTTCTCGATCTCCACATCCACTATCTTGTTGGGCAGACGGAACTCAGGGATGCCATACTTCAGCACACCGCCAATCTCGTGGAGGGCCTCGAAGACATAAACGTCGTAGCCCTTCTTCACCATGTCACCGGCAAACGACAATCCGGCAGGGCCAGACCCCACGACGGCAATCTTGATGCCGTTGGCAGGTGCGATTTCAGGCAGCGAGATGTTGCCGCTCTCACGTTCGAAGTCGGCAGCGAAACGCTCCAGATAGCCGATGGCCACGGCAGGCTCGTTCATCTTCAGGTGTATGCACTTGCTTTCGCACTGCTTCTCTTGCGGGCAGACACGGCCGCAGACGGCGGGCAGGGCGGAGGTGTTCTTCAGCACCTTGGCGGCAGCCAAGAACTGGCCGCGCTCGATGTTTTTAACAAACGAGGGGATATTGATGTTGACGGGGCAGCCTTCCACGCAGGTGGGCTTGGCGCAGTCGAGGCAGCGCTTGGCCTCGGTCATGGCCATCTCCTTGGTCAGACCGATATTGACTTCCTCCGTGCGCGTGGTGGCACGATAGACAGGGTCAAGTTCAGGCATGACGACACGCTCGATGGCGGTGCGCTCTTTGGGCTTCATGCTCTTGCGCAGTGCCTCGCGCCAGGGGGCGTTACGGTCGGTCAGCACCTCGATGGTGTCGTTGGTGGGGTCGTCGTCCATGACGACATCGGTGGCTGGGGTGATGGCGACTGAATCGCCAGCTACAGTAGCGAGGTGTTCTTCGTAGTGGGCCAGCTCCTCCTGTTCCTCGCGCTTGAAGGTGTTCATGCGCTTGAACATCTCGTCCCAATCGACGAGGGCACCGTCAAACTCCGGGCCATCTATGCAGACGAACTTCGTCTTGCCGCCGATGGTCAGACGGCAGGCACCGCACATGCCCGTGCCGTCCACCATGATGGTGTTGAGCGACACCTCGCAGGGGATGCCATGCTTCTGTGCTGTCAGGTTAGAGAACTTCATCATAATGGGAGGGCCAATGGCGAAAATCTGGTCCACGTGCTCCTGCTCAACGAATTTCTCGATGCCGACGGTCACCACGCCTTTCTCGCCGTAGCTGCCGTCGTCGGTCATGATGATAACCTCGTCACTTGACTCGCGCACCTTGTCCTCCAGAATGATCAGGTCCTTCGAGCGACCGGCCATGACGCTGAGCACACGGTTGCCCTTGGCCTTGAGGGCCTGAATGATGGGCAGCATGGGGGCTACGCCCAGACCACCGCCTGCGCAGACCACCGTGCCGTATTGCTCGATGCGGGTGGGGTTGCCTAACGGGCCCACCACGTCGGCCACGTAGTCGCCCTCGCCGAGTGCACACAACTTCTTTGACGACAGGCCTACCATCTGGACCACCAGTGTGATGGTGCCCCGCTCAATGTCGGCCCCGGCAATGGTCAGCGGCATGCGCTCACCCCTCTTGTCCACGCGCACGATGACAAAGTTGCCGGCCTTGCGGCTTTTGGCAATCAAGGGCGCCTCAATTTCAAAGAGAAAGACCTTCTCAGAGAATTGTTCTTTCCTAACGATTTTATTCATCTTTCTTTGTTTAGTTGTTTGTTCGGTGTTTGGTTAGTCGATGACCTCGAAGCCCGTGTAGGGGACGAGAGCCTTCGGGATGCGGATGCCCTCGGCCGTCTGGTTGTTTTCCAGCAGGGCGGCGACGATGCGGGGCAGAGCCAGAGCCGAGCCGTTCAGCGTGTGGCAAAGCTCGGTCTTCTTGTTGTCGGCGCGACGGTAGCGGCACTTCAGGCGGTTGGCCTGATAGGTGTCGAAGTTGGACACAGACGACACTTCGAGCCAGCGGCCCTGAGCCTCGCTGTACACCTCGAAGTCATAACAGATGGACGAGGTGAACGACTGGTCGCCGCCGCAAAGCAACAGGATGCGGTAGGGCAGTTCCAGCTTCTTCAGCAGTCCCTCCACGTGCTCCAGCATTTCCTTGTGGCTCTCCTTCGAGTGCTCCGGCTTGTCGATGCGTACAATCTCAATCTTCGAGAACTCATGCAGACGGTTCAGACCGCGCACGTCCTTGCCGTATGAACCGGCCTCGCGACGGAAGCACTCCGTGTAGGCGCAGTTCTTGATGGGCAGCTGAGCCTCGTCCAGAATAACGTCGCGGTAGATGTTGGTCACGGGCACCTCAGCCGTGGGGATGAGGTAGAAGTCGTCCACCTCGCAGTGGTACATCTGGC
>ERZ842401.4546-NODE-4546-length-16050-cov-4.326415_pt1 | contig 16050 bp, 10 predicted proteins | sample MGYA00521270_ERZ842401 | MGnify/ENA primary metagenome ERZ842401 (study PRJEB31892, sample SAMEA3878208) | bioreactor metagenome | biome: Moose rumen | place: Sweden | collected 2011-10 | study: EMG produced TPA metagenomics assembly of the PRJEB12797 data set...
GGTTCAATAGTTACTATGACACAAACAGCGTGTAGCACGCGAGCGTGCGGTTTTGGAAGACGAAACTCGACTGAAAGCTATTTTTTTAGGGTAAACATGATTTTTAAATTCCGAAATTTTATAATGCCTTTGACCTGCCTTCGTTCAGGTTTTTTGCTATCTGCGCGCACACTTTTTCGCCGTCCATTGCGGAAGAGACGATGCCTCCGGAATAGCCTGCGCCCTCGCCGCAGGGGTAAAGGTCGCTCAAGGCGGGGCTTTGGAGTGTGTCCTTGTTGCGCAGAATGCGGACCGGCGTGCTGGTGCGCGTCTCGCTTGCGATGAGCAACGCGTCCGGCGAGACAAAGCCTTTCATGCTCTTGTTGAATTCAAGGAATGCGGCGCGGAGCCGTTCTGCAATCTGCGGAAAAAGCCATTGGTCAAGCCTGCTGGGAACAACGCCCGGCGTGTAGCTGGTGTCCGGCAAGGTGTTGGACTCGCGGCGTTCGATGAAGTCCTGCATTCGCTGCGCCGGTGCCGCCTGCGCCTTGCCGTTCTGCTTGGTAAGCCGTTCCAGCGCGGTACGGAAGTACAGACCCGCAAGCGCCTCGCATCCTGCGGTCTTTGCCTGCTCCCGGAATTCTGCTGGAATGTCCTCGGGGCGCGTCTCCACGACGATTGCCGCATTTGACCAGCGGGAATTGCGTCCCGCTGCGCTCATTCCGTTTACCACAAGTCCTTCCTTGTCGGAAGCGGAGGGAACCACAAATCCGCCCGGACACATGCAGAACGAATATACGCCGCGCTCCTGAATCTGCGTTACAAGCCGGTATTCCGCCGCGCCCATGCCCTCTGCCTTTCCGTGGTATTGGATGCCGTCAATAAGACTGCGCGGATGTTCCGCCCGCACGCCCACCGCAAAGGTCTTTGCTTCAAGCGCGCCGGGAGCAATGCGTGAAACCATCTCGTAGATGTCTTTTGCGGAATGCCCGGTAGCAAGCACCGTCGCGTCTGCGTAAAGCTCCGTCTGTTCGCCGTTTTTTGTATTGCTCGTGCGGATTCCCGTAACGCGTGAAAGCATCGTTCCGTTCACTTCAGTTTTTTCTATAATAAAATCCGTGCAGCGCGTATTGAAATAGAATCTCCCGCCCATTTCCGTTATGAATGCCTTCATCGCGTTGATGACTCCGGGCAGCTTGTCCGTTCCGATGTGGGGGTGAGCGTCGGTAAGAATTTTTTTGTCCGCGCCAAAATGCGCAAAAATTGCAAGAATCCGCGAGATGTCGCCGCGCTTGTTGCTCCTTGTGTACAGCTTACCGTCCGAAAAGGTTCCCGCGCCGCCTTCGCCAAAGCAGTAGTTTGAGTCGCTGTTTACGGCGCTTTGCGTGCTGATTTTTGCGATGCTCCGCTTGCGCTCAAAGGTTTCCTCGCCGCGCTCCACAATAATCGGCATGATTCCGTGCTCCAGAAGCGTGAGCGCCCCGAACAAGCCCGCCGGACCCGAGCCCACGATAATCACGCGCCGTCCGCCGTCTACCTTGCGCCACGCCGGCAGTGCCGTCTGCGCGGGCTTTTGCCCTACGTATGCCTTGTATTTTAAATGCAGCTTGAACTTTCCATGCCGAGCGTCTATCGATTTTTTTTCAAAAACAAATTCCGGGGAATCCAGTTTTGCGCCCGCCTGCTGTTTTTTCAATTCTGCAAGAAGAAGTTTTTTTAGAAGCGCGCCGTTTTTTTCATCCTCTGGACCCACTGTAATCATCACATCGCAAACCATTCTTGTATTCTAGTGCAGCGCACCTCTTCCCGCAACACATGCGCGGTCTTACTTATGGAAGTCTATGGGAAGGTGCAAAAAAAATAGCGCGAAGGAGAAGTTGCAGCCTTCAAAAACACCCATTTTTGCTGCCGTGTAAGCGGCAAAGTTTATAAGTTCCAAGGCAAAAATGTGTGTAGCAAGCTAGCTTGCGTTTTTGAAGGATGAACTTCGACTCAAAAGCTATTTTTTAATAACTATACACCAAAAATTGGTTTCCATGTAATCATTCTGCGCGCATTCGCAAATTCTTGAGAATTGGTGTAGAATATATGTATTATAAAACAAAAAAGGTGAGCGTATGACTATTATTCCGGTAATTTTGAGCGGTGGTGCGGGAACGCGCTTGTGGCCGCTTTCGTGCGGAGACCATCCCAAGCAGTTTCTGTCTTTGATAAGCGAAAAAACGATGATTCAGGAAACGGTGCTTCGTCTGGAAGGACTTGATGCCATGGCTCCGATTGTGGTGTGTGGCGAGGCGCACCGTTTTATTGTTGCCGAGCAGTTGAATCAGATTTGCCGGGCAAAGCCTTCCATTATTCTTGAGCCGCTTGCCCGCAACACTGCGCCTGCAATTGCCGCGGCGTGCCGTTGTGCGCAGGACATTGATAAGGAAGCGGTTGTAGTGGTGCTTCCGAGCGATCATGTGATAAAGGATGCTGCCGCATTCCGCAAGGCGGTGCTGATTGCCGCAAATCAGGCGGCGGGTGGAAGCCTTGTAACCTTTGGCATTGTTCCTACGGAACCGAATACTGGCTATGGCTATGTAAAGACCGCGTCGTTTGAGGTGGCTCCTGGCGTGTTCAATCTTGAGAAATTCGTTGAGAAGCCCTGCCTTGAGAAAGCCAAGGAATATCTTGCCGACGGAAATTATTCCTGGAACAGCGGAATGTTCGTGTTCCGTGCGGACGCATTTTTGCGCGAGCTTGCTGAATTTGAGCCGGAAATGCATTCGCTTTCTGTTGCGGCGTATGAGAACGCAAAAAAGGACGACGATTTTATCCGCCTGGACAAGGCTTCGTATGAAAAGATACGAGGAAATTCAATTGACTATGCGGTTATGGAAAAGACCTCCCATGGAAAGGTTGTAAAACTGGACGCGGGCTGGAACGACGTAGGTTCTTGGTCTGCGCTGTGGGAAATCAAAGAAAAGGATTCCGACGGAAATGTGCTGCATGGCACGATCATCAATGTTGGCATGCGGAATTCCTACGTGCGCGGCGCAAAGCGTGCGGTTGCCGTAATTGGCTTGGACAACGTTGTTGTAGTAGATTCCGAGGATGCCGTTCTTGTTGCCGCAATGGATAAGGTGCAGGACGTAAAGCTTGCCGCAGAACGGGCAAAAACGCTCGATTGACGCGTCATTTGGGGGCAGTAATGAGTCCGATTTTTTTGAGACCGATAACAAAAACGCTCATCTGGGGAACGGAGCAATGGGGCATAAGCGCGCATTCAAACGGCGACGATGAAATTTGCGGCGGCGAATTTGACGGAAAAACGCTCAGCTGGTTATGGCGCGAGCGCCCGGTTCTCTTTGGCATGGATGCGGCTTCTCAGGCGGCGTTCCCGCTCCTTACAAAGATAATAGACGCAAAAAGCGACCTGAGCATTCAGGTTCACCCGGATGATGACTACGCCGCCCGGAACGAAAACGGCAGCTACGGCAAGACGGAATGCTGGTACATCATGGATGCCGCGCCCGGAGCGACCATCGTAATCGGGCATAACGCAAAGAATTCCGGCGAGGTGCGCGAGATGATAGAAGGTCGGCGCTGGTCTGATTTTATACGCGAGATTCCCGTTCATGGTGGCGACTTCTTTTTTATTGAGCCAGGAACGGTTCACGCAATAAAGGGCGGGACCGTCATTCTTGAAACACAGCAGTCCAGCGACATAACCTACCGCGTCTACGATTATGACCGTCTGCAGGACGGAAAGCCGCGACCGCTTCATGTAAAGCAGAGCATAGACGTTATAAAAGCGCCGTTTGAGCAAAAAGACCCGCCTCTTGACGGTAAAAAAACGCTCGGTGATTCCTCTGGTACGGCAGTGCGACAGTTGGTTTCATGCCCGCTTTTTACCGTGTGGCATGCCTCGGTAAGCGGCACGCTTGAGGTTCAGCAAACCAGACCGTTCCTTCTTTGTTCCGTAATCCGTGGCTCATGCACGTTGGACGGCGTTCCGTCTGCGCTTGAGGTGGGAACGCACTTAATTTTGCCCGCAGGCTTTGGTTCTGCGCGCTTTGCTGGCAACGCAGAGCTGATTTTCAGTTCGATATAGAATTAACGCCACGCTTTCTATATAATCGTCTTTATGAAAAATCTCAGCGATTTACTAGGTAAGCAGTTTTTGTATCTTGACGGCGGCTCCGGCTCCATTCTACAGGGATGGGGCTTAAAGCCGGGCGAGCTTCCTGAGACGTGGAATCTTAAGAATCCAGAAAAAATAGTCCAGCTGAACTACAATTATTATGCAGCTGGCTCAAATATCGTCTATACGAACACGTTCGGCGCGTTCAAAACAAAATTCGGCCTTGATTTAAAAAAAATCGTGCATGCCGCGGTGCAGAATGCACAGATGGCGCGTACAAGATGGCTCAGCGACTGCGCTTCGGCAAATACGGCTGCGCAGGACTGCTTTGTGGCGCTGGACATAGGACCGTGCGGCAAGCTCCTTAAGCCTATGGGCGACCTCGATTTTGAGGACGCAGTGGACATTTTTAAGACGACGATTCGTTTTGGACTTGAATGCGACGTTGACTGCATCGTGATTGAGACGATGAACGACGCGTATGAAACAAAGGCTGCGGTTCTTGCGGCAAAGGAAGCCCGCGAGGAAGCCGGCAAGACCACGCTTCCGATTCTTGTAACGAACGTATACGATTTAACGGGTCATATTTTGACCGGGGCTGATCCAGAGACTATGGTCGCAATCCTTGAGGGGCTTGGAGTGGACGCGCTGGGCTTGAACTGCTCGCTTGGTCCAAAGGAAATACTTGAGCCGGTGCGACGGCTAGTTGCCGCTTCCAGCACGCCGGTCATCGTAAAGCCCAACGCGGGACTTCCGCGCGATGTGAACGGAAAAACCGTCTTTGACGTGAATCCCACGGATTTTGCTGCCGCCATGAAGGAGATTGCGGAGCTTGGCGCCTGCGTTTTAGGCGGCTGCTGCGGTACGACTCCGGAGCATATACGCGCGCTTAAGGCGGCGGTTGGCACTGCCGGCGTTGACGGCATTGATGGCAGTGCGGAGCCCCCGGACTGTGCAGAATCGTGCGGCGTTCCGTTCCGACCTATTTGCAAAAAAAATACGACGATTGTTTCTTCTTATACGCATACCGTGCAGATTGGCGGTGGCGCTGTTCCGGTGCTTATTGGCGAGCGCATAAATCCAACCGGAAAGAAAAAATTCAAGGAAGCGCTCCGCAACAACGACATTCCGTACATTATACGCCAGGGACTTGATCAGGAGGCGGCTGGCGCTCATGTTCTTGATGTGAACGTGGGACTGCCTGAGATTGACGAGAAGGAAATGATGGTCAAGGTGATGACCGAGCTGCAGGGCGTTACGAACCTTCCGCTTCAGATTGACACCTCAAGCCCGGAGGTTATGGAAGCCGCGCTCCGCCGCTATAACGGCAAGGCGCTCGTTAATTCCGTGAACGGCAAGCAGGTCATCATGGACGCGGTGTTCCCGCTGGTAAAAAAATATGGTGGCGTTGTGGTTGGGCTTACGATTGACGAGAGCGGAATTCCTGAGACGACGGAAGGGCGCGTTGCGATTGCAAAAAAAATCTATGCGAATGCAGAAAAATGGGGAATCGACAGAAAGAACGTCATCATAGACTCTCTGACGATGGCTGTAAGTTCCGACATAAATGCGGCAAAGGCGACGCTTGATACGATACGCATTGTGCGCGACGAGCTTGGTGGCTCAAGCGTGCTGGGCGTGTCGAACATTTCTTTTGGACTTCCGAACCGCGAATTCGTTACGTCCACGTTCTTTGCGCTTGCCATGCACAACGGTCTTGGCGCGGCAATCATGAATCCTCTGAGCGGCGAGATGATGAAGGCATGGCACTGCTACGTGCTTCTGAACGCGCAGGACAAGGACTGCCTGAATTATATTGCGTTCAGCCAGAAGTGCGACGAAAAAAAGGCCGAGGAAGCACAGAAAGCGGCGCTTACCGGCGTTCAGGGGGCAATAAACGCCATATACGGCGCGTTTCCCGGGTCTGGGCAGGTAAATCCTGCCCTTGCAAATGCACTTTCACTTCAGAATGGTGCGGCTTTGGCAGGCACGGCTTCCCCAAATGCGGCTCCGTCTGCTGCGGGCGCGGGAACAGGCGGCGCTTCTGGCGCGGAGCCGGAGCAAGGAACGCTTAGGCATGCGGTTATCCATGGCTTGAAGGACGATGCCGCGCGCTTTACGCAAGGCTTGCTTTCGGGCGGAACGGAGGCGGTTGACATAATAGACGGTCATCTTATTCCTGGCTTGGACTACGTTGGTCAGCGCTTTGAAAAAAAGACGATGTATCTGCCACAGCTTCTGATGGCGGCGGATGCGGCAAAGTCTGCATTTGCGGTCATAAAGGACTATCTTGAGAAGTCCGGCAAAAAGGGCGCGCCAAAAGGAACGTGCATTGTAGCGACCGTTCACGGCGACATTCATGACATAGGAAAGAACATCGTGAAGGTTCTGCTTGAGAACTATGATTTTACCGTGATTGATTTGGGAAAGGACGTTCCGCCGCAGGTTGTAGTGGACGCATGCAAGAAAGATCACGTTGAGCTGGTGGGCTTGAGCGCCCTTATGACGACCACCGTTCCTGCAATGAAGGAAACCATAGAGCTGCTCCGCAAGGAATGTCCCTGGGCAAAGGTATGCGTGGGAGGGGCTGTCATGACGCAGGAATATGCGGACAGCATTGGTGCGGATTTTTATGGAAAGGACGCAATGGCAACCGTAGGCTTTGCCCAGCGCATCTTTGGCGTTACAAAGTAACATTGAATGAAACAAAAGATGAGGTTCAGAATGAAAAAATTGACACTTCCGATTGCGCTTATTGCATGCTTTGTTGTGTATACGGCGTTGGTTCTGTTTGTGGACGTGCAGCCGGTCGGCCCGGAGCATTCTGCTGTTGGCTTTGCAACCATAAACGCCGCCGTTCATGGAGCGATTGGCGTTCATATGCTGTGGGATGTTATTACTGACGGCTTTGCGGCGCTTTCGGTTTTGGTGGCGCTAGCCTTTGCTGCCATGGGGCTGATGCAGCTTGTTCAGCGCAAAAGCCTTGTGCAGGTTGACCGCCAGATTCTGCTTTTAGGTGGCGTTTACGTGGTTACGATTCTGTTGTACGCGCTTTTTGAAAAACTGGTCATCAATTACCGCCCTGTGATTCTTGACGAAGGGCTGGAACCCTCGTATCCGTCAAGTCATACGCTGGTCGTGCTGTGCATTCTGGGAACGGCGAGAATTGCGCTCCGTTCATACATAAAAAAGCCCGCGTTGCTGTGTGCGCTGCGGGCTGTTCTTGCGGTGATAATGCTTGCCGCGGTTGTTGGACGGCTTTTAAGCGGCGTTCATTGGCTTACCGACATTGTGGGCGGCGCGCTGCTTTCTTGCGTGGTAATCAGCCTTTATGCCGCGCTTTATGGTTCCTGCGTGGACGGTTCCTCGCGGAGCTAGTCGCGCAGATATTTAAAAAAGCCGGACTGAATCAGAAGGTTCACGCCGAATGTGGTAAAAATCACGAATTCGCAGATGATGACAAGCCAGCCGTAAAGATTGAATATGAAGCGGCAGGCGATAATCAATGAAAAAACGAAAATGCTTATGCCGTTCGCAAGGTAGACGCGGCGTGTAAGCGTTTTCTTTTTTTCAGAAAGCGTGTCTGAAAGCTGCTTTGGAAAGCATAGAACGCTGATTGCGCCTAGCGTGATGAACATAATCGTTGCAAAAATCACGTGCAACTTGCCACTTACATAGTGAGAGACCATAAAAACGCCGGCATATTCAAATTCCTCAAGTCCGTGAGGGAACGTAAGAATTCCCAGCATGGAAATTCCGCACAAGAAGAACAAGAGCTTTTCAAGTCGGTTATTGCTTCGGTGAGTTATGCTCAGCAGCGTGATTATCGAAAGAAGACCAATCATGATGATTCCGTCCGTCGCATAGTATGTTTCTGAAACGGAATGCCACCATCCGGGTAAGTTGTGCTGAGAAGTAGGAAGTCCAAATAAGATGGTAACTGGCGTGATGGTTTCAAAAATAAAGCCCATCACACGATTTTGGTATTCTCTGATAATCGCTCGTTTTTCGTCAATTATCATAAAATCCTCTCATATATTGTTGGTTTCATAATGCGCTAAGTTGAAGCGTTTGTCTAGCGCAAAGAATTGAATTTTCTTACAATAATTGTGCTATGAAAGAGATTTTTTCCGATTGTTCAGCGGTTGAGAAGGAAGCCAAGCGGCGGTTCTGTTTTCCTGAATTTGTGATGATGGAGAACGCTGCGGCGGCTCTTGAGGACGCGGTCCTGAAGGCGCTGGAGCGTGTTTGCGGGGAACGTTCGCGGAACGGGCATCCTGACGCTCAGGACGGAACGAACGACACCGTGGTTGTTTTGTGCGGAAGCGGGAATAACGGCGCTGACGGCTATGCGCTTTCGAGGCGGCTTTTTGGCGTGGCAGACGTTGCGGTGGCGTTTTTGGGCGAGCCAAAGACGGCGGAAGCAGTTGCTCAGCGCAAGATGGCGGCGAGTCTTGGCGTGCCTATGACGGCAGATTTGGCGCAGGCAAAAGAACTTTTGCAGGACGCGGCGGTAATCGTTGACTGCTTGTACGGAACAGGTTTTCATGGCGGGCTAGGTAAGGAAGCCGCCGTTTTGGTGCGCGCGGCAAATGAGGCTGCGGCATACCGCATTGCCTGCGACATTCCTAGCGGAATTGACCGTAACGGCATTATTTGCGCGCTGGAACAAGCGCTTGCGACAGGCAGCGCTGTGGCGAACGGCAATAATTGCGCGGCTGGGCAACCGGCTGCGGCAGGCAGCGCCGCGGAACGTTGCGGCGCGGGCGTAAGCCTTGCCTTTTGTGCGGATGAGACGGTAACTATGGGCGCGCTTAAGACGGCGCTTTTTAGCGATGCGGCAAAGGATTTTTGCGGAACGATAACTACTGCGTCGCTTGGCATTGCGAGCGCGCAGTTTGCCTTGTGCGCCGTGCCCGACGCTTTTTTGCTTGAGCGTGCGGACATACGGCTTCCTGTGCGAGTCAAAAAATCCGCGCACAAGGGAGATTTTGGGCACACGGCTGTTGTAATGGGCGAAAAAGCCGGGGCTGCCATCGTTGCCGGAAGTGCGGCTCTTTCTTTTGGCTCCGGGCTTGTAACTGAAATAGACAGTGGGCTTTGCAAAACGAATTTTTTGATGAACCCAGAGCTTATGATTGCAAAATCCTTGCCGGAGCGGGCTTCGGCAGTGCTTTTAGGAAGCGGGTTGGGACGTTCAGAAAAATCCTTTGCTGTGATAGAAAACCTTGTTGCAAAAGTGTGCGAGATGAAAAATCCTTCTGTAGTGCTGGACGCGGACTTTTTTTATTATGAAAACGTAACGGAAGTTCTGGAACGGCTTAATTCAATTCCCGGCGCGCGCGTAATCCTAACCCCGCATCCAAAGGAATTGTATGAGCTTTTGCGCCGTACTACGCTGATTGCCCCTGATACTACGCTGATTGAGCCTGTCGAAATCACCTTTGATGAACTCTGCGCGCATCGTTTTGAATATGCCAGAAGATTTGCAGAAAAGTTTTCTAATCTTACATTGATTGCCAAGGGCGCGAATACATATATCTATTCAGAAGGAAAAGTGTTTGTCTGCGACTGCGGTACGCCCGCCCTTGCAAAGGCTGGTAGCGGCGATGTGCTTGCGGGGCTTTGTGCCGCGCTCCTTGCGCAGGGGTACGATGCGCCAAACGCTGCAAAAACCGCCGTTTTTGCGCATGCCGCTGCTTCTTTGCGCTTTGAGGAAAGCTTTGCATGCACGCCGCTTGCATTGGTAGAAAAATGCAAGGAATTTGCCGCTTCCGCTGGGATTTAGGTCGTTCACGCCTGCGCGCTCGCGGAGCAGTTGCCGCAGGCAAGGATTTGGACGGCGCAGCCGGACAAAGACCGAGCGTGAGCGGGCTGCGGAGGGATCGTTGCGTCCATTCTTTGCGCCCAAAAAGAAAAAAACTGTGGTAAAAGTGCGGAATTCCTATTGATTAAATTTTTTTGTTGGTGTATAAAAATACCAACATCAAAGGCGATGTGAATTTACTAAAAAAACTTTTAGCGAATTCACATCGCCTTTTTTTTATTTTTGCGGTCATTAAGCCTGTTGACTCGTAAGAGCACGAAGTAAATGACCCGAATATTCGGTGGTTGAGGTACTCGAAACCACCTCATGGAGGATATATGACAAACGTACCTGAATTGTTTGGAAGCATGGTTTTCAATCAGGAAACTATGAAAGAACGCCTGCCTAAAGAAACTTTTAAAGCTCTTAAAAAGACTTTGGACGAGGGAGCTCCGCTTGAGATTGAGGTTGCGAACGTTGTGGCTCATGCAATGAAGGAATGGGCTATTGAAAAAGGTGCGACTCACTTTGCGCACTGGTTCCAGCCATTGACTGGCGTTACTGCCGAAAAGCATGACTCGTTCATCAATCCTCAGGATGACGGAACGGTTATCATGACTTTCAGCGGAAAGGAACTTGTTAAGGGCGAGCCTGACGCTTCAAGCTTCCCGAACGGAGGACACCGCGCGACTTTTGAAGCTCGCGGCTATACAGTTTGGGACCCGACTTCGTATCCGTTCATCAAGGAACATACACTTTGTATTCCAACTGCGTTCTGTTCTTACACAGGCGAAGCTCTGGACAAAAAAACTCCGCTCCTTCGCTCAATGGAAGCTTTGGACGAGCAGGCAAAGCGCATCCTTAAGCTTTTTGGAAAGGACGTTAAGCATGTTGCAACGACTGTTGGTCCTGAGCAGGAATATTTTATCGTTGACCATGATTTGTGGGCTCAGCGTAAAGACCTTAGAATGACAGGCCGCACGTTGTTCGGTGCAAAACCTTCTAAAGGTCAGGAAATGGAAGATCAGTATTTTGCCGCTTTGAATCCTCGCATCGTTAAATATATGGAAGATTTGAACGAAACCTTGTGGAAGTACGGCGTTCTTTCTAAGACTGAGCATAACGAGGTTGCTCCAGCTCAGCACGAGATGGCTCCAATATTCAGCACAACGAACCTTAGCGTTGACCAGAACCAGCTTACGATGGAGGTTATGAAAAAGGTTGCAAAGCGCCACGGTTTGGAATGTTTGCTGCATGAAAAGCCATTTGCCGGCGTGAACGGTTCTGGTAAGCACAATAACTGGTCAATGAGCACAAATGAGGGCGAAAACCTTCTTGAACCAGGAAAAACTCCAGAAAGCAACGCTCAGTTCCTTTTGTTCCTTACAGCTATTCTTAAGTCTGTTGATGAGAACCAGGATTTGCTCCGTGCCTCAGTTGCGAGCGCCGGAAACGATCACCGCCTTGGTGCAAACGAGGCGCCGCCGGCAATCATCTCTGTTTATCTTGGCGATGAGCTGCATGCCGTTCTTGAGTCAATTTACGAGGGTAAGGCTTACTCAAATGACAAGAAGGGCAAGATGACCATTGGTGCGGACGTACTGCCACCGATTCCAAAGGATTCAACAGACCGTAACCGTACTAGTCCGTTTGCGTTCACGGGAAATAAGTTTGAGTTCCGCTCTTGTGGTTCTTCGCTCAGTATTTCCGGACCTAACACGGTTCTGAACGCAATCGTTGCCTATACGCTCAAGGCCTTTGCAGACGAGCTTGAGGGCGCAAAGGACTTTGAGAAGGCTTTGAACACATTGATTGAGCGCGAGGTAAAAGTTCACTGGAAAATCGTGTTCAACGGCGACGGCTACGATGCAAGCTGGATTAAGGAAGCCGAGAAGCGCGGTCTTCTGAACCTTAAGACAACGCCTGATGCAATGGCTCATTACCTTGATGAGAAGAACCTTAAGCTCTTTACCGAGATGGGAGTTTATTCCAAGGAAGAAATGGAAACTCACTATGAGGTAAAGCTTGAGAAGTACAGCCAGATTCTGAACATCGAGGTTGAGACCATGCTTGAGATGATAAACAAGGACATCCTGCCTGCGGCATACAAGTATATTGCTGCAGTAAGCAAGACCGTCCTTGACCTTAAGGCTGTGGTTCCGGGCGCAAAGGCGAGTGCACAGAGCGCGCTTCTTGCAAAACTTGACGGCTTAACCGGCGAGCTTGCGCAGAAGGCAGAGGAGCTTTGCAGGGTTCACTTGCAGGCAAAGGCAGAGACCGGCGCTATGGAGATGGCCCGCGCATATGCGGACAAGGTTCTTCCGGCAATGGCTGAAACCCGCGCCGTTGCAGACGAGATTGAGCCGCTCCTTGGCGAGGAATACAAGCCGTTCCCTTGCTACGAGGATTTGCTGTACCGCGTATAATGATGTAATTGAGTTACGGTCGTTGAGCCTGTCGGGTCGAAGGACACTGAAGATTGCCGAAGGTTGCCGAAGGCAGATGACTGTAAGACGGTGGTTCGGTTCGTGTCCTTACGAGCTAAACCACCGGGTAAAAAAATATTTTAGCACAAAGGCGTGCATTCATGAAGAAAGAACGAGACTCTTTCTGTCATGCGTGCACGCCTTTTTTTTATTTGGAGGTCTATATGACAGAAGAAATCAGTCAGGCGATTGCCGCGGCGGTGGAAAGTGCCAGCGGTACGACGTTCAGCGTGTGGTTCCTTATTGGAGCGGCGCTTGTGTTCTGGATGCAGGCGGGATTTGCCATGGTGGAGGCGGGCTTTACCCGCGCAAAAAATACCGGCAACATCATAATGAAAAACCTCATGGACTTTTGTATCGGTACGGTCATGTGGTTCCTTATCGGTGCATCGTTCATGCTGAGCTATACCGACCCTGTCACCGGAGAGGTGAGCAAGGGAATTTGGAGCGTGCTTGGAAAGCCGGGCTTCAGCGTGTTCAGCGAGTATGCTTCGTTTGACTTTTCGGGCTTTGTGTTCAACCTTGTGTTCTGTGCAACGACTGCCACAATCGTAAGCGGCGCCATGGCAGAGAGAACCAAGTTCTCAACATACTGCTTGTATTCGGCAATAATTTCGGGACTCATCTACCCGATTGAAGCGCACTGGACATGGGGCGGCGGATTTTTGGCTCAGTGGGGATTCCATGACTATGCGGGTTCGGCATGTATCCACATGGTGGGCGGAATTTGTGCGTTGATTGGTGCTGCCATGCTTGGCGCCAGAATCGGAAAATTTGACCGCGATGCAAACGGCAAGGTTACGAAGGTTCATGCGTTCCCTGGAAGTAACATTGCAAACGGCGCGCTGGGCTGCTTTATCCTGTGGTTCGGCTGGTACGGATTCAACGGTGCTGCTGCAACGGACGTTCCGACCCTGGGTTCGGTTCTTTTGACTACGACGGTGGCTCCTGCGGTTGCAACTGTTACCGCAATGATTTTTACATGGGTAAAATACGGAAAGCCTGACGTTTCAATGTGCTTGAACGCTTCTTTGGCAGGTCTTGTTGCGATTACCGCTCCTTGTGATGTTACCGACTGTGCGGGAGCGGCCGTAATCGGCGTGGTTGCAGGTCTTCTTGTAATTTTTGGAATATGGCTTTTGGACTACGTGCTTCATGTTGACGACCCTGTTGGTGCCGTTGGAGTTCACATGATGAACGGTATCTGGGGAACGATTGCAGTAGGTCTTTTTGCAACTGACGCGGCTCCTGGCTTTGAGCTTGCAGGAATTGAAAAAGGCTTGTTCTACGGCGGCGGACTTACCCAGCTTGGAAAGCAGCTTGGCGGTATGGCTACCATAATACTGTGGACGGTCGTTACCATTACGATTGTGTTCTTTGTCCTCAAAAAGACGATAGGACTGCGCGTAACTGCCGAAGAGGAAATCGTAGGACTTGATAAGTTTGAGCACGGCCTGGACACTGCGTTCTCGGGCTTTGCGATGATGTATTCTGAAGAGGAGATGGAAGAGGCAATTGTTGCGGGCGTTCCGCTTCCTGCTGGCGGCGTGGCTCCTGTAAGTCAGGCGGTTCCTGTAGAAAACCATGCGCCTACGGACGCTAAGTTCACGAAGATTGTAATCGTGACCCGCCAGACAAAATTCGACGCGCTCAAGTCTGCCATGAATAGAATCGGCGTTGAAGGCATGACCGTAGTGAACGTAATGGGCTGCGGAATGCAGAAGGGCGCAAGCGAATACTACCGCGGAACCCCTGTTGAGATGACTCTGCTTCCAAAAATCAAGGTCGAGATTGTCGTTTCAAAGGTTCCTGTGCGCGATGTGATTGAAGCCGCAAAGAAAGCCCTTTACACAGGACACATCGGCGACGGCAAAATCTTCGTGTACGAGGTGGACAACGTTGTTAAAATCCGCACCGGCGAGGAAGGCTACGCCGCCCTGCAGAACGACAAATAACCAAAGGTTTAAGAACCGGGTTTTTCCCGATTTTTAGCATACATTGCGACCGCTTGCTGCTAGTAACCCCGCAGCGAGCGGTCGCGTTTTCTTTATAAAATTATTTATTTTCTGAATGAAAGAAATTCTCTTGTTCGTATTTTTGCACCGTCTGACAAAAATGCGAGAAGCTCTGTTTCTGTTTGCGAGGGAACGTAGTTCATCCTGAGTTTTAATTGCTTTCTGCCGCGCCCGGAAGACCTATGTCCTTGCGGTAGAAGGCACCCTCAAAATGGATTCCCTCGATGGCTTTGTAGGCGTTTTTCCAGGCTTCGTCAAAGGTCGTTCCGAACGTTGAGCAGGCAAGAACGCGTCCGCCGCTGGTTACCAGCTGGTCGCTTTCGCTGCGGCGGTCAATGATTGCGCCTGCAATGAACACCTTGGCTCCGCTTTCGTTCACTTTTTCCTGATTGATAGAGATGGGTTTTCCCTTTGGATAGCTTCCAGGATACCCACCGGAAACAACGACCGGGCTTACCTGATAGCCTTTTTTCCATGCAAAATTAAAGTCCTTGAGCGTGCCGTTCGTAATTGCCTTGCACATTTCCACAAAATCAAAGTCCATGAGCGGAAGAACGGACTGCGTCTCAGGGTCGCCAAGGCGCACGTTGTATTCCAAAAGCTTAGGTCCTTCGGCGGTCAGCATTACGCCAAAGAAAATAAAGCCGCGGTAGTCGAATTTTTCTGCGATAAGACCGCGGAGCGTAGGCTCCAAGCAGTCCTTGTTGAATGCCGCCATCGTTTGGTCGGTAACGTCGTCAAGCGGGCAGACAGAACCCATTCCGCCGGTGTTTGGACCCTGCGCACCGTCCATAAGCCGTTTGTGGTCGCGCGCCGGAAGGAACGGAACGATAACCGCGTTTTCCGGGTGGTTCGGGTCAACGCTTACTGCGGAAAGCACTGAAATTTCAACGCCCTTAAGGTAGTCTTCAATCACGAGCTTTTGTCCGGCGGTTCCTACGCGTCCTGATTCCATAAGGTCAGTGATTGCGTCAAGAGCGTCCTGTTCTGTGTGTGCAACAACAACGCCCTTGCCTGCGGCAAGTCCGTCAGCCTTTATGACGATTGGCGCTCCATGCTCGCGCACGTACTGCTGAGCGGCGGCTTTGTCCGTAAATGTGCGGCTTTTTGCGCAGGCAACGCCGTATTTTTCCATGAATTCCTTTGAAAGATCCTTGCTCGCTTCAAGCTGAGCGGCGGCTTTTTTTGGTCCCACGCACGGAATTCCGGCATTCCAGAATTCGTCCGCAAGTCCTTCTGCAAGCGGATCCTCCGGCCCTATGACGGCCATCGTGCAGTTCTCATGCTTTGCAATCTGAACGAAGGCATTCTCGCCCTGTTTTATGTAGTCGCATTCCTTGATTTCTATATTGCGGCACTTTGATTCATGTGCGGTTCCGCCGTTTCCGGGAACGCAAATAACTGTCTCAACACTTTCACTCTGAGCGATTTTCCAAGCAATGGTGTGCTCACGACCACCGTTGCCGACAACGATAATATTCATGCGCTCATTCTATCAAAAATATAAAAAAAAATATAGGCGCAGTTTGAAGCAGGGCAAACGCATTATAAAATTTCGGAATTTAAAAATCATGTTTGCCCTAAAAAAAATAGCTCCCAGTCGAGTTTCGTCTTTCAAAACCGCACGCTCGCGTGCTA
>ERZ842401.4547-NODE-4547-length-16048-cov-14.776152_pt1 | contig 16048 bp, 9 predicted proteins | sample MGYA00521270_ERZ842401 | MGnify/ENA primary metagenome ERZ842401 (study PRJEB31892, sample SAMEA3878208) | bioreactor metagenome | biome: Moose rumen | place: Sweden | collected 2011-10 | study: EMG produced TPA metagenomics assembly of the PRJEB12797 data set...
TGTCAGAACGGAAGAGCTGGTGTATAACAAAAGAACCGTCCCTTGGTTAGCATAACAAAAGAACCGTCCCTTGGTTAGCATAATATGTGATACTACCAAAACTTTCTTTAAGAATTTTTATAAAAAGTGGCTTAAGCCGTCATTTATGTATCTATATCTCTGGTTATTAGATTGTTATACTATGACGGCTTGCCATTTAAGCCGTCACTATGCCGTCACATAGCCGTCATTATTTGGCTTTTCGGGAACTAAAATTGACAAAAACTGAGGTTAAACTATTGGTAAACAGGTAGTTCCACGATAGTAACGATATAGGAAACACATAGTTTCCAAGGCGGGAACTGATAGTTTCCCTTAGGAGAACTACCAGTTCCCACGCAGGAAACATAATAAGAGAACAAAAAATGGAGAGATGGGGAATTTGAATTGAGAATCAAGGAGTTATGAAAACGCTGTGAAGCGGATGAATTCTGAAGGAAGCAAGATAGATGCAGATAGAAGAAGGAGTTGAGTTGCTAATTCGTACCCCTTTTCTGAAATTAAGCAAATCGAGGAAAAACGGTAACTTTTGTGACAAGAAGTGGCTGAATATCTGTGAGATGCGAAAATTTAACTCTTTGCGGGAGTTCTTCTTTATTCGTCTGTGATTTGCGTGGAACAGCAAGACTTCAATTTGGCTAATTTTGCAACGCAAAATTTAGAACGTTGAACAATTTAAAAAGATTAGCACAATGAGAAGTACATTTTCGGTGATCTTCTACCTCAAGAAGGAAAAGTTGAAGAAGGACGGTACGAACCCTATCATGGGACGTATCACAGTAGATGGAACAGTAGCACAATTCAGCAGTAAGGTGTCATGCGATCCCGCCATCTGGGAAGCAAAGGGTGGTCATGCCAAAGGTAAGACTATCGCAGCCCGTGACGTGAACCGTGAATTGGAGAAAATCAGGGCATCTGTTGTCAAGCACTATCAGGAAATAAAGATGCGTGATGACTACGTGACGGCTGAGAAGGTGAAGAATGCTTTCCTCGGATTAGAGTATCGTCAGCAGACGTTGATGACGCTCTTCTCCCAGTGGAACGAAGAGTATGCAAAGAAAGTCGAAGGCGGTTTGAAGTCTAAGACCACACTCATCCGATACAAGAGTATTTACAAGCATGTGGGTGACTTCATGCAAGATCAGTATCATGTGTCCGACATGGCATTGAAGGAGGTACTTCCTTCGTTTATCAGTGACTTTGAAGTTTATCTCAAAACCCAGAAGCATCTCAAACATAACTCCGTCAAGAAGTATGTGTGTGCCATCATGATGCTGATGCACCGTGCCCACCAGAACGGCTGGGTGACGCGCTATCCCTTCAGCGACTATCAGATTCGGGAGGAAGAGACGGAAAAGGGGTTTCTGACTAAGGATGAACTACAGGCCATGATGAATATTCCTCGTCTGAATGCCAAACGAACTTTTATTCGCGACCTGTTTATCTTCTGTGCATTCACGGGTCTGGCATATATTGATTTGGAGAACCTTCGCGATGAGAACATTGTCAAGAATCCTATTGATGGCAGTCTCTGGATTCATACTCACCGTCAGAAGACAGGTGTGGCCGAGAACGTAAAACTGTTGCCCATTCCACTTGCCATTTATAAGAAGTATAGAGGTTTGTGCAGCGATGGCCATGTATTTGACGTTCCGTGCTATAATTCCTGCAATGGCATACTGAAAACAATCGCCAAGTTATGCGGCATTCAGAAATCGGTCTCATGGCACCAAGGTCGCCATACGATGGCAACGGTTGTCTGCTTGTCAAATGGTATGCCGCTGGAAGTGGTGTCTTCAGTGCTTGGTCACAAGAGCATTGAAAGCACACAGATTTACGCCAAGATAACGCAGGAGAAACTAGGCTGTGAGATTGACACCCTGGCTTCGAAACTGGCGAAGATTGAGCAGTTCGTGCCAAGCATTGACATGGTAATATAATAGGTGGAGGACAAGACTATGATGAAGAGAGACCTCATCGTTTTTGAACACGAGCGTTTTGAACTTACTGGTTATGACGTGTGGATGACTGCAGGCGAAATAGCCTCGCTGTTCGGCGTAACCATCATGAAGGTGCGCGGCATCGTCAGCAGGATGCGGAAGCAACTGACTGTCAATCTGGACCTGCTCAGCAAGTACGACTTGCTGGAGAACGGCTACAAGGATGAACTTTTCAGCCTGGAGGTCATCGTCGCCATGACCTACTACGTGGACACAGGTCTGGCGCATGAGTTCCGTCGATGGATATGCGACAGAATCACCCGCCGGAAGGAACGCGCCATGATTGTCTATTTCTGAGAAAATTTTGAAGCCCTGCCCGATTCACATCGTACAGGGCTTCGTCAAATATCGTATGAACAAGGATAATCTATCGGCTCAAAGACCTTTTGATGTCGGCCTTGATGCGCTCGTTCAGTTTCTGTCTGAGACGGTCAATAAAGTAGGTGTAACTGTAGTCCGTCTCGCGGTCTTTTATCGAGACGTAGTACCGCGAATAGTCCTTCAGCGTCTTCATCCCGAACATGCGGAAAACCGTCTCGCTCATCTTCCCGATAGGCATTTCCCCATTGTTTACGCACCCCGTTTCCTTCAGTGCGTAGACCAGTTCGACCAAGTCCACCGTCTTTCCCGTCCACTCCAGCATGGGCACGGCCTGTTCGCTGCCAGCCTCCAGCATGTTCTTCGCTGCCATAGGCTCCAGCACGTCGTGCATCTGCCTCATAAAAGCCATCGCCCGCTCGCAGTATGAGCCGATGGCCTCCGTCGCGCTGCTGTACGGCTTCATTTCTATCTCCGTATAGGTAATAGTGATGTAGGCCGATGGTGCGTCGCAGTTCCTGCACAGTCTGGCGACGCTTTCAATGAAGTCGCCGTAGCCCCTTTTCGCTCCCTCTTCGTCGCCGTCGTGGATGGCCTTGAAGAAGTCAGTATCCGTCAGAATATCGTATTTCATATCTATGTTCCTTTTTACTTGTTACTAAATGCGTTAATTTGCGATCGCACTTGTAACATACAAAGGGGTGCAAGCGAAAAGGACTTGCTTTCAGGACTATTTTCCACAACCGCCTGAAAACGAGCGGAATCAAAATATGTTAAACAAAAACAGGCTGAAACAAGATGCTCAAAAGTGTGTAAACATTACACAGCAATGTATAAATTTTACACGTTTTCCGGATATTCTCAGTTATCCTCCAGACGGATGTCGTACTTACTTATCTTGTTATAGATGGTTTTCCTGCTCATTCCCAACTCTGCGGCGGCACGGGTCTTGTTGTTTCCGTTCCTCTTCAGTGCGGCAATGATGCTGTGTTTTTCAGCCTCGGCGATAGAGAAACCCGTTGTGTCGCTTTTTGATATATTCAGATGCCCTATCCCAATCTCATCATCATGGCACCTTGCCACTGCCGTCTTAATCGCAGTCATGAGTTCCCTCACATTGTCTGGCCAGTGGTAAGACTCCAGTTCCTTTCTGGCCTCCTTTGACAATTTACGCTTCTTCGGGTCAAACTGCTCAACGAAGAAGTTTGCCAAGGGCAGAATATCATCCTTCGTCTCCCTGAGAGGCGGCACTGCCACCTCACCCTCGCAGATGCAGTCCCTGAACTCCCGCAGCATGATGCCGCTTGCAACCGCCTCGTCCGGACTGACGCATGAGGTAGAGACCACGCTGAACCTGATGAATCGCTCCCTGCTGGACCCAATCTTTCTGTATCTCCTGTTTTCCAGCACGTCGATAAGCATACCCTGTATGTCCTTCGGCATCCTGTCCACATTCTCCAGAAAGAGGAAACCTTCATCAGCCTTCTCCAGAACCCCGTCCGACGGACTCACCGCACTGGCGAACGCCCCTTTCTGGTGGCCGAAGAAGTATTCCTCCACGTGCTCCATCCGCGACAGCGCGGTACAGTCCACATGGGCATATCGGTTTCCCTCTACTCCCGACATAGCCATCAGTTCCTCTGCCAGGTGCTGCCGTCCCGTTCCGCTTTCACCCGTTATGACGAGCCGGATGCCCGTGGCAGCATAGTCCTTGATGTCCTTATAGACCGTCTGGAAAGCCTTGCTCTGCCTGCGGAATACGGCCCGGTTCTCCTTCATCTCTATCCGATTCTGCTCATCCATGATGTCCTTGATTCGGGCATAGAACTTTCCGTCCATCTGGTCCTTCGGAATGTAACTCTTCGCCCCCAGTTCCAGCGTCTCAATAGAATTCTCCATCGTGCCGAAGCCAGTCATGAGGAAAAACATCTGGTGATAGCCCTGCCTCCGCATCCATCTCAGTATGTCCGTGCCGCTCCATCCGCTTTCGTCCTTCAGCACGAGGTCTACCAGCATCACGTCGTTCCGGCTGGCATGTTCTATGAGCCATTTGGCTTTCTTGACATTATAGCAACCGACAGCCCCGATGCCCATACCCCGCAGCCTCTCACAGACAGCCTCGCAGTATGACTTGATGTCATCAACAACGATTACCTTACTCATCCGTCCTATCCAGTTCCTCCTGCGCTTTGTTAATGACAATCGTGGCCATCTTGTCAATCTCAGCCATACACTCAGCAAGTCGTGCCGAAGCACCGGAATCCTTCTTCCTGGCAATCTCCATTACAGGGTCAACCAGTACCCCTATGCGATAGAGCACCCAACTTGACTTCAGACTGTGCGCCCAACTGTCCATGCCCTCAAAATCCATCTTGTCTATGGCTTCGTGCAGTCCTTCTACGGCCTCTTTCGTCTCTTCAATCAAGTACTGGGCCACCGACTTGCGCAGTTGGGAAAAGTCGGGTCTCACGGTGTTGGTATTCCTGGAAATCACCTCATTGATGAGTCTTATCATCACCTCCGTCTGGGCCATTTTGGGGATATACTCGTCAAACCCCGCTTCAATCAGGTCTTCCCTTACATCTTCTGCAGAAGCCGTAGACACGACTACGGGGACAGTCTGGCTGTTGCCCACTTTCGACTTTCTCATCAAGCGTAGCAATTCCACACCGCTTTTTCCCGGCATCTGCAGGTCAAGCATAATCAGCGAATATCTCTTCTCGCGTATCATGTCGAACATCTTGCCAGTATCACTGCAGATGTCGCACTCAAAACCGTTCTGCTGCAAGATACCTTGCATCATCATCAGCCACGTCCTGCTGTCGTCCACTATAAGCAGACGGCTCTTTTCACCAGAGGCTTTGACCACCTCTGTATCTGCAGGCTCACTGGAGATTTCGGCCTCCTTCAGCGGCAACCTTACATCAAACGTCGTCCCGCTGTCGGATGAACAAAACGTTATTGTCCCCTTCATCAGTTGGGTCAGCATTTTGGCCGTCGACAGTCCGATACCAAATCCGTCCTTACCTGTAGTGACGGCATTCGAAAATCGTGTGAACGGTGTGAAAACTCTCTGCTGGTCAGCGGCCTTTATGCCGATGCCAGTATCACTTACCTTGATAATCAACTCGCCATTGACGTAAGAAACGCCGAGGCTTACTTCTCCCTCTTTGGTAAACTTGAAAGCGTTATCAAGCAGATTCATCGCCACATGGCAAATCTTCTCGTAGTCACCGTTAAGCATTGTGTTCTGCAGTTCCGGCTTTACAAATTCCAGCCCGTTTTCTTTCGCTCTCAGTTCAAAGGCTGTGGTCAGTTCGTTGGTCAGTTCCATCAGGTTGAAGTTCCTGTTCTTCAGTGTGCTTTTGTTGCTCTCCAGCCTGAAATATTCAAGCAACTGGTCTATCATGCTGCGAAGCTGGTTGGCAGCAAAGCCGACGGCACTGATATACTTGCCGTTCTTCGTCGGGCATTGCTTTTCCATATCGTTATAGCCGATGATAATGCTCAGTGGAGTGCGCAGGTCGTGGACAATGGCATACATCATCTTCCTGCGTCTTTCCACCAGGCTCCTGTTCTTTTCAAGTTCCTTTTCCAGCCTTTTCATCACCTTTGACCGAAGCCATGAATTGGCAAAGTTCACCGCAAGAACAAGGAAGAGCAAGGTCATTCCACCGATGAAGGTTGTCTGCCCGATACAACTGGCTTTTTCTGTAGTCTCTGTCTGGACTCTTTCAGCCTTGTCATCGTCGGCATCCAGAATTTGGTTCATATTCTTGTCCAACCACAGGTTCACCTCCCCCAGACTGTCATTCAAATGGCTCAGATTGATGTTGCACAGCGTTTTGTCGATAAGAGCCATCTCATTGATGGATGGGACGACAACAGTCCTTTCCTTACTCTGAGATGATGTTTCTTCCCTGCTTTTTCGGACTATGTTACCCGTATAATGCTTGATATACGTCTCAGTATCCCTCACCGTCACCTGTCTTTCCTCTCTCAGATGCTCGTCACTCTCGTTGCGCTTGACAACATTCTCGTAGATGCGTGTCAGTAGCCTTCCCTTCTCACCAAGATAAAACTGCATGGAATCAATCTGCGTTTGAGGGTAATACCCCTTCAGTTCTCCAAGGATGGCATTCGTTTTCGCAAGTTGTCTCTGGTATTCTGTGGAGTCAGATGGTAGCCACTCATACACTCGTTCGCCCAAATGGTCGAGTTGCCTGCTGCTTTTCAAGGCACTATGAATATTCCTGTATTGGGTCTGACTGGTGTTCGACTCAACGATAACGTCCTGCAACTTCTGCCAGCGCATATAGCCGAACACGAAAATAATAACAAACAATACCACATTGACGATATTCGTCACCAAAAGATCAATCTTCGTCTTTGTCATTTTTAGCATTATCGTTTAGAGGGTTATTACCCTGATTACAATCTTTTTCATCCGCTGTTTGCGGAAATGAGGTACAAAATTACAAAAAATAATCCAGAAATGTGTAGTGGATACACTTTTTCTGCAAATGTTTATTCAAAAAGGCCCCCGTGAATTGATTTGCGTCAATTACACAGGGGCTAAAACAGGGTTACAAAGCGAACAAATTATCTATATCCTGTGCCCTTTGATTTTTTTAGGCTCGTCCTCCTTGTCTTGATGTAGGCCGATGGTCTTTTCCTTCTCATTGGCCTCCTTTTCTTCGGGCGTTTCGGGTTTCTCTTCCTTTGGGGCAAGTTCCATCTGAATCTTTCGATCGAGTGCGGCCAGTTCGTTCTTCAGGTCGTGCAGTTCTTTCTCTTTCTTCCACTCCTTATTGGCCGTCGGCGTCAACTGGTCGATCTTGTTCTGATACCATTTTACATCCTTCTGGTACTTCTCCACCAAAGAAGGAATCTTCTCCAGAGCACGGATGAAACTGGTGGCAGCGGCTTCCTTGTCCTTCTTGGCTACCTGCCCGTTGTTGTGGCGATAGACGATGTTGCCATACACGCCGAAGTTGTTCTCTCGGAACGGCAAGCCGCCCTTTTCGACTTCCTCGGTGCGTACCTTGATGGGGAATCCATAGATTTCGCCAATCTCCTTCGTTTGCCCCTTCGTGTCCATCGTCTCGGCTATCTGCTGCACCTTGGCACCGAGTTCTTCCAAATCAGTATAGACCTTACCCTCAATCTTCACCTCCATGACGATATTTCCGAGGGCGTCACGTTTCAGATGTGAGTCCAGTTGCTGCTTGTCCGTTTCAAGTTTCACCAGTACCGACTTGGCCGACTCCACTTCCTTCCGTGCATCCTCAATGTCAAACTCCACGCTGCGCCTTGCATTCATGAAACTCTTGCGCTCACTCTCCAGCGAGGCAATCTTCTTCTCCAGTTTCGCCTTGTCAAGCAGGTCTGTATTGCCCGACAGGATAGCCATATACTCCGAGAAGTTCATGCCGTTGGCCTCGTCCATCGCTCCCTCGTCGATGGTTCGTGCGCCCATTGCGCCGGACTTCAACTGAGAGATGAAGGTCTGCTTGCAGTGCAGCAGATTAAACTTGTAGGCATCCAGTGTATGCTCCACGGCATAGATGATGCTGTCCACCGTGTTGTTATTGTACAACTTTGCCACCTCGTTGCCCTTTCTCACGGCACGACCATTGCGCTGCTCCAGGTCGCTCGGCCTCCAGGGAATGTCAAGATGATGGATAGCCACGGCCCGTTTCTGTGCATTGACACCCGTGCCAAGCATCGACGTTGAGCCGAACAGGACACGCACACGTCCCTCGTTCATGGCCTCAATCACGGCCTTACGTGCCTTCTCGCTCTTGCACTCCTGTATGAAGCGTATCTCGTCGGCAGGGATGCCATAGTCCTCTATCAACTTGCGCTTGATTTCGGAATAGACGTTCCATGAGTCGCCCGGCTGATACGTCCCGAGGTCTGAAAACACGAACTGCGTACCCTTTTGTTCATCGAACTTCTTGTAGTACTCGGCAATCTTCATGGCACAGGCACTGGCCTTGTTGCCCGGGTCATCCTCATACAGCGTCGGGTTTATCATACGCATGTCAAGTGCCATCTTGCGGGCGTAGTCCGTGGCAATGAGCATCTTCGCCTTCTCTTCCGTCTCAGAGAGCGGAGGACGACCGAGTATCGTGGCATCACCATTCTCTGCAAAATCCATCAGCCGCTGGATGAAGTCTTCCTGGTCTGGTGTCGGCGGTATATTGTAGAGTATCTCGTTCATTTTCGGCCTGTCCACTCCCACGTCCTCGGCAGTGCGGTAGTCCGTGATTTCGTTGTAGAACGTCGCAAGTTCCGGCACCTTGATGAAGTATCTGAAACGTTCTTTCTGTATGATGTTGTTCGTCACCGAAAACTCAAAGTCCGTCGATTTCTTGGCGAAGATAGCGGCCCAGGCATCGAAGCACGGGATGTTCTGCTTCTCCATCTCCTTCGGGCGCAGGTACTTGAAGAGCAGGTAAAGTTCCGTCAGACTGTTGCTGATGGTCGTACCCGACAGGAACGTGGCGCACAGGTCCCGGCGAGGCCGTTTCCCGTCGCCCTCCTGCATCGTACGGATGGCAAACAGCAGGTTGAGTGCCTTCTGGCTTCCCTGGCTGTTGCCCAGTCCTGCCACCCGGTCGTGGCGGGTGTTGAACATCAGGTTCTTGAACTGGTGGCTTTCGTCTATGAAGAGGTGGTCGATGCCCATCTGGCGGAAGTCGATGAAGTCATCGGTACGGCTGTTGATTCTGTCGGAGATTTCAACGAGTTTCGCCTCCAGATTGGCCTTACGCTTCTCCAGACCTTTCAGCATCATGTTTGATATGTCCTTTCCACTCATGCGCAGGGTCTCCAGATTGTCCTCCACGCTCTGCAACTCGGCTTCGAGAATCTTCTGCTGCATCTCTGGCGACTGCGGAATCTTGCCGAACTGGTCGTGCGACATTATCACACAGTCGAAGTCGTTGTTCTTGATGGAATGGAAGAACTTGACCCTGTTCTCCGTCGAGAAGTCCTTTTCGCTGGCATAGAGGATACGGGCATTGGGATAGGCGGTCTGGTAAGTGGCTGCAATCTCAGCCACGTTGGCCTTCAGTCCTATGATCATCGGCTTCTTCGCCATGCCCAGACGCTTCATCTCGTGTGCGGCGATGCACATGATAAGCGTCTTGCCCGTGCCTACAGAGTGGTCGCAGATGCCTCCGCCATTCTGCTTGATCATCCACACGCAATCCTTCTGAGAGGGATAGACACTGCTGATGCCATAGCGCAACTCCAGCCCCTTCATGTCGAGGTCGGGAAAGGTCTGGTGACTGCCGTCGTACTTCGGACGGACAAAGCAGTTGAATTTCTCGTTATACATTTGCGCCAGCCTGTCCTTGAACTCACGGCTCTGACCCTCCAGCCACTCCGTAAAGCCGTTACGGATTTCGTCAATCTTTGAGTTTGCCAACTGGATGGCCTCTGCGTCGGGTGCCTTGATGTCGTGGCCGTCTTCATCCTCGCCTACCTTCTTCATAATCTTGGGCGTGGTGTTATGAAGGGCGTGATGCAGCAAGGCCATCCCGTCATAACGGCGATAGCAGCCCTTGACACAGAACTCGCTCCATATCTTCTCGTTCTTCTGGCTGCAACTGGCATCGAACTGGTCTATCTGCGGCGAATAGACGATGTTCACGTCCGTCTCGAAGAAGTCAGTCATGAAGGCCGAATAGGTCTTGGCGGGAATCCAGCGCTCACCAAAGTTAAAGTCCAGTTCTTCAAAAGGGATGGGTGTTGGCACAGCATCCTTCAGGGCGTTCAGCGACTCCATGATACGGTCGTTCACCTCCCCGCCATTGTCCTCAATCATCTTTTCGATAGCCCTTACCTTCTCCACCACGTTTCCGGCTATGAACTTGTCGCGGATTTCGTAAGAGTCAGACAGTGGATTGAAGTATATCTGCCCTTTCAGTTCACCGATGATGTCATCCTCCGACTTGTCCGTCAGCCTCGACATGTATTCCAGATTCAGCCGTCCGTACTTGTTAAGCGAGGCGGCCACTGCCTCCTGCGATGTATCGACGTGTCTCAGTTCCTGTGTGGAGAATGCCACGGGATGGTCGAGGAAGTCGGCCTTGACAAACTTGCCGTTCTCCCCCCTCTCCAGTGCCAGCATATTCCTTCCTGCTGCATCCATCAGGATCATCCGCACATTCTTCCTGTCGTTCAGGTTGCCGTAGAGGGCGGTAAAGGCATCGTAGTAGCCGTTAAGTTTCTGGCGCAGTTCGTCATTGGGCTGTTGGTTCTCCTGCTCGTAGGCATACAGTTCCTCGTACACGTCGCGCACGGCAATGTACTGACGGATGCGGTCGGTCTGCTCCTGCGACACGATAAGCGGGACAAAGGTTGCACCAGAGCGGGTAATGCCCTCCAGATGGCCGATATTGCCGTCCTTGTCCTCTACTATGGAGCCGTTGCGGTAGTAAGACCGAAGTTCACCCTCAAAGGGTTTCGGCTGCACGACCTTTGTCTTGGTGCTGCGGTGCTGTCTTGCCGTGGTCCGCCCTTCTGTCTCTCCCTGTCCTTGCGTACGTTGCAGTGCCTTTGTATCGGCATTGGTTTCAATATGCTGCTGTCCAGCCTCCAGAAGTTGGCGGCGGCGCTCGGGTGTCAAGTCCATCATCATCTCATAGAAACCGTTGATGGGCGGGTTCTCTTCCCAGTCCAGTGAGTCATAGACGGCCATCTGCTGCTCAATGTGGCTTTTCTTCTGCATCTCTGCCTTGCGTTCCTGCTGTTCCCGGGCCTGGCGCTCTTTCTTCCGTTCCTTCTTCGGTTTCTTGGGTTCGGGCTTCGGCTGTTCCTGAACGGTCATACCCCACAAGTCAAAGAGTGACAGTTGCGGGTTGTTGTCGGGTGTATGCGCCGGCATCGTCTTTTCCTTCTGTTTGACAGATTCAACGGGTTCAGTCATGGCCACTATTTTGGCTGTTTCAGGCTCCTGCTTTTCCTCCACAGGCGCAGGTTGCTCTTCCTGTTCCTTTCGGATAAAGGCAGGGCTGTCCAAGCCTGTGAATTTCCGGAAGTCCAAGTGCTGGGGCAGTTCGTCCCGCAATCGTTCACGCAAATCATTGGCAATGCCATCCACACCTCCAGTATGCAGATACTCCAGTGCGGGCTTGCCGTACTGGTCGTGGCCTCTCAGGATGCTGGTGGCAAGCACATTCTCGGGATGGTGCTCAAAATAGTCGTTCCGGACGATGTTCTCGTCTTCGGCTGAGTACACCCGTTTCAGTCTTTCTTCATCCTCGGTCAGTCTCTGCTTGCCGAGATTCTTCTGGATGATGATCAGGTCGCTGCCTGCCTCCGTGTTGGCACTCTCCTTGAACAGGTTGTCGGGCAGACGGAATGCCGTCACGAGGTCGGCCTGGTGGAAGAGATGGTTGATTCTGATGCTGTTCTGCTCCCTGTCGAGATAGTTCCTCGTCGTAATGAAGGCCACCATGCCCCCGTCGCGCACGGCATCCAGCCCCTTCTGCATGAAATAGCCGTGGATGGATTTTGAGATGACACGGTGGAACAGGCTCTTGCTGTCGCTATATACAGGGTCGTACACCTTGGTGTCGCCAAAGGGAATGTTGGAGATGGCAAGGTCGAACTTCCCCAATTCAGAAGGTTGGATATGCTCAAAGCCCTCCACATGGATGGTCATGCCTTCATTGGCATGCAACTTAGACAGCAACAATCCCGTCAGTTTGTCCTTCTCAAAGGCGGTCACCTCGGCATCGGGATTGACGGTGCGCATCGTGTCGATGAATACACCCATTCCCGCTGACGGCTCCAGCACCTTCTGCGGTCTCAGTTTCATCTCGCCAAAGACGCTCCAGATGGTTTCGGGAATCTCCTTCGGCGTATAGAATGCGGTGAGGACGGACTGTTTCATGCTGGTCACATAGCGCTTGTACTCCATCTCGTCCTCCGAGTTCTCGCGTATCACCCTGTGCAGCTCGGCGGTAAGGTCATAGAGCGGAAGGTCGCTCTTCGGCCAGACGGCCTTGTTCTCGACAGGATTCAGCACGCATTTCAGCCCGCCGAAGCCGCAGTATCGGGAAATGGTTTCCCGCTCGGCATCGGTGGGTACACGTACCTCATCACGCAGGGCGAATGCCGTGCGGATGGCATCGATGTTGGCCTGCAGCCGTGCCTTTCTATTGAACGCCATACTGTTCGATGTAAAGTACCACGGCACCTGTCAGTTCGGTGTAGAGCAGCATGTAGTCCGTTGAATCCTCAAAGCCGTCGTTCTCCAGGTCGTAGCCCTCGAACACGGGCGACACCAGCGGCAGCAGTTTCTCAGCGAACGGGATGCGCTGCTCATCGTCCACCTCCACGGCAAACTCCTTCTCTAGCACTTCCATGAGGATGCTCCAGCGTGTCAGGCTCAGTCCCTTCATCAGCGCTGCCATCGCCAGTTCCTGTGCGCCCTCGACGGAATGGCCGTCAAGGCGGGCCTGTTCAAAGGTCTCTGCCGCCAGTTGCTCACGGGCATAGATAAAACTAAGGTTCTTCGCCTTGCTTGAATGTTGCTCCAGCAGGTAGCGAAGCAGGTACAGTCCATAGTAGGACAACTCTTGTTGTTCTTGCTTTTTCATTTTCAGATTACGTTTAATGGGTTATAGAATCAGCGTAGAAAGAAAGCACCCCGGGTATCCCTCCCGAGGTGCAACCACTGAATCCATTTCAAATGAATCGCGTAAACGACAGATGAAAATGAAATTCGGTGGCGAAGTTACGCATTATTTTCGGGATAGCGGCTTCTTTACGGACTTTTTTCGCTCCGGGAACGAAAATTCGGTCTCAAACTGGTCGTTCAGGCGCAGGACGGCATCGAAGGAATTGGCCTGCTTGCTCTTGAAACCCTTGATGAGTCCCGTGCGGCCCTCGGTCAGCAGGTCTTTCAGTTGGGCATCGGTCAGTTCCTTCCCGGCCTTCTCGCGGAACACATGGCAGTCGCAGGCGGGGTTGTCGCATTTCACGACCTTCTTGTAGAACTGCATCGTGCCTTTGCCGCACTTGGGGCATGGGATGCCGATGCCGCTGTGCTGAAACTTCTCCTCCAAGGAGAGAAGTTCGTGGACGATGCTGCCCGTGTAGTCCTCAATGCTTTTGCGGAAGTCCTCGGCGTTGTACTCCCCCCGCTCGATACGGGCAAGCGTCTGTTCCCATCGGCCCGTCATGGCGACGTCGGCAATCTGCTTGTCTTTCAGCAGGTCGTAGATGAAGAGTCCCTTCTCGGTGGGAATGAGTTGCTTGTTCAGGCGGATCATGTACTCGCGGTTAATCAGCGTCTCGATGATGGCGGCACGGGTGGCTGGGGTGCCGATGCCACAGTCCTTCAGCGCCTCGCTGACCTCCGCGTCGCCGATGTCCTTGCCGCACGTCTCCATCTCGCCCAGCAGGGCCGCTTCCGTAAGGATGGGCTTCGGCTTGGTCTTGCCCTCCGCCAGTCCCCATCCGGTGACAGGAAGTTCTTGGCCTTCTTTCCAGTTCGGCAGACGGTCACTGTCGGTCTCTTCATTCTGAATGAATCGCCAACCAGCCTTCTTGATGACAGTGCCCTTAACAACGAAAGGCACACCCTCCACCTCTGCGGTGACCGTGGTCTGCTGCTTCTCGCACTTATCTGAGAATGCTTCCAGCATACGGGCGACAATCAAATTGTAGATTTTCTTGTCGTCGTTCGACGGGTACTGCATCTTCTCGCCCGTGATGAGCAGGGCATGGTGGTCGGTCACTTTCGAGGCATCCACGCTTCGGCGGTTCGGCTTGTCGATGGTCATGGACAGTGCGCCCCATTGTTCGCTGTCTTCCAGTGTACGCAGCAGGCTGGGAATTTCGTCGAACACGTCGTCTGGAATATAGCGGCTCGATGTGCGGGGGTACGTGATGACCTTGGCCTCATAGAGTTTCTGCGCTATCGACAGCGTTTGTTCGGCGGTAAGCCCATACTTCACGTTGGCATCCTTCTGCAGTGTGGTGAGGTCGTAGAGCAAGGGCGGTTCCTCCGTCTTCTCCTTGCATTCCACCTTGGTAATAACCACGCTTTTGTTTCCCTTCAACTGCTGGAAGAGGGCTTCGGCTTTATTCTTGTCCTCCCATCGGTCTGCGGACAGGAACTTGACGGCCCCGCCGTCACCTTCGGTAGTGAAGTGCATCTGCCAGAACTGCGTGGGCTTGAAGTTCTTGTTCTCCAGGAACCGACGGCACACCATAGCCAGCGTTGGTGTCTGCACACGACCGAGGGAATACGTTCCCTTTCCTGCGGCGATGGTCAGTGCCTGTGTGGCATTGATGCCCACGAGCCAGTCGGCTTCGCTGCGAGACTTCGCGGCTGCATACAGGCGGTCGTAGTCGTGGCCGTCGCGCAGGTTGTCAAGTCCCTCCTTGATGGCCTTGTCGGTCAGTGAACTGATCCAAAGGCGCATGAACGGGACATGACAGCCGAGGTACTGGTAAAGGTAGCGGAAAATCAGTTCGCCCTCGCGTCCGGCATCGGTGGCGACGATGATACTCTCGGAATGGTCGAAGAGGTTCTTGATGACCAGCATCTGCTCCTTCACACCGTCATCCTCCTTGCCCTTGGCATCCTTGCGGCTGACAAGTTGGAACTCACCGGGGATGATGGGCAGCGACTCGCGGCGGAATCCTGTCACTCCGTAGGCTTCGGGCATGGCCAGTTGCACCAGATGGCCGAAGGCCCAGGTGACGCAGTAGCCATTGCCACCGTAGTAGCCTACTTTTCTCTGCATGGCGCCCACGACACGGGATATTTGCCGTGCGACGCTTGGTTTCTCTGCAATGATTGTAATCATATCAGTCTATAAAATGGATTCAGTGGTTATACGATGTGTGGCTTAGAGTTTCGGCCCGTGCTTCTGCTTCTTTTCTTCCTTCTTCTCACCCTCGGGCTTCTGTTCTTGCTGCTGTTTCTCGTTCTTCGGGGCCACCTGTCCCTTCTGCAGCGGTTCGTCCACCTTCTTGGTGGCCTCGTTGGTCTTGCCCTGGTGGTTCACGGCCACCTGTGTCTCGCTCTCGTTGGCGGGGGCAACGACCTTGCCCTGCATCGGGTCGTTCTTCGAGGTGAAGGGCTGGCCTTTGTCGGGATAGAACATCAAGTACATCGTGGCTGTGGTTCCGTCCTTCAGCGGGTAGTTGTCCAGTTTCACCGACTTGCCTTCGCGGTAGTCCTTCTGCTGCTCTTCGGTCAGGGGGATGCCCTTCCACTGCTTCAGGTTCTTGATGCTGCCGTCCTCGTTCGTCCAGTTGAGTTTGGCTTTTTGCTCCTGTTCCACCTCCTGACGGCTGCTGCCAGGTACGAAACTCACGTTCTTGCGGTCGGCGTTCACCTGAAGGTCAACGGTGAACTTCTGCCCCTTGTCGTTCTCGTAGAGTTTGTCTTTCACGATGCCGCCCTGTCTGAGCAGTTCCATCTCCTCGGGCGTGAACTTGATGTTGCCCACGTTCTCGCGCAGGTGCAACTTGCTCAGCGGGTAGTGTAACAGTTCGTTGGTCTGGCGGTCGAGCGACACGAAGCACTGTTCCGTCGTGTTGTCGCGCATGTTGAACAGCGGTACGACCTTACCGAGATTTCCCGTCTCTTTCAGCGCCCTGGCATCCTCCTTGCTGAAGGTGTAGCCCATGTACTCCGCATTCTCCAGTTTCTG
>ERZ842401.4548-NODE-4548-length-16047-cov-4.328539_pt1 | contig 16047 bp, 15 predicted proteins | sample MGYA00521270_ERZ842401 | MGnify/ENA primary metagenome ERZ842401 (study PRJEB31892, sample SAMEA3878208) | bioreactor metagenome | biome: Moose rumen | place: Sweden | collected 2011-10 | study: EMG produced TPA metagenomics assembly of the PRJEB12797 data set...
GAAGAAACCCTTGATTTCTCAAGGGTTTCGTGGTGCACCAAGCGAATTCAAATCCGAACCGAACCCCTCGTTTTCAATGGCTTTTTGCAGGTCGTCAAAGGTGATCGTGACCGTTCCTTCATGGAAATTCAGGCCCAGCATCAGCTTGTCATCGTAAAGGAAGATAGCATTCACAAAGGTGTCGATCAGCATCTTCCGATGGGATTGCTGGGTCATGTCCAGCTTGCGGAAGCGATGGAGGAAGAAAGCGAGCTGCTCCGCCGTGTACCGGGGCTTCGCCAGCTTTTCACAGGCGATCTTGTTCTCCAAATCTTCCTTGACGCTTTCCAACTTCTCCAGCCGTTCCTTGGTGGACTTGGTCAGGATGCCTTGCTGGATAGCGTTCAGCAGGTTTTCGATGCTGATGTTGGTCTCCCGCAGTTCCCGTTCATACAGCGGGATGTTCACATTCTCCTGATCCTGGATCTCCATGAGCTTCGCCACGATCGCTTCGATGATGGCGTCGTCCATGATGATTTTCATGGTATGATGGACTACGAAATCCTCGATCCATTGTTTTCTGACCGACTTTTTGTGGCACTCCGTCCGCTTCTTTTTCACCGACACACATTTATAATAATGATGGACGATCCCGTCCCGGCTGGTGCCGCTCTCTCCACAGAGATAAGCTCCGCAATAGCCACAGAACAGTTTGGTCGTCAGCAGGTAATCGTCTTCTGCCTTGTGCCGGGCAGGAGCTTTTTTGTTTTTGGCCATTTTCTCCTGCACCCGGTCAAATAAGTCTTTGGACACGATGGCTGGGATACCATCGGGGATCACCACGTCCCGGAAAGCATACTCACCGATGTACCTGCGATTGTTCAACAGACGTTGGATACTGTTGAAATTCAAGGGCTTGCCATAGGTGTTGCGGATGCCGTTTTCCGTCAGGTAGTCCACCAGTTCCTTCATGGTGGCACCCTCGGAATACCGTTGGAAGGCTTCCCGCACGAAAGGGGCTGTCAGTGGGTCGATCTGGAAATGCTGCTCGCTGTCGATCACATAACCGATAGGTTTGTTGCCGCCATTGAATTTTCCTTTGAGGGCATTTTCTGTCATGCCCCGGCTGACCTTCTCAGCCAGGTCAGCGGAATAATACTCAGCGAAGCCCTCCAGCACCGATTCCAGGATAATGCCTTCTGCACCTTCGGATATAACTTCGGTGGCCGATACCACCTTCACACCGTTGCGTTTCAATAGGGTCTTATAACGGGCGCTGTCATAGCGGTTCCGGGAAAACCGATCCAGCTTCCACACGATCACCATGTCGAACAGGTGCTTGGCGCTGTCCTTGATCATGTTCTGAAACTCCGGACGGTTGTCCGTTTTGGCGGAATAGGCGCGGTCGATATAATGCCGCAGGATGGTGATGTCGTTCTTCTGCGCAAAAGCCGTGCATTCCCGAAGTTGTCCCTCGATGCTTTCTTCCCGCTGGTTGTCGGAAGAATAGCGGGCATAAATCACAGCTTTCATTCTTCGCCCTCCATGATCCTGTACAGGCTCTCTTTCAGCTTTTGGCTGGCGAGAGAACCGGGCTCGAAGCACATTTCAATGAAGCGCCGCATTTCTTCCTTTTCCGGCGTGACCTTGGGATGAAATTCGTAGAGCTTGCCTTCCGGCTTGTCCGCGCGCCCACAGATATAATCCAGGGACACGTCAAAATAATCCGCGTACCGGCAGAGCAGATCAATGGGCGGCTTGGCCTGATCGTTTTCATAGCGGTTGATGCTGGATTGGGTGGTGTTCAGAATCACAGCCAACCTGTCCTGCGATGTGTTGATGCTTTCCCGAAGTGCACGCATCCGTTGTCCGATTTCCTTCATCATATATAGCCTCCCTTTATTGAGGTCGATTCCATTATAACCCGGCTATGATTTACTGTCAACCCAGACAAATTGAAAATTGTCGGGTAATAAATAAAGAAACTGACAGTAACGATTTTGCCTGTTTTTTCTTGCAAAACCGTTACTGTCTGTTGCTGTTCGGAAACAATGAAAGGTGGTATTATTTCTGTGTCCAGATGATGGAGGTGATGTTTTTACACATTAAAGGGGTTTCGCCCGAAATGCGGGCAAATCCTCCTTTAGAAGTCTTTGGCAGTCTGTAAGAATCTGAAATCTATAAAGAAATGATTAACCAATTATGGGAAAGAATACAGTTTTACACGAATAATAAATAGAGTTATCGGGGTAATACTTTTACCAATGTCCCGAGACGATCTTTGTTTTCTTGCCGAGTCCGTTTTTTATACCCCAATTTATCACAAATGTATTCAATCTTCTGCGCGAAAATATCTACACTTAGCTTCGTCATACATAGTTCGCCATTCTCGTCCCGTGAACTTGTATGCCATTGCTGTTCATCATCTAAAGGATGCTCTGGCCGAAAATTATATATATTAAAAATCTTGTGTTCTATTTGAGTTATCCATGCTGCTCCTATTTCAATTAGAGCTCCCCATGAATTCTTCGTATTATTACTTGTTACAAAGATTACATATATTTTTTGCGTAGAGTAACTATCAACGAAAAAATCACGAAGATAATCATAAATGCCCGATTTCCCGACATCGCCTTCAGGAATGCGAGATACCTCATCATCACAGTTTGTATATATTATTTCTTCGGGTGGTACATTATTGAACAAGAGCATATTGTATACAACATCCGATAAATCCTTATCAGGATAAGTCTGGCTTATTAAGATTTTCTTCTTTTGAGAATCAATAACGCTCTTGATACCCATATCCGGACTATTCGCATTTATTTCTTCAGATAGAATTGTTTCAACCTCTTCTGAATGATTTGCTGGAATACCAAATCGCATTGTTATCTTTTGTGCAGCCTTTTTTACAGTATTCCGCCTAAAAGAATCCACTGATCGACGGAAGGATGCTTCATTCTCTCTCTGAGCTTCAAGCTTTTTTTCTTCTTTTTTCTTTTTACTAAGGGAAACAAATGTTTCCCGCATTTTGAGAATATCAGGAAGCAGTATCCTCCGGACATAATCTAATACAGCTTGATAACGAGGATCATCAGATTTATAGCCTTGTCTATTGCTAAGTGCCATATCTGGTAACTCAGTTAGTTCAAATATATCTACATGGAGTTGTCCCACAACATATACTTCTGGCAGTTTATTTTGACCAACAACAGGAAGTATATTAAATTCTCCCATTTTCTGATTAGCATAAAGTGAAATAAAATTGTCTGGAAAATCGGTTAATTCTGCTTTCCTGCCGCGAGTAGAAATATATGTGCCTATCCATCCATTTATTTCTACATTATATGCGTGTTCATTATTATCTTTATCCTTCATACTGATAGGAAGAGTTGTCAATGGCCTGTTTTCTAACAATTCCGCTATCTTTCCAGGGAAAGGTGTATTGAAATAGTTGCTTAAGTGCTTAAAGTTATCGCCTAAAGTAATCAGTGTCGATAACTCAGAAATCATCTCTTTATCAAAATCTTCAATATCTTCCGATTCTGTTCCTCTATATAGATGTATTTTGAATTCTTTGTTGACCAATGGAAAAATTTTCAGAAGATTTCGCTTTATAGCTTTTAGTGAGCTATGCAGTTTATACTGCGGATTTTGCATTACGATTGAAGTTCCATCGCCAGACAATTTCTCAAATGTAATCTGGTCGTCCGGGAGAGAAACCAAAAGATTATCTTCTTCAATATGCCGTGAGAGTATAAAACCTGACTTTTCCCCATCGCAAATTGTTTTAACAAGGACATTCTCAGATACAGAAAGAGCGGCTAATTTCCCAACACCTTTACGCCCCATCTTTTTCCTGTTGTGGGGCGTATAAGCTTCTTCGTTATTATTTCTTGATACAGCAGCAACATTAAGATATTTCTGGATGTCTCCTTTTGAATAGGACATACCTTTCCCATCATCTTCAACTGTAATATCATCCTTATTTGCAATGATATATACATTACGAGCATCAGCATCATAAGCATTTGCAATCAATTCTGCTAAGACATAATATATATTTGTATATAGACTTGGTCCTAACAATTCCAGAATACGAGGATCTATATTGAGCTTATACTCCTTATCCACTGTTATCCACCGCCTTTTGTGCTGTTATGTTGGCTGGCAATGTGTTGATCTTTCTCGTTTGAGATATTTCACAATTCAGTGTTTCCATTTCAATCTTGTAGCATTTTTGTGCCTACAAAACAGATCACAAATTTCGCACAATATGCTGAACGTTGATATGTTCTTGTATGCTTCTACCAATAGCTTCGGCCAACTTTACAGGAACAGCATTCCCAATCATTTTCCCAACCTGTTTGTATGTGTATTCTCCATTCTCCATAAATTCATAGTTAGGTGGGAATGTTTGTAGTAAAGCCCCTTCTCGCAAGGATAACGCTCTATCCTGTTCTGGATGGCCAAATCTCCCTGTTCCATAATTGTAAAACTCTGTAGTGATTGTTGGAGAAGGTTTATCCCACTCCATACGCGCATATACTGATGCGTATGTTTTCCCTGTCTCTTTTTTATGACAGGGACAAAGGAGGCTTTCATCCCAATCATGCCAGGTGCCGCCTGGTTTTGAAACTCTAATACGTTTCAAATTAATGTCTGATAGTCTTGAGGCCTTATGTAAAGGATCGTTTTCCGAAATACCACCTGCTTCAACGGCAGGCAATTGGCCAATAGCTGATTTTACTGTATTATAATGCTCAGGATCGTTCGTTGGATCAATTAATTCTATTCTTCCGTGTCGAGATGCCAACAATACCAGTCGACTTCTCTGCTGAGGCACTCCATAATCTGGGCAATATACTATTGAATAGGAAACACTATATCCTGCCCTCCTCAACCGATTGACGAAAGAATGAAATATATCTTGTTCTATTAGATTAGGCACATTTTCCATAGAAACAACGTCAGGCCGTATATCACGAACTAAACGGAAAAAATCATTTATTAGATACCATCTTTCATCTCGTCGGTCAGCGCCATTCTTCTTGTATTTCTTTGTATGAGAAGAAAATGGTTGGCACGGAGCACATCCCACAAGTATCCTTATATCATTGGGTGGATAATACGGTATCAGCTCATTTGCCGTAACATCCTGTATTTTTTTATGTATAAATGCAGCACCATTGTTATGCTCATAGGCGTATTGACAGGTTTGGTCAAAGTCAATTCCAGCAGTTACATTAATCCCAACGTTTTGTAAGCCACGCGTCAGGCCGCCAGCACCGCAAAACAAATCTATTGCCGTTGCAGGCATATATAAACGCCTCCCGTTTGTGATGATTATTCCCCGCCATAAAGAGATCTGCGAATTGCATCACGATATACATTTCCTTCGGGCAAATCAAGAGCAGAAAATGCTTCTTGAACCTTATAAACTGTCGTACAATGTTCTTCGAGGATGCCTAACGGTCTTATCATTCCATTTTCTACATTGCCGTCTAGATAATCATATGCAATAAAGTGAATTGAAGCTGGTTGTGTGGGGAAACGAGGAATTTTCTGTTTTCCGCCAAGCCTGTTCAACACGCGATCATAAACAGGCTTAGGGCATACAAAGAATAACCCAGAACGACACAAATCTTCGCGCTGTAGTACTTGCCCCTTGTATATTAGCTGAGGAATAATCCGCTTTGATACATTTTCCCAATTTAATCCAACTGTATCAGATTCAATTTGACGCCCGTTTAACAAAGCGCTTCTCGCCTCGCGATAGTTTCCAGTAGTATCTATAGTCTGAACCTCAATGGCTGTAAACTCAACAAGTTCGCCAGTATTGTCTAATCTGGCAAGCACCCAATCGACGAAGTATGCACCTTGCCCCTGCCTTTGGGGTAGGCGTAATTCGCCTCCCCAACCGTGCCCAAATACAGCAATAGCACCGCTTTCAATGCGTGCTTTTTCAACTGCTGCTCTTCCTGAATAAAGGTTTAGTGAACATGAGAAGGCCTTTTGAGCAATCTCTTTTAGCATCTTATAATCGTCTGCATATATGCGGATAGGGCAACAGATAACATCTGGAGAATTTTCGGTCTTTTGCCGGACAGCACAGACACCAGAAATCATACGATCCCGTGCTAAGATCTTACCACATTGCTTCCCTGTAAATGGACACATCTGCCGGGCGGCAGCAGTTAATGCGATTTCGGAGTCGTCTTCAGCTCTATATCCAAAGAATTCTGAAATATATCCAGCCATACTTACTCTCCTTCAACCAGAATTGATTTTATAGCACTTCCGACCGATTCTGCCAACAATGGTGGAACTGCATTGCCAACTTGAGCAAACTGTTGCCCTTGTGTACCAGAAAATATAAAGTGATCGGGGAATGATTGAATACGGGCTGCTTCTCTTACAGTAAAAGATCGATCCTGATCGTAATGAATAAATGCACCCCAATGTGGATCACACTTTGTCAAGATAGTTGATGCAAGACCATCTGCTTCGACTCGTCCATATCGCTTTGTGTGATCTCCTTGCTTTGCCCTTTGCATTCCCTTTGGAAGTAAATCAAACGGTATGTCCGTCCAATTTCCGCCGGGTTTAATGTACTGTAAGCGCTGCATATTTATCTTTGATAATAAGGGGGCCTCATGGTTCACAACCCCTATACTACCGACTCGCGCTCTTCTCTGATAGTCACAGAAGGGATCACAGGCATAGTCTTTTATTTCTGCTCCCTGTTCTCCACATTTCAATGAGGGCAAGTCGCCAATGGCTTCTTTTACCGTTATAAATCTCGCACTGTTCTCAGGCGAAGGCTCTTTCACCAACGAATGACCATTAAAGATTGTTGTGAAATTCGGCTTTATTGGTGCATGACATATTGGTTCAGGGAAAGCGTGGCTGGGAAGATTCTTACCACGTAATCCAAGTATGAATGTTCTCCATCTCATTTGTGGTACGCCATAGTATGCTGCTCCTAAGATTCTTACATCGGCGCCATATCCTAACTCTGCAAGTGCATCAAGAATTGCATGAAGGGTGGCACCATGTTCAAAAGAAACAAGTCCTGGTACATTTTCAATGAGTATAGCACGCGGTGCAAACGCATCAACGAATCTGAGATACTCTTTGAATAAATGATTCCGCTCATCTAAAATACTTCGTACCGGTGCGTTGATGGAAAAGCCTTGACAAGGAGGACCTCCAGCGATTAAATCCAATTCACCGCGTTCAAGCCCCAATTCATTCCGAATCTCATTTGCATCCAAAGAACGAATGTCAGCGGTCTTCACCAGAGCGTCTTTATGATTAATGCTATATGTTCTTGCATATTCAGGAACTATCTCTGTTGCAAAAAGACTATGAAAGCCTGCTTCTGACAAGCCCTCAGATAAACCACCTGCTCCTGAGAACAAATCAATCATTCTCAACGTTTCGCTACTCATTGTGCAATCCTCACAATCATAGGTAAACTTCACCGTGATTATTATAACACAATATGTTGTATGATACAAGATTCGCCATATTTCCTAATAATGTTGCGTGAAATACAAAAGATGAGCATATCCAATGGCTTTCATTTGCCAAAGCGGAATTTGCTCATCATGGCTCCAGATTACTTTCTTTGAAAAGCGGCGATGCGAAGAAATCAGAAATGTCGATATCCAATCCCTGGCAAATCTCGTGGATTACGCGGAGCTTCACCGAATCATAAGCGCAGTTGACGATATTGCCGATCGTGGACTTGGGCACACCGCTGCGCATATAAAGCTGGTATTGCGTCATGTGCCGTTCCGCCAGAAGTTCTTTCAGCCTGCTGCTGATCGCCTCGTTCAGCTGCAACTTACTCACCGTCCGTTCCTGTAACTGTACTATCAGTATAGGAGTGGCGTTTTGTCTTTTAGTCCTTGTAGCTGTACTAATCGAGAAAAATGTGTTATAATGCTGAACAAGGGAAGGGGGCGAGCGCAGAAATGAATGGAAGCGGCTGGGATCAAAACGCGAAAGCGGTCTTTTTGCCTTTCCCCGGTTCCTTGGATTTACTGCGCCGCGCCACGGTACGATCATTGCTGGCTGGCGTATCAGCGTCACGCTTCATCGTAACACATGAAGATGATTATTTGCCCGGGATTCTGGATTCGATCCTTTGCGATCCTGGAGAATTTGAGGATCTGCTATGCGAACTGCGCGAGAAAATCCTCGGCAGCAAAAAAGGGGCATACCGCTGCGCAGCGCTTTGGGATTGGGATCGGAGAAGTGGTTTGCTGCTTCATCAGGAAAGCGGAATGACGCTTTATGCATTTCTTCCTTTGGTGACAGATGAACAAGCCCGATTGGAAAAAGAATTGTCCGGGACGATTTCACAGTTGGCCCTTCGGGCGGGGGATACGATCATTGACCTGGGCCGGAAACCACCAACAGGAAAACGGAAGCTGGCAGATGTGCTGCGATACCTGGCGGAACAAATCGATCCGGGCTGATTCTTCGCAAATGGCAATTGGGGTTTGCCAAGCAGCTATTTGATGCTTATTACCTGATTGTAATATTCTGCATCCGAACGTTAAGGTTTTATGAAGAACGTTCCCAAATGTCAGTACCATGTCAGTAGGATGTCAGTGTCATGTCAGTAAGATGTCAGTTGCATGTCAGTGTCAACCTGTGTTATAATGTATCTGTAAAAGTGTAATCTGCTGGAACTGAGGCCCAGCAAAGAACACTTTTTCTATTTCCCCGGAGGAATGGAAGCACACAACTGAACAATTCACCCAGCGGAAGGAAGGGAGAGAACGCACATTTGCGGCCTCTCCTTTTTCTTTGCGGCGGCAGCGCCTTGGCCCAGCGCTTGCCGCTGTTTCATTATTCGAGGAAAGGAGGAAACCATCATGCCAAGAACCATGACCATGCAGGAAACGCAGCAGGCCATAGACAGGGATCGGCGGCAAATCGCCAAGTGGGATCAGCAGATCGCCGCCAAGCAGCAGCAGCTCAAAGCAGACGCCAACCTGGCGGCGATGTATTCACGGAAGGTACGCACCCATCGATTGTGCAAGCGTGGAGCGATGCTGGAAAAATTCCTGCGAGCGCCCGATCTGCTCACCGACGATCAGGTGGTGTCTCTGCTTCGTATCGCCTTCGCACAGAAAAACACGCAGGACGCTCTGATGCTGGAACTCGACCGGGCAAAGTTCTCCGAAGCCATCCCGGAACAGAAACCCGATAGGCGCAATTATACACCGTCCCGGTGAAATTGCGCCCTCCGGGGGATTTGCGATCTGGCTTGAGAGCCAGATTCGCAAATGTGCAGAATCAGGAACAGCATGGCCCGCTGTTCCTGATTCTGCTGTCAAGAGGCTTCGGCCTCTTGCGCCGCTGTGCGGCTATCTCTCTTAAGGAAAATAACGAACACGAAAGAAGGTGAAACCAAATTGCCCTGTCCCCATTTCAAGGTTTCCATTGTGAAACGCTCCCAGGAAAAATCCGCTGTGGCCGGGGCAGCCTATCAAAGCGGGACCAACATATTCTCGGAGTACGATCAATCCTGGAAACGATACAAGCGAAAGGAAGGCGTGCTGCACACGGAAATCCTGCTGCCTGCCCACGCGCCACCCGTGTACAAGGATCGAAGCGTCCTTTGGAATGCTGTGGAGAAAAAAGAAACACACTGGAACGATCAGCTTGCCCGGCGCATCGTGATGGCGCTGCCCATTGAGGTGCCGGAGGAACAGTACCCCGAGATGGTACGGGCCTACTGTCAAAAGCATTTTGTGAGCAGAGGGATGTGCTGCGACTTTGCCATTCACGACGACAGGAAGGAGCCGAGAAATCCTCACGTCCACATCCTGCTAACTTTGCGATCCATCGACGAAAGCGGTGCGTGGATGGACAAATGCCATAAGGTCCATGATCTGGACAATAATGGGAAACGCATTCCGCTGGGAAACGGAGACTGGAAAAGCCACCGGGAGAACGTGAACGAGTGGAACGATCCGGCCAACTGCGAAATATGGCGGCATGGCTGGGAGGAGATCCAGAATGAATACCTTTTGAAAAATCATCGCCCCGAGCGGGTCGACCTTCGCTCGTATGAGCGCCAGGGGAAAGACCAGCTTCCCACGGTCCACATGGGCCGGGCGGCCTGCGCCATGGAGAAAAGGGGCGAGGAAAGTTATCTCGGAAATCTCAATCGGGACATTCAGAAAGTGAACCGATTGATGGCTTCCATGAAAAAGATCATCCGGGAATTGCGCGCCTGGCTCAAAATGCACCTGGAAGAATCCCGTCAGCATCGCGCCGACAAAAAGCTGGAACGCCATCCGCCGCTGTTGGATCACCTGTATTCATGGTGGCTGATTCGCAGCGATGAGCGGGACAAATGGAAAAACGTCCATGCCCGGTTTCAGGGCGACGTGAATGACTGGCATCGGCTCAAGGGTGCCATTTCATATTTGCAGGAGAACCAGCTTTACACTGTGGAGGCGTTGACTGAACGGCTGAACGGCATCGAAACGAAATCCACCGACCTGCGGGAGAAGATGAAAAAAGCGGAGAAGCGGCTGAAGACCATCGCAAAAATCCAGGAAGCCCGGCAGACCATCGAACAGCTTCACGATCTGCATGCCGCCTACGGACGTATCTTTTTCAAAAAGCCCAAGGCAGAATTTTATGAAGCGCACAAGGAGGACTTGCAGCGGTACGACAAAGCCAGCCTTTATCTGACGAAAGTGAACGGCAAAACGGATATCGACGCTGCGGCCATGGCCGCCGAAGCCAAACGGCTCACCGCTGTCCGGCAGAAGTGGTCAGCGGAATTGGAAGCCATGAAGCCCGATCTTGAGCAGCTTCGCAACGTGAAGCGATGGGTGGATCGCGCGTTGGAGGAGGAAGTGCCGGAGCATCTTTCGCTGAAAGATCAAATGGCGATCGTCACCCACAACGCATACGCCCAGCAGCAGCAAAAACAGAATCAACAACCGGTCCACGATCCCAAACGCACAACGCCCGATTCACTGAACTGAATCCGGGCGTTATGTTTTGAAACGGAAAAATCAATCACTTGTCTTTTCATAAATACAACCAGATCATGAAAAGGAGAATCCAGAAATGAAAACAAATTTGAAGCGCCAGGATTGGACGAAGATGATCCCGGCTTTTGAGCAGGGATTGAAGTGTGGATCACAGCACGCCGTCTTCCATTGGAAACAGCGTGGGGAAGGCGGAGGACGACATGGCCCGAAAGAAAAAGCCCGTCAACAACACGCCTTACCCTGACTACGTGATCGAAACCGTCGCCCGCTGCCTTTGGCCGGACATCCAAGCCTTCTTTGAGAGCGAAGAAGGAAAACGGGAATTTGCCATTTGGAAGGAGGAACAAGAGAGAAAGAAAGATAACAAGATAATAAACTATTCTAAAATATAAATATCTGTGATGACATCAATATTGATGCTATTCCAGACTTAGTCTACCATCGGCAAAGACTCTGGTATCATGCTTACCTTCAAGGCCGGGACTGAGATTAAGAACCATTTATCATCATTACCCCAAGCTACTGATAGTCAGCAGCTTGGGGTCTTTTCTTATTTTAGGCTTTCTGTTGTAAACGCTTTCCGAAGCTGTACTCCCTCAATGGGAATCGTTTTGCCGTTCTCGATAACGCTATGTCCCAAAATGCCTGTTAGCGCTATAGACTGCCATTCTTCGAGAAGAGCGGGATTGTGCTCAAGGATTTCGTTTATACTTTCAAGGAGCGTAGGATTGCTCAGCTTTTCAATCATTGCTTTACCGTCAGCGATGTTGCCCGCTGAATTTGTAATCTTTGCGTGAGAAACACGCCACACTTTCTTCGCACTGAGGACATAGAGAACAAAGGCATCCAGAAGCTCTTTTTGAGCTTCTTCGCTGGTCATGTTAATGGAGAACTGCTCGTACGCGGAATCAAATTCATCAGGTACCAGTACTTGCGCTACAGGTTTCGGTTTTGATGATTCTGCAGGCACTGATATCCGATATGAAGCACTTTCTTCGTCTCGGGCCTTCATTTGCATGACTTGCTGTCGCCTAATAGCTTCACGGCGCTGCGTCATTTTTTCTTCTTTTCGGCGACGTCTATTGTTGAACCAGTTTTCAATTCCGCTGGTAATCTTATATGTTGCATAATCGGACAGACCATCAACAAGCCGTCCTACACCATCGACAATGATCTGCCCCCCGAAAGAAAGGTCTTCATACCGCACAGACTGACGCTCAACCTCTACGGTTTCCCACTGTACGGTTATTCTCGGGGACGGTGGAGGAACGGGCTGCGTCAAATCCCTATCGACAACTTTTAAATCGTAAGCCATTGATGAAAAAGTACCATCCTCGCGATGCCGACCGCCTTTTCCGATCTTGTCACCGGTAGTGTCTTTTCCGTCTTTGTCTTTCCTCGGCAATTTTCCAAATACATAATCATAGTCCCGGTCTTCAGGCACCTTCTCCATCTCCTTCTTTGACTGTGATCTGTTCATATTCATACGCTCCGATTGGGTATTCTGAAATCAAGCCAGAAGCGTGAAGGCATCGATGGCATTCCGGGCATTCAATATCGTCGGTATCAAAAACATGTTCACAACGATATCCCATCGGACCTTCCGATTCTTGCTCCTCGCTGTAGTCAGCGAAGTCAACAACGAATTCTTCCCCGCAATCGTGATACGGGCACTTGATAAGACGTTGCTGGCTAATGTGGTCCTTAGGCAAGCCTGCAACCTCCATCTCTTTATTGGCCAGATGTTTCTTAATCTCAACCGCCCTGTAATACCCCTGCAGCGCTTTGCGAAAGACTTCTGATTTTGCCTGTCCCGTCCATTCGCTGGCGCGGGTGAGCATCTGATCCTCTTCGGCGTTCAGCCGGACCTTGTAAACGATGTCCCGCGTGATTTCCTTTTTGGGCCGTCCTCTCATAACCATCACCTCATTTTATGTGGTCACAATAATTGTACAGTGTCACATACTCGTTGTCAATATGTGTGGCCACAAAAAATAATTGAACCGCTGGAAATATACCAACGGTTCTTTTTTTTTTCATTCCACTCTTTGTCTATATCTGCTCCATCGTGGGCGAGAGGAGGCTCTCTTTTCCATTCCATTGCCGAAGTATTCATAATCGAAGAAAAGAAATAATCCGAACCCATCTCCAATTCTGAAGATCCGGTTCGGATTATATTCGTTTGGTGCGGGAAACAGGACTTGAAGTCGGAGACGGCTGTAAATAGTGTGCATTTCTGTATAATCTGGTTTAATTCTAAAGCCAATTAACACAAAAACAGTAAATATCATGCACTCTGATGAAACCCTGATTGGGGTGGAGGTTGGGGTGGAAACCAACACCCGGAGATGATCTGCTGAGATGCGCTGTTTGACGGGTACGAAAGCAAGTACACTGATCAAGTAACGAATCGAAGGAGGTCATCACCATGACAAATCTGAAAAAGGAAATCATTGAAAACGGCATACATTATACGCTTCATGGAGACTATTATTTTCCTGATCTGGAACTCCCTGAGGCTGCCAACCAGGCCATTGGCCGCTATGGCCGGATGCGGAAAGCCTACCTGGAAGAGTATCGTCCCGGCCTATACACTCGTCTAATACTATCCGGCCAGCTGTATGAGCATTTGGCAGAAATCGACGCTTGCTGCTCTGACAGAATGGATCGAATGATTCACCAAATGGCAGAGACGGAAGGGATCAATGAAAAGCTGAAAGCTTCTGACCAGTTGGGGTGGATTTCTCGGATGAACAGCATCCGGCACCAGGTTGAAGAAATAGTTTTGCAGGAGATTATTTACGACTGATTTACAAACCATCACACAAGCATCCGATCATCAAAGACCTGTGCTGAAGAGTCATTTGCTTTTCAGCACAGGTCTTCTTGATTCTCCAAGCAACTCTTCTGCTGCAGTGTTCTCTAAAGTATAGTTAAAAGAGAATTGAAGAAAACGCCATCTTTATAAGCGAGAAAGGGCTATTTGCCAATTATTCAATTTTTCATCCCTTTGGCTGCCACCCATGACAGGCACGAAAGTGGTGTACTGCGTGGAATGGAGATCTGATTGATAAAGTCCATACGCAATTCCAGCCATCATAGCAGCCCCGATGCCGGATAGTTCCTCGGCTTCCGGGCATGAAACGAGCGTGTTCAGTATATCGCTCTGGAACTGCATCAGGTATTTGTTCCTTGTAGGGCCGCCGTCCACGCGCAGGACAAGCACGTGGATGCCGGTGTCCTTTTCCATGGCAGCGATCACATCATGGATTTGGAAGGCGATGCTGTCCAGAGCTGCCCGGACGATCTCATTTCTGCCGGTGGTACGGCTCATGCCCCAGAGCATGGCCCGGGCGTCGCTTTTCCAGTAGGGCGCGCCCAGCCCCGTGAAGGCGGGCACCAGGCAGGCGGTGTCGGCGGGATGGGCAGCCTTCGCCAGGGCTTCCGTTTCGCCCGCGGAGGCGATGAGACCCAGGCTATCCTTCAGCCAGGTGATCACTGCGCCGGTGTAATTGAGGTTGCCCTCCATCACATAGCTGACCTGCCCCTTGTATTTCCAGGCCAGGGAGGTGACCAGACCGTTTTTCGAGGCGGCATAATCCGGCCCGATGTTCATCATGATAGAGGAACCTGTGCCATAGGTGGCCTTGGTCATCCCCACATCGACACAGCCGTGGCCGAACAGCGCCGCGTGGCTGTCACCCAGCACCCCGCAGATAGGGATTTTCTTTGGCATCCAGCCGCCCAGGTCGGTTTCACCGAACACCGCGTCAGAATCGGTGACGGCGGGCATATCGTCCACGTCGATGCCGAAGGCAGTGCAGATTTCCCGATCCCATTGCAGAGTGCGGATGTTGAAAAGCTGGGTGCGGGAGGCGTTGGAATAATCGGTTTTATACTGTCCCGTCAGCTTCCACAAAAGCCAGGCATCGACGGTGCCCAGGCCCAACTGGTGCTTTTCCGCCAGCGCTTTGGCTTCCGGCACATTCTGCAAAACCCACGCCATCTTGGCCGCCGGAAAATAGGGCGAAATAGGAATGCCGGTGTGATCCCGCACAAGATCACCGATGCCGGTTTTTCTGATCTCCTCGCATACGTCCGCGGCTCTTGCGCACTGCCACACGATGGCGTCACAGACGGGTTTGCCGGTATTTTTGTCCCAGGCTACTGTGGTTTCCCGCTGGTTGCTGATGCCCATGCAAGCGATGTCGGCTGGATCAATGCCTGCCTTTTCGGCAGCCAGGCGCACCACTTTCAGGGTGTTCTGATAGATTTCCTCCGGGTCATGGGACACCCAGCCCGCGTCATTGATGATCTGCCGATGAGGCAGGTCGGCGCGCGCCAGCATTTTGCCCACTTCGTCAAAGATCAGCGCCTTGGTGCCCTGGGTACTTTGATCCACGGACAGCACATACTTCGCCATGGCTCAGCCCTCCAGTGCTTTTTTGACGGTATTCACGATACCCGCGGCATTCAGCCCGTAATAATCGAATACCTCCTGGGAGGTGCCGGTGATCACGGGACTGTCCGGCAGGGCCAGATTAATAACTTTCTTCGGATTGTTAGTGCTGATCACCTGCGCCACCATGGAGCCCAGACCACCGAAGGGAGCGTGTTCCTCCACGGTGACGATCAGCTTTTTGCCTTTCGCGGCTTTCAGCAGGCCGTCTTTGTCCAGGGGTTTGACGCAGTACATGTCCAGCGCACCAGTGGAAATGCCCTGACTATTCAGCAGCTTGGCCGCTTCCTGGATGGGTTTCACCATTTCGCCGCAGGCCACCAGCAGCACGTCCGCACCTTCGGACAACACGGTGGCTTTGTCCATTTCAAAGGGGATGTTGTTTTCTTCATACACATCCTCCACGGGATTGCGGCCAAGGCGGATGTAGGCGGTCTGATTGTCTTTCAGCAGGTCCTCAAAGAGCTTGCGCGTTTGGTGCCGGTCGCTGGGTAAATATACCCGCATGCCGGGGATGGCGCTCATGGCGGCGATATCCTGGACGGAGTGGTGAGTCATGCCCAGCGCGCCATGAGC
>ERZ842401.4549-NODE-4549-length-16041-cov-5.311335_pt1 | contig 16041 bp, 4 predicted proteins | sample MGYA00521270_ERZ842401 | MGnify/ENA primary metagenome ERZ842401 (study PRJEB31892, sample SAMEA3878208) | bioreactor metagenome | biome: Moose rumen | place: Sweden | collected 2011-10 | study: EMG produced TPA metagenomics assembly of the PRJEB12797 data set...
CCTGAGAGTTTTAAGACACTCAACCTCACACATTATGGCACAGGCTGTACAGAAGCTGTTCCCGCAAGCAAAGTTGGCTATCGGACCTGCTACTGATACAGGCTTTTACTACGATTTTGACCTTACAGACGGTCACTCTTTCACAGAAGATGATTTAGTCAAAATTGAAGAAGAAATGAAAAATATCATCAAAGAAAATTTAACCTTTGAAAGATATGAAATCCCTGATGTTGAAAAACAAATCGCAGAATTCAAATCTCAAGGGGAAATTTACAAAGCAGAATTATTGGAAGAACACAAAAACGACAATCCGACTTTATACTTAACCAAGGATAAAGACGGAAATGTATTGTTTAACGACCTTTGTTCGGGACCTCACATAGAATCAACGAAAGAAATTAAAGCATTCAAATTAATGTCCGTTGCAGGAGCATATTGGAGAGGAAACGAAAAAAACAAAATGCTTCAAAGAATCTATGCAACTGCATTTGAAACCAAAGAAGAATTGGATGCTTATATAAACCAACTGGAAGAAGCAAAACGCAGAGACCACAGAAAACTCGGAACGCAATTAGATTTATTTTCCGTTAGAGATGAAATCGGAGGCGGTCTGGTTCTTTGGCACCCGAATTTATATACAGTAAGAGAAGAAATAGAAAATTATTGGAGAAGCGAACACAGAAAAAGAGGTTATGTTATTGTTCAAACTCCGCAATTGGCAAAATCAAAATTGTGGGAATTATCCGGTCACATTGACCACTACAAAGAAAATATGTTCTTTATCCAAAAAGAAGATGAAAATGATGAACAATATATCGTAAAACCGATGAACTGTCCTGGCGCACTTGAAATTTTCAAAAGTCGAACCCGCAGTTATAAGGATTTGCCACTCCGTCTTGCTGAGTTTGGGCATTGTGTCCGCAACGAACCAAGCGGAACTCTCCACGGAATTATGCGAGTGCGAGGATTTGTTCAAGATGATGCACACATTATTTGCACCGAAGAACAAATTGAATCGGAAGTTTCCAAATTTTGTCGGCTTTTGCTCGATGTTTACAAGGATTTTGGATTTGACAAAAATTTGCTTGTAAAACTTTCAACCATGCCCGAAGACCACGTTGGCGATGAACAAACTTGGCAACACGCAGAATCCGCACTTGCTTCCGCCTGCAAATCTGCGGGAATGGATTACGAAATTCAAGCGGGAGAAGGCGCATTTTACGGGCCAAAGTTGGAATTCACATTGATTGACGCGCTTGGTCGCGAATGGCAGTGCGGAACAATTCAGCTTGACTACCAACTTCCCAGCGCAGAACGGCTTAACGCGGAATACATTGGGCGGGATAACCAAAAACACCATCCTGTAATGCTTCACCGTGCAGTTTTAGGTTCGCTAGAAAGATTTATGGGAATTTTGATTGAAAACTACGCAGGCGCTCTTCCTACTTGGCTTCATTTTGAACAAGTTGCAGTAGTTCCTGTTGGACTAGATTTCGTTGATTATGCAGAAAAAGTTGCTGATATCCTTTACGATGCTGGCATTAGAGCAAATGCTTACACTGACGAAGACAACATGAAAAGCAAAATCAAGATGATTACAAGCGAACACAAAACTCCTTACATCTTGGTTGTTGGAGCAAAAGAACAAGAAGAAAATTCTGTTACTGTTCGTTTTAGACAGTCTAGTGGTTTACAACAACAGACAATGAAGCTTGATGAATTTAAGTCTTATGTTTTAGACAAAATTGCAACTCATTTTAACGGAATTTAATTTTTTTTACTAAATTTTTCATTTCAGTGCCTATAATCTACACGGAGGTTCAATATGAATTTTGTAGATTATAGACATTGGAATAGGTCGTGCTTAAAAAACTCGTCTGATTTTTGCAAATTCTGCAAAAGTATTTTTTTTCTCGCCTTATTTCTTTTTTCATTTTCGTCTTCTTCGTGTGTTTCAATTCCAAAGCAGAATTATGAAAAAATTGTTTCGGTTCGTTCTTGCGTTGTAAAAAGTCTTGAATCTTATATCGAAACCTATTGCGATGAAGAGATTCTAACGGAAGATGAAATAAATGAAATAGCATTTTCTGTTTCACAAAAAACTGCATTTTCAGATGAAATAAATTCAGAATGCGTGTATAAACTTTTGCTTGCCGAAATCGATTCTTACAGTTTTTTTAATCCTAGCCTGTATGGTTCTTTTTCAGATTTTACATTTGAGTTTTTTATAGATTTTTGCTTGCATGATGAATAATTTTTGTGTAAAATTTTTCTTGATAGGAGTTTTTTATGAGGAAAAATTTTTATAAAGTTTTTATTTGTGAGCTTCTTTTAGTTTTTATCGTTTCATTTTCATTTTTTGCGGCAACTAAAACTGAAATTCAAACAGAGGTCGTTTCTATAGATAAACATGGTAATGTGAATCTTGCAGTAAAAGGTTCAACTTTCCCTTCTCGTGGGTTTAGCGCAAGCGATATTGTAAGTGTTAAAGTGGACAATTTTAAGTTTATCGCTCCAATCGTAAAAAGTTATAGCGATGTTGGTAATGGTGAATTTTTGCTCCGCCTAAAAGATGATGAAGTTTCGCTTGCAATAAATATGGAAAACTTTGCTGAAAAAAGCGGTGCGAAAGTTGGAAGTAAAGTTTTAATTTCGATGAAAGAAAAACGTGGTTATCTTACAACATATCAAATGCGTTCTCTTAAACGCGATGAAGACAGAAGTCATTTTGAAAGCGACGAAGTTTTTGCGAATTTCCGTTGTGTAAGTGCTGGAAAAATTGCTCCAAATCGACTTTATCGTTCTACAAATCCTATCGAGCAAGATGCACATGCAACTTATGCTGCTTGTCTTATGGAGAATGCTGGAGTTAATCTTGTCGTAAATCTTGCAGACAAAAAAGAGGACATTTCTGATAGATTAAATTCTTCATCGTATTATAAAAATCTTTCTGACAATGGAAATGTAATTTATTTAAATATGGGAACTTCTTTTACGAGCGAAAGCTTTATAAAGAAAATGAAAGAAGGTCTTAAGTTTATAGCAAAAAATCCTGGAAAGGTTTACTACATTCACGGAAAAGAAGGAAAAAATAGAACAGGTTATGTTATCGCATTGCTTGAAGCGTTGAATGGTGCTTCTTTAGATGAAATTACAGACGACTATATGCTTAGTTATGAAAATTACTATGGCGTAAAAAAAGACTCGAATCAGTATAACGAATTTTCAAAAACTGTAACTTTTATTTTTTCAAGCATTAACGATGGCAAAATGCCTGCAGAAAAAAATCTACAGAAAACTGTCGAAAAGTATCTTGTTCAGACTGTAGGCTTAACAGAAGAAGAAGTTTCAGCGCTCAAGAGAAATTTGTCAAATTAAAAATCTTGCAAGCTAAAAATCTGTCATTTTAGCGAAAAAGAATATTCAGAAAATGTGCTAGCAGCAATGCTAGCACAAATTTTTTCATCATCGAGCACAAACGGACTTCCGTATGTCGTTTCAAAAGTGCAAACTTTTTGGTAAAATCGTTTCCAATTAAAAAAACTACAATATTTTTTTACAGTTTCTCCATCGTTAAAACTGTTCGTAAAAAGTTTGATGTAGACTTGCGCACAAAAGGTTGCACTTGCATTAGGTTCACTACAAATCGGGTAAAAAATTCCTCTTTTTATAAAATCCTGTTCACTTTGATTTTCACTTTGAGTTTCAAGAGAATCGAAAATTATCAAAACTGGCGTAAGACTATCTTTTGTCGTTTTAAGTGAAAAAATTCCGTTTGACAAAGAAATGTTTTCAGAAACTTGCAATTCGGTTAACAGGGATTGTGAAATACTTTCAAAATTATGTTCTTCAGCTTGTTGTGAGCAATTAAGAAAAATAATTTTAAACGCTGTGTCGTAATCTGAAATTCCTGAATCTAGAGCAACTTGTTCAATGTCGACTTCTAAATCGACAGTTTGGGCACATCCGTTGAGGAAAAGCACGAGCAAAAGTGAAACAAAAATGAAGGTCATACAAACTAAATAAAAGATTGTTTTTTTCATACTCTGATTATTGTGTGAAAAATAAAAAATAAACAATAAGGTTTAATTTATTATTTTTTAAGGTTAAGATAATATATATCAATAAAATAATTATTTTATATAAAATAATGGAAGAAAATAAGGCGAATGACAATTTTGAGAATATAATTGAAAAAATAAAGAATGCAAATCCTGCCTTTTTAAAATCAGATTGTGATGAAACTTTTCTTTTAGATAAATATAATTATATTTTGACACCTCAAGCCAAAGAGCGTCTTGATAAATTATATACATATATTAAATTAGGAGTTCCAGTTATTCTAGAAGGGGAAACAGGATCCTCAAAAACTTTAAGTGCAGAGATTATTTGCAAATACATTTATGAAAAAGAAAAAAAAGATAATTCAAAAGCAAATCCTGAAGATAAAGATGAAGATGGAAAAGAGAAAATGTTTATAAAATTTAATTTAAGTGCTGATACCAAAATAAATGATTTAATGAGAAAATTTATTGGAGATAAAAATTCCTTATCCGGATTGAAAATAGTAGATGGACCTTTTTATACTGCTTTTAAAAAAGGTTTACCTCTGATACTAGATGAAATTAATTTAGCCTCTGAAGAAGTCCTTCAATGTATTGAAGATACATTAGATTCTGGAACAATTAATATTGATATAAATGGAATAAGAAAAGTAGTAGTAAATATGAATGAAGGATTTAAATTAATAGCAACTCAAAATCCTAATAAAGGTAAATATAAGAATAAAAGGCAAAATTTAAGCCAAAGTTTTTTATCTCATTTTCAAATTATAAAATTTCCTTCCTTTGAAATTAAAGAATTAAAAATTATTGCTGAAAAATTATTTAAATCATTTGAAAAAGATATGAAATCTCAATCTTCTTTGGTAAATGAAGAGAAAAATTTAGAGGAAAAGGATAAAAAATTTATATCGGATTTAATAGATATTCATGATAAATGGACATCAAGTGAAGAAGTTAAAGATAGTTCAACTTGTTTTACAATAAGAGAAATAGCTGCAAGTATCAGAGCATATATAGATGAAAATAAAAAAAATGGCTTTAAAATTGTGAAAGTAATATATGCTTCTAGATATCAAGCCGAAAAAAAAAATAAATTACTTGAAATTATAGGAGGAAAAGATAGTTTTAAAGACGATTATATAAAATATAAGAATAAACAATCAGTATATAAAATTCCTAAAGAAATAAAAGGATTATATGAAAATACAAATCTAAAGGAAATATTGGAATCTGCTATATTTTCCTTAGAAAAAGGAAGAAATATCATTATTGCTGGGGAAGGAGGTTCAGGAAAATCTTATATTGCGAGAGTTATAACAGAAATACTAAAAAATGATAATAATAATAATAATAGTGAGAATAAAAATAACTATTACCATTTTATTTGCACTGAAGAAACTAAATGCTCTGATTTAATTGGATATAATACTCCAAAAAAAGAAGAAGAAATAAATTATGAAAACAATACAATAATGGTTTGGAAAGAAGGATGTTTAACCAAATCAATAAAAGAAGGAAAAATTTTTATATTAGATAATTTGCATGAAGCTAACTCGACAATAACAGAAAGATTAAATTCTCTTTTAGATAAGAAATATGATGAAAATAAAGAAAAAAATCATATAAATAGATTTGATATACCAGAAAATCCTTTAGAGGGCTCAATTGAAATTAATAATAATTTTAGGATTATTGGAATTTGTGATTTAGAAAGGATTGATAAAATGTCTCCTGCATTTTTAAACAGATTTGATATTATTGTTTTAGAGGATCAATTAGAAGAAGTTATTAAAGAGAATAAAGTAGATGAAAATGAATTTGGGATATTAATTAAAAAGCTATTGATAAAAGAAAAAGAAAAAAGTCAAGATGAAAATAAAATAAATTCTTTTTTAGGTAATTTATTTAAAAATTCTAAGCAAAATAAAGAATATGGTAAAATTGATATTCCAGAAGAAAATAATCTTAATTATATAATAAAAAAATTGATGAATTTAATTCAATTAAATAATGAAGCAGACACTAAGAAATATTCTTTTGAAGATATTTCGAGATTTTGCTATTCTATTAAAAAAATTTTGGAAGATGAGGAATTCAAAAAAAGTTTAAAAGAAAAAATAGAAGATAATAATTTTAAGTATGAAAAAGCTCCTTTAGAGAAATTAATTGATTTTATCTATGAAATTCTTTTTTCAGGTAATGTTATTAAAGATATAAATGATTTAATTAAAGATATATTATTAAAATTATTAGGAAAAAAAATAGAAAAAATAAAAATGCAGGGTAAGAACCTGGATATAGATCAATTCATTTTTAAAGGGAATAAAACTCTTGAAAATTTTCTTTCAATTGTATATGCTTCTTATTTAATCAATTTACATTTATGTATTATTGGACCTCCAGGTGTTGGAAAGACATCAAGTGCTAAATTTTTAGCAGAAGTATTACAAGGAGAAAATGAATATAAATTGTTTAATTTTCATAGAAATACAAAATCAACTGATCTTTATGGTACAATAAATTTAAAAAAAGGAAATATTGAATATCATAAAGGTCCTTTAATTGAATCTTGTGAAAAAGGGAAAATTTTTATAGCAGATGAAATGAATTTGTCCTCTAGAACAACAATGAAATCCATTATTCCTACTTTAGATCCTTTGCTTAATAAAAATATTCTTATTCCTGGAGAAGATGAATGTATTAATATCCATGAGAAATTTTTTTTTATTATTTGCCAAAATGATATTGATAATTTAGGAAGAAATGATGTACCTGAGAATTTACAAAAAAAAATAAGAAATATTCATTACCCGAAACAATCGCTTGAAGAAATAGAAAAAATATGCGAAGAAAAAAAAGAAAAAGAATTTGGAAGCGATGAAACAAAATTTAGTAAAGAAAATGCTAAACGATTAGGAGAATTCATGATAAATTTTAATAATTTAATTGAAAAATATAGATTACAGTTATTAAAATGGTCCTTTCGAGATATAGATAAAATAATAAAAAGGATCTCTGAACATATCAAAGATAAAGATTATATCAATTTTGAATATTATCATTTTATATATTTTTATATACTATCTTCAATTCCAGAGAAAGAACTAGAAAAACCATATACAGTTGAAAATAATGACCTGCTTAAAAGCGAGTCTCGCGAGAAAGATCCAAAAAAAGTTTTTGTTACCGATAAATTAAAAACTATTATAAATAATTTATTTAGAAACATTTTTGAATTAGATAAATCGGCTGCAGATAAATTAGAATTAAGTTTTGAATCAAAACCAAAATTAGTAATTCAAGTAATTGAAGATGAACTAAAACATAAAAATGAAGACAATTTAAACGATAAAGATAAAGATAAAGAAGAAAAAATAATAGAGAATAAATTAGAAAAAAGGAATGAATATTTCATTGTGAAAGGAGATATTAAAATAAAATTTGATAAATTAGAAGAAATATATCTTAATCTCGAATCAGGAAAAGAAGAATTACCTAATTATTTTAATGATTTTTTTAAATTAAAATTAACTTCTAGTAATGAACCAATACTATTAACTGGGCCTTCAAGTTATAAAACATATATTGCAAAATATTTTATTAAATCAAATGACACGACTTTTAACAAAATTCATCTTAATCAAAAAACAACAATAGAAGAACTTCTTGGATGTCCTCGTTTTTTATCACAAAATTCTTCAAAAAATTTTTATCAAGAAAAATTGCTAAAAATTTTAAAGATTAATGACCCCGACGAAATTCAAAGAAAAATGGAGAAAAGACAAACTGATGGAGATATTTATAAAATATTAAAAAATTTAGAAAATAATTTAAATCCAAAATCGAATAATGTATCACAAATAAAAGATAATGAAAAAGAAATGAATAAACCGCAAATAGTATTTGATCCTGGATTTATATTATTAAGTATTTTGAAAAAAGAATCAATGATATTTGAAAATATTCATCAAGTTTCAACTGAAGTTTTTGAAAGATTCAATGAATTGTTTGGTGGAGAAAGAATTTTAAGTTTAAATGAAGATATATATGGGACTTTATTTTCGGAAAATGAAAAAAATAAAATTATTCATGTAAAAAATATTAATAATTTTCATATATTTGCAACTTGCCCTGAAAATTCATATCTATCTTTATCAGATTCAATTTTATCAAGATTTTCAGTAATATGTATTGGAAGTCATGAAGATAGAGAAAAGCAAAAAATAATAAGCAAATATTATTCTAAATTTTGCAATAATATACCAAAATTATATCTGAATAAAATTCTAATTAAATTTAAAGAATTACAAAATATAAAAAAAATTAAAAATTTAATAAAGATATTTTCTTATATGAATAATAATAATGCAGAAAATAATGAAAACAATAAACAAATAGAAGAAAATTTTGATTATATAATGTCACATATTAAATATAATAATAATAATGATAAAGATAATGATAATAATAATAATAAAAAAGAATCAATGGAGGAATCATCCGACTTAAAAAATGAAAGCCCCTTAAAAATTGAGAAAAATTATTTAATTTCAAATAAAACACATTTGAAGATATATTCAAGCAAATATAATGAGAAAACAAAAAAAGAAATGGAAAAGAAAATGAAAATAGTATTTACACCAAGCTTTAATGAAATGGTTAATTTAATACATTTCGGAATTGCTATAAATAGATCCTTGATTTTTGAAGGACTTCCTGGGGAAGGAAAAGAAAAAGCTATTAATTATGTTTGTGAACTGTTAGACTATGATATTGAAAATATTATCATTACAAATAATTTTACTGTGAAAGATTTATTTAAAAAAAATGTTGTAAAATATAATGATATTAATAAGGTTGTTGAATTGGAAGAAATTGAAACAAAATTATCTGAAAAATTAAATCAAAAAAATAAACCAAAAGCCCAAAATGTAAAAAAAAAGAAGAAAAAAAAGAGAAGAAAAGGAAATAATATTAAAGTAAAACAAGAGAAAAATATTTTATTTGTTTTTCATAATATTCATAAAGCTGAATCAGATGTTCTTTCAAAAATCTCTGAAATTTTTAATAAGAATTCTATAGATAATTCATATTTTTTTATAGGTATATTAAATACTAAAGAAAGTTTAATAGAAAGGGATTCTTATTACTATAATTATTTTTATAATTCAATATATTATATAGTAAATTCTAAAAATAATATCAATGAATCATATATAAAAACATATATGAGTTATTTTATTCCAAATGATTCAAATACTAATGCATCTGAGCTTTTAGAATATTATACAAGAGATGATAATAATATATTTACTTTAAGTGATATAAATAAATATTTTACCTTAAAAAAAGATTCAAAATATGACAGTTCATTTATCAAGGATATTATTTTCGATAACAGATATTTATTATATGAAAATAATGACAAAGGGACAAATACTGACAAAAAAAATATTTCTGAATCTATCAAAAAATTTGATTTAGATTTCTATTATAAATGTGGTAAACCTACTACAACTACTAAAACTAATGATGAATTTTTAATGGAAGTAGATCGTACTATTTTATCATTTGGAGTTAAAGAAAAATTGAAAGATTTTGAAAAAGAAAAAAATACTCTTACATCTGAACAAAGAAAAGGCTTAATATTTTTAGGATTAGCAGTCAAATCAAAATTAGCATGCATAATACAAGGTCCAACGGGAGTAGGAAAAAGTCACTTAATTAAATTATTTGCTAATATATTAGGTAAAAATCTAAAGATTTTTGAATTAAATAAAGATAATGATATTTCATTATTAACAAAAAGTCATAATTTTGATGATTTGAGTGATGGACAAAAGAAAGAAATATCAAAAAAATTAGATGAAATTCTTGGAAATAATAATGAAAATAATCATCTTTCTATAGATAAAAAAATTGAAAAAATATTATCAAAAAGTGATTTAGTAAAAGATAAAAGATTTATAGATTTAAAAGAAGAATATAAATTTATTAAAAGATTTAAATATAAAGAATCCGATTTTTTAAATGCTGTTAATAATGGTGATTGGGTTTTATTGGATGGAATAGAAAATGCCCCCTCTTTAATTGCAGAAAAAATAACTTTACTTTGTGGAGAAAAACCAGAATTAAATTTATATGAAAAAGATCAGCTGACAATAAAACCTGGAGATGGATTTCATTTATTTATTACATATAATAAAGAAAGACAAAATTATAATGGATTAATATCAAAATCTTTACTAGATAAATGCTTGATTTATAATCTTAAATCTTTTTTAAATGATGAAGATATTGCACAAATGATGTATGGTTTTTTAGTTAATTTAGAGTTAAAATTAGATGAAGATATTCTTAAAAACATAGCCTCTAGATTTTCTAACATTCATAAAAATATTAATAATTCTTTAAAAAGCTTATCTTATAGTAATATACCTGAGAGAAATTTAATAAACTTTTGGAAAAATTTAAAAAATAAAGATAATGATGAATTTATTACTTCTTTTAAAAATAATTATCTCTATTTTTATTTTCCTTCATTAATCAATAATGAGCAAAAAAATTTAGTTAACCTAATAAATATTAAAATAAATGAAATAGGTATCGATTTTACACCATTAGCAACTTCATTTAAAATCAAATGCAAAAAACCAATATCTTTGTTATCTTATTTCAACGAAAAAATTAAAAGAGGAGAAGAATATAATTTTAATTTTGGAAATTTATTAAGTTATAGTTTAGAAATTCCTTGTGAATATATTAGAAAATTAATAGAAGAGATAAGCAATACCATAGCTTTAGCTAATGAACAAAATTATAAAAAAAGTTTGTTTTGGCCCCTCGAAATATTTATTAAACATTTCGAAAAACTAAATAACATATTTCAAAACTTTACTGATACATTGAATAAGACAAAAATAGAAGAACAAAATGCAAATATACCAAAAATACGTTTATTGGAATTATATAACCAACTTAATAAAAATAATTTATTTTCATGGGAATATACTGATCTATTATCCGAAAAAAATATAGAAATTTTTAAATTAATAACAAACTTATACAAGAAACTTGATATTAATTCACTTAATTTGTTTATAGAATATTTAACAAAAAATATTTTTCTTATTAATGAAATATTAAATATATTTCCATATTTTATATTTCAAAAGACTAGATTTTCTTTATTAAATTATATTATGAATTATATAATAAAAAGTGCTGTTAATAATCAAATAAATTTTAATATTAAAATCGAAAATAAAAATTATTATTTTAAATTCACAGAAAAAGAAAGTGAAAAAATAAATTTTATTTTAGATTTAAATATTGAAAATGATAAGTTGACTATAACAAAAAATACAGAAATAAGGTTTCCTTCACTATTCAAAGAAGAGCCTATTGATGGTACAAATTTAGTAAAGAATAAAGAATACTTAAATAATTATTACATAATGTTTATAGAAAAAGTTATTAATTCTGAGAAACTTGGTGAAGATGAATTTAAATCAATTTTTAAAGAAGTTATTTTTAATATTGAAAATGATGCTAAACTTAATGATAATATTATAATGAATAGATTCAATGCTTTTTTTAAAAAAAGTAATAATTTAGTAAATTATATTTGGTCTATCTTATTTCTTGATTATCAAATATTTAATGAAGAATATTTATCAATTTTATTAAATAAAGAAAATGATAATTATAATATTGAAAAAGATATATTTTTATCATTTTGTACTTTAAATAACCAACTAGTAAATAATGATAATCAGAACACTTATAATGCAGAAAAAAAAAATAATGAAGAAAATGAAATTGATATTTTAAAGCCATATGATGTTAAAAGAATAATTAGTTTTTCAACTGCACTATCAAGTATAGTAGATAATACTATTTTATATAATCTTTCTTATAATCAAAAATATATATTTAATATGAATTTTAAATCTATTGATGAAACTAAAGAATTTAAAAAAAAGGTACAATTTGAATCAAAAAGAATAGAAGATTTTATTTCTACATTTAAAGAATTCACAAAAACATTTCAGCCTTATTATAAGTTATTAAATAAAATGATTGACTATTTAAATGATAAAATAAATGATATGGTAATAGATGATAAAAAAACAAGAATTAGAGATAAAATTAAAAAAAAGTTCGAACAAAAACTTCTTAAAAAATTAATAGAAGAGTTAAATACTAAAAAAAAACAGGAAGATCTAGATGAATTTGAAAATCTTGTTGATGAATACTCATTTTACTACGAAGATGAAAAAGAAAAAGAAAACAATAAATTAACAATATTTTCAATAAATAATGAATACAATAAACTTGACTATTTAAATTGGGAAATCAAAAATAAAGATGAAAAAAATAATAAGTTTATTGAATTATTATTAAAATATTCTGAAATAAAAGAAATTATTGATTTCTTAATAAGTGAACAAAATAATAAATTAAATAAATTGCAAAAATTAAATGAAAAAATCAGTGAGGATTATGTAGATTTTTTTAATAGCTTTTTTTGTTCAGATTTTGATTCCACTCAGGAAAAAATAAAAATTATTAAGTCTAATATGTATTCAATATTTGTTCAAGAATTGTTTTGTGGAAATTTAGAAGAAAAATATGTAAATTTCACTAATGTATTGAACAATTTATATGAAATAGATAATTCTGATAAATTTGATAATAAATGGTGTAATCTTATTGAAACAAAATATAATCTTAATTCTAAAAATTATATTTTTGAGTTAAATAATTTATCTTTATTATATTTATTTATTAGGATAAAAGATAGTTCATTGAAAAAAGAAAAAGGATTTTTATTAGATGATATTTGTATAACAGAAGAAAATGAATTAATAAAATCTTTATTTTTCGAGTTTGAACTATCTTTTGATAAATTAAGAGAAATTACAGATTTTAATGTTATGCTTTTTGAAATAGGAAATAAAATAGGTACTAAATTAAATGTTTTTTCTAAAAATCAAGAAAATTTAGAAACAATGTGTGAAATGATGCAAAAATATTTAGATGAAAAAAAAGATGAGAATGATGGAATTAAAATAATAATAACAAAATATCTTAGAGTAAAAAAATTTTACAAAGACTTAAATTCAAAAAAAGAGAAATTAGAATTTAATGATATAGAAGAAGATGAAAAAATAAAAAAATTATTTACAAAAAAATATGCTCAATTAATAAATTATTTAAATTATAATAATAATATTTACCAAATATTAATTAATGAACCTACAATTTCAAATTTTTACCCATCAAAAGATAAAGATTATATTCCTCTATGGTTAATATGTTTAAGATCTTTATCTAACATTAATAATATAAATGTATCGTTTGAAATTATTGATAAAAATATAAATCTTTTCGAATTAGAATTTAAAGATAAAATAAAGGAAATTATTAAAAATAATAAAAGAAATGATAATATAGATTGGATTTTGTTAATAGCTCCAAATAAAATTGGCTTTATTGAAAATAAAGAATATGAAAAATTATATAAATTATTTTATTATTTACTAGGTATATTTGCTATTATTGATGAAGATAATAATAATAAAATGAAAATATTTTAAATTATAAAAAAATTTATATTTAAGACTTTTGAAAATATATATATAAATGGAATTAATAATGCTTTAAATGAAAATTTAACTAATGAAAATATAAATGTCTTAACATTAAGTAATGAAATAACAAAAATTATAAATATTATTAATAATAAAATAATAAATGAATTCAATCAAAATTCAAAATTTTTGAGATTAAAAAATATTTTTGAAAATCTTATAAATGATAAAGATAAAAAATCTTTTAAATTAATAAAAAGAAGAATAAAAGAAGGAATAAAACTATATGAAAAATATTATAATAGAAAATTAGTAGAGAAAGAAATTGATTCAGAATATAAAAATATGGAATTAATATGCAAACAATATAATAATTTAATTGAAAGATTTAAATATATCAATTCAAGAAACAGAGAAGAAGAAAATGATTTTAAAGAAAAACAAGAAAAAATTAAATCATTTGTTGACAGAAAAGATGCTTCCTTTGAAGGAGGCTTTCTTAATTTTTTTAAATCAAATGAAAAAAAAGTTCAAATAATAGATAAAAATAAATATATTGATAAAATGGAAAAAAAATTAGATATAAAGAAATATGAAGTTATATTTGGTGAAGAAACCAGACCAGATGAATTTTTTGAAGAATTTGAGAATATAATTAAAAAAATAGAGGTAATTTTATCTGATTCTCAAATTTTAAACAAGAGTAATATTGAAAAAATGATATCAAAATTAAAGAAATTTAAGCGATTTATTGAACAAAAAGAAGGAATATTTAAATTTGATAGAGCAGACAAAGATATATATGAAAAATATATTTCTGATAATAATAATATTGATATTAATTTTGAATTAAATAATATTATTAATGAATTAAATACTATTATAATGTTTATTAATGAAATTATTAATGAATATTATTGTTCTTCTAGAAATGAATATGATATTAAATTACTTAAAGAAATGAAAAATGAAATAAAAATATATATTCCTATAAATGATAAATCGGGATTTATTAATAAAGAACAAATTAAAGAAGAACAATTAATAATCAAGGATAATACTAATAAAATTATTCCATATTTTACAATTAATAATGGTAATATAGAAGGTTGTGATGAAATAAAATATGATTTAGGAAATTTAAATTTATTTGATTCAGAATATCAATATATGTATTTAGCCTCACTTGATGAAAATATTAAATTTAATATGAAAGAAGAAAACGATATTAAATTAATCAAAAAAAATAAAATATTCGCATTAAAAGTGAAGATCCCAACCAAAACTACTGAGAATGAAGAATTTTTTTCGAAGGAAGGTTATATCGATTTATCCTATAATAATTATAATAAGAGAGTGAAATATGTTATTAATTATAAAACAGAAATAATCAAATTAAATTTAGCTTGTGATGAATATAAATTGAGATATAACAAAAATTCAAACTCAATTTTTGAGTTAAATAGTTCTATTCTTTTTAAAGATGAAACTATTAATTTTAGAATTGATTCACCAAAAGCTTTTAGAATTCAATTAATAAGTAATCAAGATAATACATGCAATCATCTTGAAAAAATTATGAAAAAGAATGGCTTTTCTTTGAGAATAAAGACCGAGGAGAATAATAATAAAAATGAATATTTAAGTTGCTTAATAAAAATAATTATTTGCGAAAGATATTATTTCAACATTGCCATAAAATCAATTGTTAAATATTTTGACTATGATTTTCTTATTTCTCATAATGAGGCTAATGGTTATTTATATCAAAAAATATACTGTCCAATACAAACTGAAAATACATATCGTTTTATTTTAAGAATTGACATTTTCCAAGAAAGAGTATGTAAATTTAGATTAAAAACTATTTTTGAAAATAATAAATATGCAAAATTAATTAAAGGAATTCCTAAAGAAGGCACATTTATAAAAGCAAAAGAATTGTGTGTGGAAATTAAATTGATTGAAGAAAGGAAAACTAATGTTAAATTTATAGCTAATGTTAATGGAAAAGAAAAATATATAATGGTATATTTTGATGAGCAAAGTCAAAGCAAAAATTTTGGTTTTAAAAATATTGATGATAATGAAAAAAATAATATTATTTCAAATCCTTGCTATTTTAGATATTATTTTAATGAAATAAATGCTTATGGAAATAAAGAAGAAAATTACAACATAAATAATAATGAAATGAAATTTGAATTTATATATAAAAATGAAAATAATAAATTATTGAAATTAGATTATGAATCTTTAAATATAATTAGTAAGAATGAAATAACTATTCAAGGAATTATAGATTTTTATAAAAAATTATCTGAAAAATCAAGAATAATACCTATTTATTTAGATTATTTAGATAAAAAACAAGATAATTC
>ERZ842401.4550-NODE-4550-length-16036-cov-21.597147_pt1 | contig 16036 bp, 1 predicted proteins | sample MGYA00521270_ERZ842401 | MGnify/ENA primary metagenome ERZ842401 (study PRJEB31892, sample SAMEA3878208) | bioreactor metagenome | biome: Moose rumen | place: Sweden | collected 2011-10 | study: EMG produced TPA metagenomics assembly of the PRJEB12797 data set...
GCCCAATCCCCAATCCCCAATCACCAATCCCCAATCCCCAATCCCCATTTTAAATCATATCAAAAAATTTAAAATTTAATATTAATAATTATTTCATATTAGAAAAAAAATAAATTTTTAAAAAATTAAATTATATATCTAAATCTATATAATTCAATTGAAAAAAAAATAATCAATCAAAAATCTCGACCAAAAGATGAGTCAAAACGTATTCGGAAGAGCAAATCAAATTTCCTACAACCAAGCACCAAAACAAGATCAAATTCGTCAATACGCCAGAGATTCTCAATATCCCGTCAGAACAAGTAACACAACTTACGAATACCGTTCAAACCAAACACGAGTCGCACCCGTTAGTACTTCGGCATATACGACCCAAGGTCTGAATCGACAATCTGCGGTCTATACTGCGGTCAAGAATCAGACTCAAAGTCGTGCCAATCAAAATGAGTGCGGAAATTGTCTAAATACAAATATCAATTTATCCAACATGGGGCAAGTACAAAACCGCTCTTCGCAAATCGGAAGAACTTATGTCTATCAACCATCTTCGAGAAGAGAGTATATATCTAATGAAACAAATACAAGAGGTCATAGGGGAGTAAGTATGGAAACAGGCATATATCAAAATACTAGAGGAACTTATCAAATAAATAGCTCTTATCAAAATCAACAATCTATTGTAAATGGATTAAATGAACGATATCGAAATAACATATACGTCTCCGGCTCAGGTTCTCCCGGATTTCGACGTTATGTTAGAAATATGGGAGATGAAAGCACTTATAAATCTTATATTAGAGGAGGCATTGTTAAATTAAGAAAATGGAAATATACAACCCAAACTGAAATTAATAAAATTATTTTGATACAAAGATATTGGAGATATGTTCACTTGAGAAGAATCGAAAGAAGACAAACTTTATTAAGTCAAAGTTCAGAACAGAAAAGTCAAAGCGAAACCGAAAACGAAAATGAAAATGAAGGAAATTCAAGTAATTCAGAACGCTACAATGAAAATGAAAGATATATCAATACTAATTATGTCAATTATGGAAATAATAATTTATTCAAAACCGAAACCAAAATGAATAAAAATGCTCGTGAAAAAATAATTTCCGGTACTAAAAATAGATACATAGTCGAAACAACCACAATAGAAGTTTTCAAAAATCAAAATACTGTCATAAAAAAAGTCGCTCCTGAAATTTTAGAAAAAGAGACAAAGAAAATAAAAAGAAAAGGAATAAAAGATCAAATGATTGAAATTTGGAATACGCAAATAACTCCTATATATAATGACACTCTTACTATTCTTTCAGAATACGATTCGAATCAGTATACTCAAGTCATTGAAGAATACGAAGAACAATTTAAGCAAATGAAATCAAAGATAACTCAATATGAAGAAGAAATTATTGAATTAACTAATAGATTAAAGGCATATGAAAAAAAAGAATGGAATAAAATAAATAAAGAAAGAAAAGAGAATAAATTTACTATAAGACGCCAAGAAAAGAAATTTATTGAAATTGTTGAACTCCTTATGAAATTAAGAAAACCTTTACAATATAAAAAAGAAACTGAAGTTAAAATACTTCATAAATCGAAACCACAACAAAAAATTAGTATGGAAGAAAGAGATTCTATAATTATACCAGCAAAAGAAAAAGAACAAAATCAAGTTGAATATATTGATGAATTATTCTTGGATGAATTAGACAAACCTGAAAATGATATTCAAATAGTAGATCAAATGGAAATATTAAAAACAGAAAAAGAAATACATCCTTGGGAAACTATACCTTCAGAAGAATGCACTGTGACTATATTAAGACAAGAAAAGCAAATACCAGAAAATGTTGTTGAAGAAAGAGATTCAATAATTATTCCGGCAAAAGAAAAAGAACAAAATCAAGTAGAATATATCGATGAATTAACTTTAGAAACAGAAATGATACCTATTAATGAAATACAAATAATAGATCAAATGGAAATATTAAAAGAGCAAAAACCAGAAAATCAAATAGAATATATTGATTCATTTGAATTAATATATGAAGTCAAAGAATGGATTACAAATATTGTCGATGGTGATAAATTTATAATTCTTAAACAAGGAAAACCTCAAAATATTTTTGAATCAACTAATGAAATACAATTATTAGGCCAAGAAATACCGGTACATGAAAATGTTGTTGAAGAAAGAGATTCAATAATTATTCCAGCAAAAGAAAAAGAAGAAAATCAACCAGAATATATCGATGAATTATTCTTAGAAGAATTAACCAAACCAGAAAATGAAATACAAATAGTAGATCAAATGGAAATATTAAAAGAACAAAAACCAGAAAATGAAATTGAATATATTGATTCATTTGAATTAATATATGAAGTAAAAGAATGGATTACTAATATTGAAGATGGAGATAAATTCATAATTCTTAAACAAGAAAGACCAGAAAATGTTATTGAAGAAAGAGATTCGGTAATAATTTCTGGAAAAGAAAAAGAAGAAAATCAAGTTGAATATATTGATGAATTAATTCTTGAAGAACTTATTAAGCCTGATAATGATATTCAAATAGTAGATCAAATGGAAATAATAAAAGAGAAAAAACCAGACAATGAAATAGCTTATATAGAAGAATTAAATATTCCACAATTAGAAAAAGAACCATTATTCATTGAGAATTCTGATATGTTATCGATATTAAGTGATAATAAATTAAGAATACCAAAAATTATGAAATTATGCAAGGTACAAGAAAGAGATGCTATAGAATTATTATCATTAGAAAAAGAACCAAATAATGTTGAATATATTGATGAATTATTAATTGAAGGAAAAGATATACCAATAAATGAAATACAATTAATAGAGCAAATGGAAATATTAAAAGAAGAAAAACCAGAAAATGAAATTCAATTTAATGAAGAATTTATTATACCAAAAATAGAAAAATTACCTTACGAAGTTCAAGAAAATGAAGTTATAGAATTATTAGGAACACCATTCGAATGGAAAAATTTAGACGCTGAAAATATTTCATTAATGCTTTTATCTCAACCAAAACCTGATAATGAATTAGTTAATTCTGATTCATTTGTTATTTTAAAACAACAAAAAACAGATAATGTTGTAGAAGAAAGAGATGCAATAATCATATCAGCAAAAGAAAAAGAAGAAAATCAACCTGAATATATCGATGAATTATTCTTAGAAGAATTAACCAAACCAGAAAATGAACTTCAAATTGTTGACCAAATGGAAATAATAAAAGAACAAAAACCAGAAAATGAAATTGAATATATTGATTCATTTGAATTAATATATGAAGTCAAAGAATGGATTACTAATATTGAAGATGGCGATAAATTCATAATTCTTAAACAAGAAAGACCAGAAAATGTTGTTGAAGAAAGAGATTCGGTAATAATTTGTGGAAAAGAAAAAGAAGAAAATCAAGTTGAATATATTGATGAATTATTCCTAGAAGAATTAACTAGGCCAGAAAATGAACTTCAAATAGTAGATCAAATGGAAATATTAAAAGAACATAAACCAGAAAATGAAATAGAAAACATCGATTCTATAGAAATTGATACATATTTCAAATGGATAACTGAATTCTCAGAACAAGATAAATTTACTCTTCTTAAACAAGAAAAACCTGAAAATGAAGTAGTATATACTGATGAATTTGTCATATTAAAACAAGAAAAACCAGAAAATGTGGTCGAAGAAAGAGATTCTATTATAATTTTAGCCAAAGAAAAAGAAGAAAATCAAGTCGAATATATAGATGAATTATTCTTAGAAGAATTAACCAAGCCAGAAAATGAAATACAAATAGTCGATCAAATGGAAATAATAAAAGAACAAAAACCAGAAAATGAAATAGAATATATTGATTCAATACAATTTGAGCCATCTCTTTCATGGATAACTGTTCCTCATGATAATGATAAAGTAACAATTTTAGGAAAACCAAAACCTCAAAATCTTATAGAAATAATTGGAGAAATAACTTTATTAGCTCAAGAAAGACCAGAAAATATAGTTCAAGATATTGATTCTATTAAATTAATATCATCTCATGAATGGATTTCGGAACCATCCGAAGGGTATGGATTAACTATTCTCAGAAAAGAAAAACCTCAAAATATTATGGAAGTCACAGAAGAAATTGCTCTATATGGTGAAGAAAAACCAGAAAATGTTGTTGAAGAAAGAGATTCAATAATTATTTCAGCTAAAGAAAAAGAACAAAATCAAGTTGAATATATTGATGAATTATTCTTAGAAGAATTAGTCAAACCAGAAAATGAAATGCAAATAGTAGATCAAATGGAAATATTAAAAGAAGAAAAACCTGAAAATGAAGTTGAAAATATTGATACTATTGAAATTGATTCAACTTTCAAATGGATAACTGAACCTTATGAAGGAGATAAATTAACTCTTTTTAGGCAAGAAAGACCAGATAATGAAGTAGTATATACTGATGAATTTGTCATATTAAAGCAAGAAAAACCAGATAATGTTGTCGAAGAAAGAGATTCAATTATTATTTTATCAAAAGAAAAAGAAGAAAATCAAATTGAATATATAGATGAATTATTCTTAGAAGAATTAACCAAGCCAGAAAATGAAATTCAAATAGTTGATCAAATGGAAATAATCAAAGAACAAAAGCCAGAAAATGAAATAGAAAGTATCGATTCTATAGAAATTGATACATATTTCAAATGGATAACTGAATTCTCAGAACAAGATAAATTTACTCTTCTTAAACAAGAAAAACCAGAAAATGAAGTAGTATATACTGATGAATTTATTTTATTAAAACAAGAAAAGCCAGATAATGTCGTTGAAGAAAGAGATTCAATTGTTATATTATCAAAAGAAAAAGAAGAAAATCAAATCGAATATATAGATGAATTATTCTTAGAAGAATTAACCAAGCCAGAAAATGAAATACAAATAGTCGATCAAATGGAAATAATAAAAGAACAAAAACCAGAAAATGAAATTGAATATATTGATAGAATTGAATTATTATCTGATTATATTTGGATTACTGAATTATTTGATGGTGATAAATTCACAATTCTTAGACAAGCAAAGCCAGAAAATGTTTCTCAAATAACTAATGAAATAGAATTATCAGGCGAAGAAAGACCAGAAAATCAAATAGTATATACTGACGAATTTATTTTATTAAAACAAGAAAAACCAGAAAATGTTGTTGAAGAAAGAGATTCTATTATTATTCCAGCAAAAGAAAAAGAACAAAATCAAATTGAATATATTGATGAATTAATTCTTGAAGGTTTAATTAAGCCAGAAAATGAAATGCAAATAATAGATCAAATGGAAATATTAAAAGAAGAAAAACCAGAAAATGAAATAGAAAATATAGATTCAATAGAAATTGATACATATTTCAAATGGATAACTGAACCAACAAAAGTAGATAAATTTACTATTCTTAAACAAAGAAAGCCAGAAAATCAAATAATATACGCTGATGAATTTGCCTTATTAGGAAAAGAAAAACCAGAAAATGTAGTTGAAGAAAGAGATTCAATTGTTATATTATCAAAAAAAAAAGAAGAAAATCAAGTTGAATATATAGATGAATTATTCTTAGAAGAATTAACTAAACCAGAAAATGAAATGCAAATTGTTGATCAAATGGAAATATTAAAAGAAGAAAAGCCAGAAAATATAGTTGAAAATATTGATACAATTGAAATGGCTCCAATCCTCAAATGGATTACTGAGCCTTCAGAAGGAGAAAGATTAACTATTCTTAAACAAGAAAAACCAGAAAATGAAGTAGTATATACTGATGAATTTGTTTTATTAAGACAAGAAAAACCAGAAAATGTTGTTGAAGAAAGAGATTCTTTAATAATTTCAGGAAAAGAAAAAGAACAAAATCAAGTGGAATATATTGATGAATTATTCTTAGAAGAATTAACTAAACCAGAAAATGAAATTCAAATTGTTGACCAAATGGAAATAATAAAAGAACAAAAACCAGAAAATGAAATTGAATATATTGATAGAATTGAATTAATTTCTGATTACATTTGGATTACTGAAATAACAGAAGGTGATAAATTAATAATTCATAGGCAAGAAAAGCAGGAAAATGTTTCTCAAATAACTAATGAAATAGAATTATCAGGAGAAGAAATACCAGAAAATCAAATAGTATATACTGATGAATTTATTTTATTAAAACAAGAAAAACCAGATAATGTTGTTGAAGAAAGAGATTCAATTATTATTTTATCAATAGAAAAAGAAGAAAATCAAGTTGAATATATTGATGAATTATTCTTAGAAGAATTAACCAAACCAGAAAATGAAATACAAATAATTGGCCAAATGGAAATAATAAAAGAAGGAAAACCAGATAATGAAATAGCATATATAGAAGAATTGAATATACCAAAAGTAGATAAAGAGCCATTAGCAATAGAATATTTAGATTATTTATCTATTATAGTAGATCAAAAATTAAAAGCAGAAAGAAATAATTTAAAATGTATTATACAAGAAAGAGATGCTATAGAATTATTATCTTTAGAAAAAGAATCAAATAATGTTGAATATATTGATGAAATATTAATTGAAGGATTTGATAGACCAAATAATGAAATACAATTAATAGATCAAATGGAAATATTGAAGGAAAAGAAACCAGAAAATGAAATACAATTTAATGAAGAATTTATTATACCAAAAATAGAAAAAGAACCATTATCTATTGAATATTTAGATTATTTAAATATAATAGTTGATCAAAAATTAAGATTAAAAAATAAATTAGAAAGATGCATTGAACAAGATATTGATTCTATTCAATTATCATCATTAATTAAACCTGATAATAAAATTAATTCTATTGATACTATACAATTATTAACTCAAGAAAAACCAGAAAATATAGTTGAAGAAAAAGATTCTATAATTATACAAGAAAAAGATAAAGAAGAAAATCAAGTTGTATATATTGATGAATTATTCTTAGAAGAATTAGCTAAACCAGAAAATCAAATAGAAGATAGAGATTCAATAGAATTAATATATCAAGTAAGAGAATGGATTACTCAACCAGAAGATGGAGATAAATTAATAATATATAGACAAGAAAAACCAGAAAATGTTGTTGAAGAGAGAGATTCTTTAATAATTCCAGGAAAAGAAAAAGAAGAAAATCAAATTGAATATATTGATGAATTACTTATTGAAAAAATAATAAAACCTGAAAATCAAATTCAAATTATAGATCAAATGGAAATATTAAAAGAAGAAAAACCTGAAAATCAAATAGAATATATTGATTCAATGGAAGTCCAATCGACTTATATATGGATTACTCAACCATCAGATGAAGCTAAATTAACAATTCTTAGGCAAGCAAAGCCGGAAAATGTTTCTCAAATAACTAATGAAATAGAATTATCAGGAGAAGAAATACCAGAAAATCAAATAGTATATACTGATGAATTTATTTTATTAAAACAAGAAAAACCAGATAATGTTGTTGAAGAAAGAGATTCAATTATTATTTTATCAATAGAAAAAGAAGAAAATCAAGTTGAATATATTGATGAATTATTCTTAGAAGAATTAACCAAACCAGACAACGAAATACAATTAATTGACCAAATGGAAATATTGAAAGAAAAGAAACCAGAAAATCAAATAGAGTATATTGATTCAATTGGATTATTATCTAATTATGTTTGGATTACTCAACCGAATAAAGGAGAAAAATTCACAATTCTTAAACAATCAAAGCCAGAAAATGTTTCTCAAATAACTAATGAAATAGAATTATCAGGTGAAGAAAAACCAGAAAATAAAATAGTATATACTGATGAATTTATTTTATTAAAACAAGAAAAACCAGAAAATGTTGTGGTAGAAAGAGACTCTTTAGAAATTTCAGGAAAAGAAAAAGAAGAAAATCAAATAGAATATATTGATGAATTATTCTTAGAAGGAGAAGCAAAACCAGAAAATGAAATACAATTAATAGATCAAATGGAAATATTAAAAGAAGCAAAGCCAGAAAATCAAATAGAAAATATTGATTCAATTGAACTATTCTATCAAGTAAGAGAATGGATAGCTAAGATTTCCGAAGAAGATAAATTTACTATTCTTAAACAAGAAAAACCAGAAAATGTTGTTGAAGAAAGAGATTCTATTATTATTTTATCAAAGGAAAAAGAAGAAAATCAAGTTGAATATATTGATGAATTATTCTTAGAAGGAGAAATAAAACCGGAAAATGAAATACAAATAATAGATCAATTGGAAATATTAAAAGAACAAAAACCAGAAAATCAAATTGAGTATATTGATTCACTTGAAATTGCTTTTACTCTTAAATGGGTTACTCAACCAATAGAAGGTGATAAATTAACAATTCTTAGACAAGAAAAACCAGAAAATGTTTCTCAAATAACTAATGAAATAGAATTATCAGGAGAAGAAATACCAGAAAATCAAATAGTATATACTGATGAATTTATTTTATTAAAACAAGAAAAACCAGATAATGTTGTTGAAGAAAGAGATTCAATTATTATTTTATCAATAGAAAAAGAAGAAAATCAAGTTGAATATATTGATGAATTATTCTTAGAAGAATTAACCAAACCAGACAACGAAATACAATTAATTGACCAAATGGAAATATTGAAAGAAAAGAAACCAGAAAATCAAATAGAGTATATTGATTCAATTGGATTATTATCTAATTATGTTTGGATTACTGAACCTTCAGATGATGCTAAATTAACAATTCTTAGGAAAGAAAAACCAGAAAATGTTGTTGAAGAAAAAGATTCTTTAATAATTTCAGGAAAAGAAAAAGAAGAAAATCAAATTGAATATATTGATGAATTATTATTAGAAAGAGTACAAAAGCCTGAAAATGAAATGCAAATATTAGAAAGATTAGAAATAATAAAAGAAGAAAAGCCAGAAAATGAAATAGCATATATAGAAGAATTAAATATACCAAAAGTAGATAAAGAACCATTAGCAATAGAATATTTAGATTATTTATCTATAATAGTAGATCAAAAATTAAAAGCAGAAAGAAATAATTTAAAATGTATAATACAAGAAAGAGATGCTATAGAATTATTATCTTTAGAAAAAGAATCAAATAATGTTGAATATATTGATGAAATATTAATTGAAGGATTTGATAGACCAAATAATGAAATACAATTAATAGATCAAATGGAAATATTGAAGGAAAAGAAACCAGAAAATGAAATACAATTTAATGAAGAATTTATTATACCAAAAATAGAAAAAGAACCATTATCTATTGAATATTTAGATTATTTAAATATAATAGTTGATCAAAAATTAAGATTAAAAAATAAATTAGAAAGATGCATAGAACAAGATATTGATTCTATACAATTATCTTCATTAATTAAACCTGATAATAAAATAAATTCAATAGATACTATTCAATTAAATAATGAAGAAAGGCCAGAAAGCATAATAGAAGAAAGAGATTCTATTAATATTAACGGAAAAGAAAAAGATATATTACAAACGGAATATATAGATTCATTAGAATTAGAAGCAGAAAATAGATTCGAAAATGAAATACAAATAGTAGATCAAATGGAAATCTTAAAAGAAGAAAAACAAGAAATTGTTATAGAATATATTGACTCTATAGAATTTGAATACGAAAAGAAAGAATGGATAACTAAATTATCAGAAGAAGATAAATTTACTATTCTCAAACAAACAAAACCAGAAAATGAAGTAGTATATAATGATGAATTTATCATATTAAGAAAAGAAAAACCAGAAAATATTGTTGAAGAAGGATATTCTATTGCTTTATTAGAATTAGAAAAAGCTCAATTACAATCTGAATTCATTGATGAATTAAAATTAGAACAATTACTCATTCCAGAAAACGAAATTCAAAAAACTGAGGAAATAGAAATATTAAAAATAGAAAAACCTCAAAGTCAAATTGATTATATTGACTCAATTGAATTAATTTATACAGAAAAAGAATGGATCACTAAACCATCAGAAAGTGAAAAAGTAACTATTCTTAGACAAGACAAACCAGAAAATGTTGTTGAAGAAAGAGATTCAGTTAATATTCAAGGAAAAGAAAAAGATGAATTACAAACTGAATATATTGATGAATTATTCTTAGAAGGAGCAATAAAACCTGAAAATGAAATACAATTAATTGATCAAATGGAAATATTAAAAGAAGCTAAACCAGAAAATCAAATAGAATATAATGAAGAATTAAATATACCAAAAGTAGATAAAGAACCATTAGCAATAGAATATTTAGATTATTTATCTATAATAGTAGATCAAAAATTAAAAGCAGAAAGAAATAATTTAAAATGTATAATACAAGAAAGAGATGCTATAGAATTATTATCTTTAGAAAAAGAATCAAATAATGTTGAATATATTGATGAAATATTAATTGAAGGATTTGATAGACCAAATAATGAAATACAATTAATAGATCAAATGGAAATATTGAAGGAAAAGAAACCAGAAAATGAAATACAATTTAATGAAGAATTTATTATACCAAAAATAGAAAAAGAACCATTATCTATTGAATATTTAGATTATTTAACTATATTAGTAGATCAAAATTTAAGAGTAACAAAACTCTTAAATCAATGCAAAGTTAAAAATATTGATTCTATTCAATTATTATCATTAATTAAACCTGATAATAAAATAAATTCATTAGATACTATTCAATTAAATAATGAAGAAAGACAAGAAAATGTTGTTGAAGAAAGAGATTCTATTAATATTCAAGGAAAAGAAAAAGATGATTTACAAACTGAATATATAGATGAATTATTCTTAGAAGAATTTACTAAGCCAGATAATGAAATACAATTAATTGATCAAATGGAAATATTAAAAGAAAAAAAACCTGAGAATGAAATAGAATATATAGATTCATTAGAAATAAATAGAACTATCCAGCATAAATGGATAACTCAACCATCAGATAGTGAAAAAGTGACAATTCTTAGACAAGACAAACCAGAAAATGTTGTTGAAGAAAGAGATTCAGTTAATATTCAAGGAAAAGAAAAAGATGAATTACAAACTGAATATATTGATGAATTATTCTTAGAAGGAGCAATAAAACCTGAAAATGAAATACAATTAATTGATCAAATGGAAATATTAAAAGAAGCTAAACCAGAAAATGAAATACAATATAATGAAGAATTTATTATACCAAAAAAAGAAAAGGAACCTTTATTAATTGAATATTTAGATTATTTAACTATATTAGTAGATCAAAATTTAAGAGTAACAAAAGTCTTAAATCAATGCAAGGTTAAAAATATTGATTCTATTCAATTATTAACTTTAGAGAAACCAGAGCAAATAATTCAAGAAAATGATTCGTTCATAATAGAAAAGCAACAAAAATCTCCTTTGCAAACTGAATATATAGATGAATTAGTTTTAGAAGGATATATAAAGCCTGAAAATGAGCATCAAATATTAGAACAAATAGAAATACCAGAACAAGAAAGACCAAATAATGAAATAGAATATACTGACTCAATTGAATTAATATATCCAGGAGGAGAATGGATAATACAACCTCAAGATGGTGAAAAAGTAACTATTCTTAGACAAGAAAAACCAGAAAATGTTGTTGAAGAAAGAGATTCAGTTAATATTCCAGGAAAAGAAAAAGAAGAGAATCAAGTTGAATATATAGATGAATTATTCTTAGAAAAATTGACCAAACCTGAAAATGAAATACAATTAATTGATCAAATGGAAATATTAAAACAAGCTAAACCAATTAATCAAATTGATTATACTGATTCAATTGAATTAATTTATTCTCAACCAGAAATAATAAAACCAGAAAATGTTGTTGAAGAAAGAGATTCTATTAATATTCAAGGAAAAGAAAAAGATGAATTACAAACTGAATATATTGATGAATTATTCTTAGAAGGAGCAATAAAACCTGAAAATGAAATACAATTAATTGATCAAATGGAAATATTAAAAGAAGCTAAACCAGAAAATGAAATACAATATAATGAAGAATTTATTATACCAAAAAAAGAAAAAGAACCTTTATTAATTGAATATTTAGATTACTTATCTATTGTAGTTGATCAAAATATAATAAATCAAAACAAACAAAAACAAATAAAAATATCCGAAAGAGAAGCATTTAGCATTCCTTCAATAGAAAGAACACCATCTCAAATAGAAATCATAGATGAAATATCAATAATTTCCAAGAAAAAACAACCAAATAAAATACAAATAACAGAACAAATTACAATCGAGAAAATACAAAAACCAGAAAATGAAGTTGAATACAATGAGGATATTATTATCTTAGGAAATATGCCCATATCAAATTGGTCTAATAATACAATAGAAGAAAGAGATTCTTTAACAATATTACGCAAAGAAAAAGCTCCAATGCAACAAGAATATATAGATGAATTATTCATCAAAGGAAATGACCAACCAGAAAATGAAATTCAATTAATAGATCAAATGGAAATATTAAGACAACCTCAAGAAGAAGTCAAAGTCCAAATACCTAAAATTAACAGAATAAGCAAAAATGATAAATTCACTATAAGAGGAAAACCAAAGAGTCCTTTATCTGTGGAATATTTAGACTATTTATCTATAGTAGTAGATCAAAGTATTATAAATCAAAGACGACAATATAAAATATCAGAACGAGATGAACTTAAAATTCCTGCTGAAATAAAAGAACCTTCTCAAGTTGAATATATAGATGAATTATTCATAAGCGGAGAAGAAAAACCCAAAAATGAAATTCAATTAATAGATCAAATGGAAATATTAAAAGAAGAAAAACCCGAAAGTCAAGAAAAACTCCACAAACCAAAAGGAATACCTTCTCCACAAATTTTACAAGTAGAAGAAAGAGATTCTATATTAATTAAACCAAATAACAAATTACCTTTACAAATGGAGTATATAGATGAAATGAAAATCGAATCTGAATTAAAACCACAAAATGAAATTCAAATAGTGGATCAAATGGCAATATTAAAATCATACGAAAAAGACTTAGAAGAAGAAGAAAAAGAAATTACTATAAATATCTCCTCAAATAAAAAAGAAACAAAATCAAAACCAAAAGAAGAAAAACAACCAAAAGATAAAGTAAAACTTATCTTAATAAAGGAATACATCGATGAATTAAACATAAAAGGAATGGAGTCTCCAAATAATGAAATTCAAATCGTGGATCAAATGCTCATAAATCGTGCTTATGATAAAAATAAAAATATTTCTCAAAATACTTTAATAGAAGAAAATTACATAATCCATCCAAAATCGCCATTACCACAAAGTCCTAACGAAATTCAAAACATAGATCAGATGGTCATTTTACCAATTCCAAGAAAGAATTTAATTATACAAAATATCGACAGACTCGATATTCCTAGAGATTATGACAAATATCAATATATAATGGAATCAAGAATGGATATAAGTAAAGATGTCCGAGCCTCGGGACGTCCTATTCATGCCTTAGGCAAAGAAACGGGACTAGAGTGCCAGGATATCGACAATTTCGAGATACTTGGTCCCATTATATCACAAAATTTGGAATTGGAATATATTAATAGTATCGAAATCATTGAAAGAAATAAAACTGATAATAATAATTTATTAAATAACTGGAATGATTTAGAAATTGAATTCGTTGAAGATTTCAAACTCGATAGGGACAGCAATGAAGTTAGAGGAAATAGAAATTATATCAGTGCAAGTTTAAATATGAGAAATAACAATAATAATAATGGAAATGATGGCAGTCAAGGTGGTGGTCATGGTTTTGGTAATTTTGACAATCATGGAAATCAAGGAGGCCATGGAAGTTCTGGATATCATGGAAACCAAGGCAATCAAGGTGGTCATGGAAGTTCTGGATATCATGGAAATCAAGGTAGTCAAGGCGGACGTGGAAATTATGGATATCATGGAAATCAAGGAAATCGTGATAATCAAGATAGAAATAATAATAAAAGAGATGACCATAGTGGAAATTATGGAAATCAAGGAAATAGAGCAGGTAGAATTAATTTAGGAAATGTAAATTCGATAAATATAGAAAATAACAGAGAAGAAATTAATACAAATATAAATACAAATATAAATCAAATATCTCAATCAAATAGTACTGTAATAAGAAGAAATATTGATAATAATATTAATATAAATAAAAAGGGAAAAATAATAAATGATGTTAGCGGAATAATAATAAGAACATTAGAAATAGAAAATGTTAATCAATTTGAAATAATAGGAAATGGACTTGAACATAATATTGAAATCGAAAGAATATTAGAAACTGAAAGAAAGCGAATCCTCGAAGAAGAAAGAATAAGAATTTATGAATTAGAAAGACAAAGAATTTCCAACTTACAAATACAAAGAATTAATGAATTACATGTGATAGATAATGCCCAAAATATTAATACTAATATTAATTTAAATAATAATAATAGATCGTCAAATATTAATACAAATATAAATATGAATTTAATAAGCAATAATAATAATATTAATAGTATTAATAATAACATTTTGAATAATATGCAAAATAATAAAAAGAATCAAATAAGAATATCCTCAATGGAAAATAATATAAATTATGAGGAAGCAAATAAGAACGCAAATATAAGTTCATTCGAACCAGAAAAAGAAAAATATATCAGAAATAAATATACTATAGGAGAAATCGAAAAAGAAAAAATAAAACATTCTTGGAACGAAGTAAATAACATTCAACAAACGAGTAAATTAGTAATTTATTCAAAAAGAAATAGCAACTCTTATTTAAGAGAATCAGGAAGAAGTAGTTGGAATGAAAAAAATAGACAACAAGGTATTGTTAATTTATCTGTCATTGATGATAATAAAAAAGTAATGGAAAAAAATAAAGATGTTGAATTAAAAAAAGAAAATAATGATGATAATTTAGGAATAAATTTCAATGATAGAAATTTACAAAGTTCTTCAAGACCTAATAGAAATAATAACAATGATTATGATATGGATGGATTAGATATAAATAATAATATGAATAATAAATTCGATAAAAATATAGAAAATAAAGAAGAAATAGAAGAAGGACAAAAAGAGGATCAAAAAGACGAAAAAATCTCAATAGGAAGTAAACGAAGCAAAAAGAGTAAAAATTCAGGAGATATTAATGACAAAAATAAACCTTCAAATAAATCAAGTCCAAAAGAGCAACAATTATATTATCAATATAATACAAATCAAAGTATTTATAGCAGTAAAAACAGTAATAAAAATATAATCACAAATAATAATAATAACAATAGCAATAACAATAACAATAAGCCACAATCATCCTCGAGTAAATTATTTTCAAAAGATTCATTACAAGGAAACAAGATTAAAATCAACTTAAACAATAATATTGAAGACAAATTAAAGCCATCTTCTTCAATAAATTATAATATTAATGATAAAAATCCTATGAAAAAGAATGTGGCAATAAATATCAATAGTAAAAGAACTCAAGCAAAACCATCTGGTCTTACTTATGTCATTGATAATATCAGCAATAAAAAAGAAGATATAAATAATAACAATAATAAAGAAAAGAAATCATATCAACCAATAAATTCTAATTTTCCTAAATTAAGAACTTATGAAAGAGATTCCAATCCAAAATTTGTATCTCAAAGTCAAAATATAATGCCCACCGGAAAAATGAAAAGAAAAACTAAAGAAAAGAGATTCGAATATGTAAGAGAACCTAATCAATCGCAAAATTTCCAATAAATAACAAATAAAATATATATTTTATTTTCATTTTAAAATAAAAAAATAAAAAAATTTAATAAAAATATTTTTGTTTTTTTTATTTATAAATAATTATTTATTGGGGATTGGGGATTGGGG
>ERZ842401.4551-NODE-4551-length-16035-cov-10.076846_pt1 | contig 16035 bp, 17 predicted proteins | sample MGYA00521270_ERZ842401 | MGnify/ENA primary metagenome ERZ842401 (study PRJEB31892, sample SAMEA3878208) | bioreactor metagenome | biome: Moose rumen | place: Sweden | collected 2011-10 | study: EMG produced TPA metagenomics assembly of the PRJEB12797 data set...
GGAAGATGAAGCAATAATATTTGCCGATACTGCTTATAAAACAGGGGCTAATATAAGGGTGGATTGGGACGAGGACGAGGATTGTATATTCTCCTTTGTAAGCGTTTGTTTTCTCTTTCAAGTTGTTTCATTCGATAATTGAAACATTTTTCAATATGTCGTTTTCCTTGTTTTTCCGCCCAAAACATAACAATTTCGGTTTTTCTTAATGCCTCCGGACATAAAACTCGCCCGTTTTCGTACAAAAAATAAGGCAAATCAACCTCTTTGTTTTTTTCTCTCTCTGATAAAATCTTTTTTAAATAATGAATATAAGTTTGTTGTCTTAAAAATTCGACCTTTTGTTTGTAATTTTGTTCTTTTTTTCTTTTGATTTCACAAAGGAAATTTTTTACAAAATCAAAATGGAATTTTTGTTGTTGGTTGTTCCTTTGAACTCCCGGTAAAATTAAAATTTCTGCCGCCATTAGTTCGCTCCTTTTTCTTGTTTTTGAGACAATTCATATAAACTCATAAAGAATCGTCCCCAAAGTAAGTCTCTTTCCTCTTCGGAGTATTCAACATCGTCAAATTTTATAATTACGCCGATGTCTTTTTTCACGCTACGCCTCCGACTTCAACTTGAAAATTCTCAAATAAATAATCAAAAGAGAGTTTCAAATTAAAAAATTCTAAAATTCTTTTGATTTCTGATAATTTGAACTCGGATTCTCCATTTAATTTTCTTGAGAAAACAACTTCGTTGATTTTAACAACTTTGGAAAATTCTTTTTGAGTCAATCCGGCTCTTTTGATTTCTGCTGCTAAATTTGAATACATAAGTTTTGTTCCTTTTTACTTCCTTTGTTTTTGTAACGCATTAACGATTAACAATTTTTTACATTCAAAATCGTTATTTAATTAACGATTTTTAGTTTAGTTTATATCAAATTTTTTGTCAAGTATTAACGAAATTTTTAATAAAATAAAGATTTGCATTATTAGATTAAAAAAATCGTTTAAGATTATACTTGTTTTTTAAGGGAAATATCGTAAAATATTAAATGTAAAGGAGTGTAACAAAATGGAAAACTTGAGTCTAACTTTTAACTTTTATAAAAAGAAGTTAAAACTAACAAACGAAAAAATCGCCCAAATGGCGGACATCCCCGTTCAAACGATTGAGAGAATTTCAAGCGGACGGACAAAAAATCCAAACCTCAAAACGCTTAAAGCACTTTCAAAAGTTTTTGATTGTAGTCTTGACGACCTTATGAATTTAAGAGACACAACTCGCCCTTATTATTTTGACGAAAAAACTGCAAAAATCGCTCAAATAATACAAGGCGATGAGACATTGAAAACTCTTTTTGACACAATTCAAATGTTGTCGAACGATAATAAGCAAGCGGTTACGGGGCTTGCTGAAAGACTTTTAACAATTCAAGAGAGAGAAGTTCAACAAAATTAAGGAGGTTTTATGAATAAATTTTTGATTATTATGAGTATAATTGTTTGTTTTTTTGTTTTTCTTGTTTTTATTTCAAGTTCTGAAAACACGGACACAAAAAAAGCCTCGCAAAACGAGGCAAAATGGGCTTTAAACAAAGCAACTCTCGGGGAAAAATATCCTTATACTATTGACGATTTAATTTTGCGTTGCGAATTTACAAACCGTTATGACAAAAGCCTTGCAATATGGCTCGAGGATATTGAGGGCAATAAATACGGTTTAAATGGAAGTGCAAAAACAAAATTTTTGAACGATAAAAAATATAAAGGATATTCCGATTTGATTTTGAAAGAAAATAAAAGCGATTTATATTCCGGCAAAGAGGCGGAAAATATTTGTTTAAAAACGGGAGAATAAATGAACAACAAGGCGGTTTTATATACAAGAGTTTCATCGGACGAACAACGGAAATCGGGGTTCTCTCTTGCTTATCAAGAAAAACAAGGGAAAGAATACGCCGAGAAAAACGGACTTGAGATTGTTTGTTTGTTTTCTGAATCATACACGGCAAAAAAACCGGGGCGTCCAAAATTTAATGAAATGTTGCATTTTGTTAAAAAACACAAAATTCAAAATTTGATTTTCTTGAAATCTGACCGTGCGTCAAGAAACGGAGTTGATTCCGCCGCTTTAGTATATATGGCGGAGCGTGATATTTTTTCAATACATTTAATTCAAGACGGTTTGTGTTTGAACCGCAACTCAAAACCAACCGATTTTCTAATCTTTGAAATAAATAATTGTTTTTCAAATTTTTATCCTCGTAATTTGTCCGTTGATGTTTCAACTAAAATGAGAGAAAAAGCCGAACAAGGTTATTATCCGTCAATCGCTCCAATAGGATATATGAACCAAAGAATCAAACACCGGTCATATATTCAAATAAACCCGGAAAAAGCCCCATTTGTAAAGAAAATTTTTGAACTATATTCAACGGGACAATATTCTTATTCGTCGCTCGCCAAGAAAATGAGAGAGGACGGCTTTATAATTTCCAACAAAGTTGGTTGTTACAAATCAAACATTGAGGATATTTTAAACAATCCAATATATATGGGCGATTTTATATGGAACGGAAAAAGATATTACGACGCCAAACACGAACCAATCGTAAGTCGTGAATTGTTTGCCGCATGCCAAAATATAATCAAAAGCCGTTCAAATACTTCGGCAACAAAGAGAGATTTTATATTTTCAAATATGATTCATTGTTCGCATTGCGGCTGTTTTCTTGTTGGAGAATTAAAAAAACAAAAATATGTTTATTATCATTGTACGGGAAACCGAGGCGGAGATTGCAAAAGAAAAAGTTATATTCGGGAGGAAAAAATCGAGGAGAAAATTATTGAGATTTTTAATTCTTTTAAATTATCGCCGGGAACTTTGGAGATTGCAAAGCGTTGTTTAAAGTCTGAATATGAATCACAACATTATTACAACGAGGCTCGTCTTAAAAAACTTGAGGAGGAGTTGGAAAAGAACAAACAAAAATTAAACAAATTATTCGACTTGTATCTCGAGGGAGAAGTTGAGGACAAATTATATAAAAAGAAGAGAGGGGAACTCGAGGAAAAAGTTGAAGATTTGAGCATGCGTTATTCGATTTATAATAAAACCGGTCTTGATTTATTAAAAAAATCCGAATTTCTGCTCGAACTTTGCGAAAAGGCGTCGTTGTTGTATTCCGGCGGAGATATAAGCGAAAAACGCAATCTTGTAAAAATCGTATGCTCGAACTTTTATTATGACGGCGAAAACTTAACAATAACAATAAAAAAAGCGTTTCAACCAATCGTCAAAATCGCTCTTTTAGAAAATATGGAGGATAGGGGACTCGAACTCCTGACCCTCTGCGTGCAAAGCAGATGCTCTACCAACTGAGCTAATCCCCCAAGCTTTCTTGGGACTTCAGATTCTTGTGAACCCTCTGTAATATCTATTCTACATGAAAATTTTTTTTTGTAAAGTCTTTTTTAATTTAATTTAGAAAATTTTATTATTATGTAAATTAATGTTTATTTTATAGCAAAAAATATTTTTATTATTTTTAATATGACTGAAATTATAATAAAGGAGTATTCTATTATGCAAATTCAGAATAATTTGGCTTTTCACAGTAATAACTATAACAAATATTCAAAATCTAATCCCAATTTTACAGCTATAAAATCTATTGACTGTCAGGGTTTATACAAAAAAGCTCCTGAATATGGAAAAGAGTTATTAGAAGCATTTAAGAAAAATCCTGTGGCTATGGATTTTTGTAAAAAGTATGATGTATCAATAATTTTTCATGCGGCAAAAGAAGTGGCAAATAATGTTAAAAGTACCATAGTTATATTTTATGATAACCCTGCAGTAAACAAGTTTAGCAAAATTATGAATAAAATATTTGGTAATACGGATGATGCTATAAACATAAGCGGTTGGAATCATGATCTTAAATCAAGTACTGCTGAATTAGTTGAACGTATTTTACCTGAAGCTGCACAAACAAATAAAGCTCAGAATGGATTGTTAAGTTCTCATATAAAATTTGCTGATGAGAAAATGCAACAGATAATTGATGCAAAAGAAGCCAAAAAAGCTGCTAAACTTGCAAAACAAACTGAAAAACAGACAGCTGAAAATAAATTGCAAAAAGACAAAAATGAATTAAGCAGACAAATGAGCGATTTAATTGAAGCTACAAAAAAACAGTAATTTTCAATTAAAATCTGTATCCACAGGTAAATGAATTAAATACAAGAAAATCATGAACATATTTTAATATGTCCAAACTCTCATTTTCTTCTTTTTGGGGGATAATGTATTGGGTAAAATCTACAGGCATGCTTACAACCTGAACGTATTTGCTATTTGACATCTAACTCCTTTAATTGATTTAATTTTGTATTAATTTTGTGCATATATTCCAAATTATCTGTTTTTCTTGCATAATTTTGTGCTTTGGTAAGTAATTTATAAGCTTTGTCTATATTATTAAATTCAACCATTACATCAGCTGCAGCTTCATAATTTTGTGCTGTTTTCAGGTGAGTTTCTCCTTTAGTATAATTTTGAACCGCCTGAGAAAATGATTTTAAAGCCTTTTCAGGTTCATCAAATTTCAAATGTGCTTTACCTGTATTAGATGATACAAACCCTTTTAAATTATAGTTTTCCGTTTCATTTGCAATATCTTTTGCAATTTCATAATAATCAAAAGCTTCTTTTTCATACATATCAGAATAAATGTTGCCTATTTTTGTTAAAGATGTACTTTGAGCAGGTAAATTGTCTGCTTCTCCGGCATGAGAAACTGCACTTACATAATGATTTAGAGCAGGTGTTACCTGATTTACATCATCATAAATCTGTGCCATTGAGTAGTATGCTTTTGTTTTAACATTTTCATCTGTCGAAAGTCTTGTTGCCTGATGATAACTTTTCAGGGCTTGCGGCAAATAGTCATGATTATCATATATTTTACCGACTTCAAAATAAATTTTGCCTGATGTTTCTTTGTCATCAATTTCGGTTGCTCTGTTTAATGCACGTTCAAATGTCTGAATTGCTTTTTCAGGATTTTGGGCATAAGCATATTTTTTTGCCTGAATAAATAATGATTTTAATTCTTTATCCTGAGGGATTTTTACTTTTGAATCTCCTGCAACGTTTATTGGTATTACTTTTGAATTTTCTTCAATATTTGCAGGTTCCTGATTTGTTTCCTGTAATTCTTCCTGACGTTTGGTTTTGCTTGTTGATCCATCTGGGAATTTTACTAAAAATCTTTCATTGATGTCATTTTCATCATATTTAAAATTGATTTTTTGTAAAAATAAGGTATCTACCCAATTTTCGACAACTTTTGATTCTTTGTTCAGAGTTTCAGATATATGACCATCAAGTAATGAAGCTGCATTTTTCAGATTGGATTTGATTAATTTAACATTTGGATTATCTTTAGTTACCTGTTTTTCAATAAGTGATATATAACCGTTTACTTCCTCTGAAATGCTTTCAGGAGTTCCGATTGCTATAGCAGTATTTTTAAAATCTTTTAAAATTTGAGCAATATTTAATGTATCATTAAATTCAGTGTGAGTTTGTTGCGTATTTTGAACGTATGATGTTGTTTGTCCCTTATTTTGAAATTTATTTGAATTTATATTGACATTTGAATATGCGCTTGCAGCAAAAGATTGTGCATAATTAGGGGTATATGCGGGTTTTTGCTCTTGTGTATATTGTAATCCTTTGCTTTTGGAATTAGGGTCTGTATTTTCCTGACGCCGGGTATTGGTTGAAGCGGTTTGTTCTTCCTCCTCACGGCGTTTAACCCTGCTTCTGCCATCTTGGTTTACATATGGTCTTTGATATATGTTGTTAAGACTTAATCCCATTTATACTACTTACCTCTAATCGAACAAGATATTCTACACTAAATTTATCTGCTCTATTCCTCTGTCCGGTACTTTATTTGTACCATATTTATCAGTTTATGTAGTCAATCATTTGTATGATTTTTTACATGTTTTATTTAAGGATTTTTATAAAATTGTCAAAGTTTTGAGTCCTGTAATTATCATGTAAATTTTTGTAAATGAAAGTATTAATTTTGTCAAAAATAATAATTTATGTTTTTTCATGGCAGAAAGAAAGTAAAGGTTTTATATGAAAATTTTACCCTCAGTGTTTATTAATCAATCCCGTCCTGTATATCAAATAACACCATATAAAAAACAGGAAAATAATCAGGATACCTTTGTCAAAAGCACAAATTCATTAGCTTTTACAGGCAATGAAGAATATCAAAATCCATATCAAAAGGTTTTGCAAAATCCTACGCTGACTCAAAAAGTAATGGAATTAGTTACAACTGCTGCAACTATATTGGTCGGAAAGGCTGCAGGAATAGTTCCAAAAACTTCTGATAATGCTATAGATGTCGAAAATATCTGTAAAGATGTAGTGAATGAGCAAAATGATGATAAGGAGCAAATTTTACAGTATAGAGATGAAATAGATTCCTTAAAAGGAGAAATTGCTCATTTGCAGGAAGAAAATGAAAATTTAAGAAAGTTATATGAATCAAAAGCAAATTCTCAGGCAGATATTTCTGAAAATATTTCTGCGGATAATGAAAATGAGAAAGATTCCGTAAATTCTGTTTCAGAAGCAATAAATGACACTGAGGAGCAAAAGCCTTTGCCTGAAACAGATGAATATACTTTTGAATTTCCAAAGAAAAAAGCCGGTATTTTGTCAAAAGCACAAAAGGAATTAAAAGAAATTACTATGGGTTTGCCTTTAGCTGTTGTATCAGGACAAAAATTGGAACAAATTTGTAAAGAGCTGTTACAAAACGGCTCACACCCTGTTGAAGGCAAAATAATTGATAATAAAGATTTGATAGTAGATTTAAATAACAAATTAATTTTATCTGATAGGGAAAATTTAGATCAAATAATAGATGAATTTTATGAAAAATGTGGATTAGCATCAGAAGATGTTGAAATTTCAGGTAATTCCGAAAAGCCGAAAGTCGAAATATATGAAACAGAAAAAATTGTTCTTACACAGCCAAAAGTTCTTGGCAGAATTGAATTGAGTGACAAGGATACAAATAAAAGGAGATTTAAACCTGCATCCTCTGCTCAGTCAGATGCTGATGTCCAATCGCCTAAAAGAACCGGCAAACGTCCGAGAATTATCCGTAATGCAGAAAAGCCGTTGTCTTCTGAGTATGTTGATTCTGAAATGGAATTAATGAATGATAAAACGAAAGTTTCAATTTTTAGGATTCCGGGTACTGTCGATAAAAATGTATTGGTAAATCTAAGACATCTTTTAGTAAAATTTGAACGTCAGATTGAAAAAGAAAATATCAACCCGCGTTATCAGAATAGCAGGTCCTTAGGTCAAGTTTTTAATGAAGATATTTTAGCTGAATTATCCGCACCAAATGACAGTCCTTATAAAAACATTAATAAAAGTAATATTGTAGAAATTGCAGATGCAATTAATTCAGATTCCAGATTTCGTGAAATGTTTACACTGCATGCGGCCATGAGGTTAATTGACCGATTTGCTGATTTTAACAGTAACGTTTCGATAGATGAACAATGTCATAAAATACTTGACAAACTGACTGATGTTTTGCAAAAATCATTTAAAGAAGGTTTAGAAGTTCGCCGCTACAAAGATCCGGCAGGAAGATTAGGATTGCGAATTTCCATATCTGAAGATGTTTATGATGAAGAAGCAAAAGCCATTTTTGGTTCATATCCTTTCAGGTTAGGAATGTGCGAAAATCAGCCAAATCCGAATTTTTATGATAAACGTTTAAAACAACCGTTAATTTGTACAATTTTTACAAAAGGAATATAAAGAGGTAAAAATGCATATATACGCAATAAATAGCATAAATTTTACAGCATCCGCAGGCGGCGGTAAAATAAATAAGATTGAAAAAGAAACATTAGATCGAATAAGAAATAATTCCGGCAGTCGTGCAAAAAGAGATTTTTATGACAATATAGATGCTTACTTAAATAAAAAATTTACTAAAAAAGATTTTTTAGCAAATTTGAATAAATTTGCACACAAGTTTGATGGAAATAAGATAAAATTAAATGATGCTGAACGCCAATATCTTGATGATATGCTGACAACGATTGACTTATCCGGCAGAAGCACAAAAATTCCTGAGAAATACATTATAGATAACATAAGTGAATTATTAAAAAATCAATAAATTTATTTTGTTAATATACACAAATGAATAATTACTCGGATAATTTAACTCTGACTTCTGATAATGTGATAAAAGAGCTTGCGTAAATATGATATTTAAGATAGAATTTTGTTAAAAAGGAGAGGGTAATGGATCAGGAAACTTACATGAAAATAATGGGTTATGTCCCTACTGTTATTGAAGCATCTTCAAGAGGTGAAAAATCTTTTGATATTTTTTCAAGATTACTGAGAGAGAGAATAATCTTTTTGGGTACAGAAATTGATGATGATGTTGCAAATTCTATTGTTGCCCAATTACTATTGTTAGATAGCGAAAATCCTGAAAAAGATATTATGTTGTACATAAACAGTCCCGGGGGTGTAATAACTGCCGGCATGGCAATTTATGATACCATGAATCTTATTAAAGCAGATGTTGCAACAATCTGTCTTGGTGAAGCGGCTTCAATGGGTGCATTTCTGTTGTGTTCAGGTGCTAAGGGTAAGAGAATGTCTTTGCCGAGTTCAAGAATTATGATTCACCAACCTTTAGGCGGTGCAAAAGGTCAGGCTACAGACATCGAGCTTGAAGCTAAAGAAATTATGCGTATGAAGGATATGCTGATTGATATTATTGCAAAAAATTCCGATCAGGATCCTGCAAAAGTACGCGAAGATTGCGAACGCGACCATTATTTATCTGCTTTTGAAGCAAAAGAATATGGTTTGATAGACAAAGTTGTTGAAAAAGTTCCTTCAGGTAAATAATTTTTGATAATGGTATATTATTCAGCATTTAATATTTATAACTTATGTGTTATTTATTTTTAATCTTGACAAAAATATGAAAAAACGAATAATTGAATTATCAGCATGTATATAATATAGGAGATGAAACAGTGGGAGGACAAAAGCCTGCAAATCCGGTTATAACAAGTGTTTCTGTCTATAGAATGGGTAAAAGCCTCTCATAGCAACGGTTTTTCGCGGTTTTATAAATTGTAATTTCAAATTATTATTCTGTCATTCTGAGCGCAGTGAAGAATCTCCTGATTTTCGGACTAATTCTATAAATTCAACCCTCGCCTTAGTAGGAGAGGGCAGGGTGAGGTATGAACAAACCTCTAACCCCGAACGTTATTAACAACCCTGTAATTGCGAAAAATCGCTTGCGATTTTGTGGCAACCTCATTAAATCAACCGCGAACGACCCTGAACCAATAAGATTATTACGTCGCTTCGCTCCTCATAATGACAAATTAAATAATAGTCATCCTGAATTTATTTCAGGATCTATCAATTTGTTTAGAAGATCCCGCATCAGCGACTCGCTGCGCTCCCATGCATACAGGCTCAGTCATCCTCACTTCGTTGCGGTGCTTCGCTTTGTAAAGTGCGGGATGACGAATAGCTTGTAGGTTGCTCATTCTTGCCAACAATAACCTAGTAGGTCGGCATTGCTATGCCGAATAAGAAAAATATAGCTGTAAATTAGCAATACAAATTTAACCCTCGCTCAAATTTCTAAACGTACAATAGTTTATTAAGAAATTTTGCTTTCTCCTTCGGAAAGAACAATAAACAGGTTGGCATTGACTGATAATAGGCTAGCAAAAAATAATATTTATTGATTTTAGTATTACAAAACTTAAAATAGACTTGTGGTGTAAGCCTGTCAAGTTTATAATACTTCATGCTGATGTAAGTGGAAAGGATTTATAAATGGGTGCGATTGAAGAAAAAATTTATCCTGAATTAGAAAGGGCTATTAGTCCTAATCATGACATTAAATTATTTGCAGGACGTTCGAATCCGCAATTAGCTCAGGAAATTGCCAATGAATTAGGTACAACTGTAGGTCCTATGGTTGTCAAGAATTTTTCTGATGGAGAAATTTATGTTCAGGTAAAAGAAAGTGTCAGAGGCGATGATGTTTTTATCATTCAACCTGTTTGTAATCCTGTAAATGAAAATTTGATGGAACTTTTAATTATAATTGACGCATTTAAACGCGCGAGTGCAAAATCTATTACAGCAGTTATTCCTTATTACGGATATGCAAGACAGGACAGAAAAACATCAGGCAGAGAGGCTATTACTGCAAAATTAGTTGCAGATTTGCTTACAACTGCAGGAGCAGACAGAGTTCTTGCAATGGATTTGCATACAGGTCAAATTCAGGGATTTTTCAATATTCTTGTTGATCATATATTCGCAGCTCCAATTATAACAAGTTATATCAAAAGCCTTAATATAAATCCTGAAGAAATGGTCGCAGTTTCTCCGGATATGGGTGGAGCAAACAGAACAAGATATTTTGCCAAAAAATTGGATTGTCCGATTGCAATTATCGACAAAAGACGTGATAAACATAATGAGGCTATTGCAACAAATGTAATTGGCGATATTGAAGGTAAAGTTTGTTTAATGTTTGATGATATAATTGACACTGCAGGTACAATATGTGAAGCTTCAAAATTATTAAAAGCGCGCGGTGCAAAAGAAATTTATGTTGGTGCTACTCATCCGGTATTTTCCGGTCCTGCAGTAGAGCGTTTGGCCTCAGCTCCTATTACCGAATGTATTGTAACAAATACAATCCCGCTTGATATGAGCAAAATGCCATCGAATATCAAACAACTTTCTATAGCCCCTTTGCTTGCTCAGGCTATCGCAAGAATTCATGATGATGAATCGGTAAGTTCATTATTTGGATTTGAAAAAGAAATGCAGGTAAACTAATTTTAATTTAGCTGCATCATTAAATTTATCGTATCAAATAATCATAATATTTGATTAAACTTTTGTGGTTAAAGACGGAGCAATGGCAATAAATGCACGAACCAAATCAGAATCCCACTGAATGCCTGCGCCTTCCTGCAAAATAGCACATGCTTTTTCAATAGGCATGCCTTTTCTGTATGGTCTGTCACTGACTAATGCGTGGTATGCATCTGCAACAGACACAATACGGGCTTCAAGCGGAATTTCTTCTCCTTTTAACTTGTCAGGATAACCATTACCGTCAAGTCTTTCATGGTGATGTTTTACTATAGGTATAAATTCTCTTAGTGCTTCATTTGGTGCAAGAACTTTTTCAGCACCAATTGTCGGGTGTTGTTTCATAATTTCCCATTCATCATTATCAAGCTTCCCGGGTTTTTTCAATACATTTTCAGGAATACCAATTTTGCCTATATCGTGAAGCATTGCACCAATTTTAATTCTTTCAACGTCAGCTTCCGGAAGATTAACTGCTCTTGCCAACGCTTCAGAATATCTTGAAACACTTGTAGAATGTCCTTTTGTATATGGATCCTTTGCATCAATTGCACCTGCAAGTGATGTCACCATTTCCATTAAATTGTTATGGTTGAGTATATCTACATTATTTATCTTTTTAACAAGTTCATCTTCAAAACTTATACCGTTTTCAAAATGGCGTTTTGCAAGAATTTCTGCAAATGAATTTACTGCAACATCATCCCAGAAATTGAAATCTTCTGTACTGATAATTGCTGACATACCTTCTTTATAGCCTTTAGCCTGTGATATGTACATTGCCTGTTCCGCAAGTAACAACAATTTTTCCTGATCTTGTGCGCAGTCAGGATATGTCGCAACTCCGACAGATACTTTAACCGGTCCGACATCATCTACAAAACAACATGACAGGCAGTATGTTATATATTCTGCCATGTATTTTGCGTTTTTAGTATCTGTTTCAGGCATAATAACAGCTATTTCATCTCCGCCGTAACGTCCCGCCGAATCAGTATTTTTAATGTTTTGTTTAACTTTTTCTGCAATTATTTTTATTACTTCGTCACCTTTGGCATGACCAAGTTCTCTGTTAATTTTGGTTATATTATTAACATCGAACATTATTACAGATAACGGAGTTTTATTATCATTTGATTTGGCAATTTCTTTTGCAAGAACTTCCTGAAATCCTCTGTGTGTATAGAGAGAAGTTAATGTATCAGTATTTGCAAATTTGTTTGTTTGTTCAAGAAGCTGTATATTGTGAATATACATTCCCATATAATTTGCAAGGAATGTAGATACGTTAATATTTAGTCTTGAAATACCTTTACCGACAAGCATTACACCAATGCACTTATTAACAGACATCATAGGAATAATTACTGATGCGGTTTTATTCAGATATGGAATTTTAATATAGTCAATATTATCTTTGTCTATAATTGATTTTGAATTAAAGCACTCAACAATAGGATTGGTTTCATCTGATAAAAATACTTTTGAATTATAAGAATTCCCTGATTTTGAGTATAATCTTATATTCAGGCATTTGGATTTTTCATGTAATAAACCAAAACCTATAAAATTCCATTTTTGTTTTTTTACAAAAATGTCATTTAAACGGGAAAACAGGTTGATTAAACTTGAATTATTTGTAAATGCATCTGAAATACTTCTCATAATTTCAGCGTAATTTACAGCTACAGGAGTTAAACTTTGTTCCTGAGGATAAGGTACAAACGGATGGGAATGTGACTTATCAACGTTAAAATTATTGATAGTCTCAACTATACTGCTAAAGCTTTGATTCTCGCCAAACGGATTTTTCTTTTCAGGTTGCTGAATTTCAACAGGTTTTGAAAAATTTGCATTATAAGGATTAATCTTATGATTTATAATTTTTGGTATAGAACCATCTATTTTTTCAATAAGATTTTCTATAGGATTAGAGCTCAAAGATTTTTTAGATACTTCAGCTTTCTTATTTGTTTTTTTATTATTTGTTTGTTCCAAATCCAACTACCTGTTTTTTTCTCTAAATCATGTAATAATTTTTTTTTGACAAGTTTTTGAGATTTTTTTACATTACTTAAATAAATTGTACTCTAAAATTTTATATTATCAAATACTACAAACAGATGGAAAATATTGTTAATACCCCTATTTTACCTCGTAAACTTTCTATAAAAATTATTACTACACTTATAGTATAAAACATGTTCAATTCTTTTCCAACCCATGTTTTAAGTTTTGTTAATAAGAGGTAAGTTGATAAGTAGTTAAGTAGATAATTGTGTATTGGATATTAATATTAGTAAAACAGTCCTATATTGAAAATAATTAATTCCTAAAATGAACTCATCTATTTATTTACTTATCTACTTAATTACTTCATAATCTACCAAAATGGATCATACATCATAATTGGATTATTATAATATGACTGATTGCCAAGATTCTGGATACGCTGCATGCGTATGTAATTTTGCATCCGCTGCTGTTGAATCAGTTGCTGGTTCAAATATTCCTGCTGAGCCTGCATTTCACGCATATATTGCTCCGCTTCAGCCTGTTTTTCTTTGTAATACTGCTCTTTTTTTGCCAAAACATAGTTCATATAATCATTGTTTATAACATTAAAATCATTCATCAACTGTTGAGAATTGTTACGGTGCGAAATTGAATTGTTAATTCTTTCAAAAAATTCGTCCTGTTTGCGGTAAAGCTCATCGACAGAAATATTTTCAGGCAGTTGATTCATAAATGATGTCCAATCAGGCGGGGTGACATACATCTTTGATTTCGATAATTTTTCGTTAATCTTGCCCTGCTCAAGTTTGATTATGATTTCATTATACATTTGTCTGTCAGGTTCGTTGGTCGAAGTACTGCGGATTTGGTACGCATATTTTAGCCTGTCGGTATTGTTTTGCGAAGTCTTTTCAAGACGGATTAAATTCTCTACACTATACTTTTCATTATTTAATTCAAGCGCAATTCTGTACGCTTTGTTCGTATTATTTGTCGCTGAATAAAGTTTGAAAAAAAGTTCTTTGGTGTCATATTTTTTATTGCGGACTTTATTAATATATTTAAAAGCGTCCTGATATTGACCCAATTCATAATAACAATCAGCTATCGAAAAATATATGTCGTCATTATATGTGTTTTCATATAATTTGTATATTTCAAGCGCCTTTTGGTACTGATTGTTCTTGATATACAGCGAACTCAATTCTTTATTAATTATTTCCGATGAAAAAATCTGATAATTTCTGTCTGCCATGCGGATTTTATCCATTATGCGCAGAGCTTCTTCATAAAGATTTTTTGTCTTACAATTGCCATAATATTGAACTAATGCAGGATAAAAATTCGGATATTTGTATAATGCTTCGCCCCATGCTCCCGCATCAATTAATTGCTGAACCTTTTTGGCATATTTGTAATCCTGTTTTTCCTCTTTTGTAAGTTGTTTTGTAAATGCTTTTTCGTCTTCCTGTGATAATTTTTTAAATGTTAATTTCAGATTGTTATTATCAATATTGTAAAATTTCAGATAATTGCTATAAGGCATAGCCTGATTAAAGGTTTTTACAGACGAAATCTGTGCATTGTCTGCAGTTACAACTATTGCGGATGAAGGACTTTGAACTGCCATGCAAATTCCTAAAATACTTAATGATAAAAAAACACTAAACTTTTTCATAAATATCTTCCTTTGTTAATGATATTTTACGCAAAAATTAAATATTTAACAATTTTCAGTTCGGCTTATTTGATTTTATTCTAAAAATTTAAAAATTCCGATAAACTCATTTCAAACGCTTGGGATATTTTATATAATTTTGTAAAAGTTAAATCATTTTTTGCAGTTTCAATATTACCTATAGTAGAACGAGCGATATTAGAATGAAAAGACAAATCATCTTGCGAAAACCCTTTTTGTTTTCGCAATTCCTTGATACGCCTTGACAAATTTTGTAATAAGACCTTGTCCATTTTTATATTGTCCGCTATAATGACAATAGTTACAAACTGTCTGACGGACAAAATGAAAGGTTATTATGGATAAATCCAAGAAGAAGATATTGATAGATTTGGATGGGGTACTAAATCAGTACGGTAAAGATAAATATGATGAAAATTATATTCCCAAAATAAACAATGGGGCGATTGAATTTTTAGAAAAATTAAGTAAATCTGCGGAATTATATCTTTTCACATCAAGAAATCTTATGCTTTCCGCAAAGTGGCTTATAAATAACAATATTGACAGTTATTTTAAAGATGTAACTAATGTAAAAATCCCTTCATATTTGTATATCGATGATAGAACAATTTGTTTTAAAGGAGATTTTGAAAAAACATACTATGAAATAATAAATTTTAAGCCATATTGGAAAGAACTGTAGATTGGGTGAAACCCAACAAAAATAAAAAAATGAGGCTTTTGTCATTCTGAACTTGTTTCAGAATCTTAAAAGCCTCATTTTACCCTATCTTATTTTTCTAAATTTTACAGCATCAAACCGCCGGCAACTTCGATTGCCTGACCTGTTACATAATCTGTATCAAGAGCTAAGAATTTAACTACTTTTGCAATATCTTCAGGAGTACCGAATCTCTTCATCGGAATTGCTGCCGCATATTCTTCGATATTACCCAAATTTGCAGTCATTGCAGTTTGAATAAAACCGGGACAGACCGCATTTACTCTGATATTTCTTGAGCCAAATTCTTTTGCAAGAGTTTTTGTCAAACCAATCAAACCTGCTTTTGAAGCACTATAGTTTGCCTGACCGGCATTACCATGAACACCAACGATTGATGACATATTGATAATTGAACCCTGTCTTGCTTTCATCATATATTTGATAACCGCATGAGTTACATAATAAGCTGAACCAAGGTTGATTTTGATAACTCTTTCCCATTGTTCAGCATCCATTCTTAAGAACAAACCGTCTTTTGTGATACCTGCATTATTCAAAAGTACATCAATGTGTCCGTGTTCTTCAATCATTTTATCAACAGCAGCTTTTACCTGTTCA
>ERZ842401.4552-NODE-4552-length-16031-cov-52.674136_pt1 | contig 16031 bp, 8 predicted proteins | sample MGYA00521270_ERZ842401 | MGnify/ENA primary metagenome ERZ842401 (study PRJEB31892, sample SAMEA3878208) | bioreactor metagenome | biome: Moose rumen | place: Sweden | collected 2011-10 | study: EMG produced TPA metagenomics assembly of the PRJEB12797 data set...
AATTATAGATTTATCGTATATTCAGTATTGTTATCTATTTGAAGTCTCTTGTGCGTAAAAATGTGCGCATTTCTATCAGCCCTAAATCAATGAATCGGTAAAATTGCACTATTATAGTGCATTTTTTTTCGAATTTTGCACTACTTTAGTGCATTTTTTGTATCTTTGCAGCGCAAACAAAATGATTGAGCGTATGAATATAGCACTTGTAGAGTTCATGGAAGGCCAATTGAAGCATACAACTTCAACATTCCACCGGTATATGTATAGCCAGGTAAGTTGGGAGTCACGGATGTTCGGGCTTGTTGGCCCGCGAGGTGTGGGTAAGTCAACAATGATCCTGCAGTTTATCAAGGAGCATCGGGAAGAACGGCGCATATTGTATGTCGCTGCTGATCATTTGTATTTCTCTTCGCACACCCTAGTAGAGACTGTCGATGAGTTTGTCAAGGAAGGCGGTGAACAGATTTTTATCGACGAGATACATAAGTACGAGAACTGGTCACGTGAACTGAAGCAGATTCACGACTCACACCCCGACCTGAAGGTTGGCTTTACCGGCTCATCGGTGCTCGACATCTACAAGGGCTACTCAGACCTGAGCCGTCGGGCACCAATCTTCATGATGCAGGGACTCAGCTTCAGGGAGTTCCTGGCACTGTTCCATGAGATAGAGGCTCCCCTATATTCTCTTGATGATATCCTTGGCCAGAAAGCCAGTCTTGATGCTGTCAGCCACCCATTACCGCTGTTCAGGGAGTATCTTCAGCGAGGCTACTACCCTTTCTCTGGTGATAGTGATTTCGACATGCGATTGCGCCAGATCATCAACCAGACGATGGAGGTTGACATCCCCCAGTATGCCAACATGAATGCCTCTACGGGCCGGAAGCTGAAGAAGTTGCTGGCCGTGGTCGCCCAGAGTGTGCCATTCAAACCCGTGATGGACTCGCTGGCCACCGTGATAGGTGTCAGCCGGAATGTTCTGCCTGACTACTTCCTCTACATGGAGCAGGCGGGTATGATAGGTCAGCTCCGCGATGACACAGGCGGCATCCGTGGTATCGGTAAGGTTGAGAAGGTGTATCTTGACAACACCAGCCTGGCCTACCAGTTGGGCCGAGAGGCCACCGACATAGGCAATATCCGCGAGACCTTCTTCTACAATCAGATGCGGGTCACTCAGGATGTCATCAGCTCACGCATCAGTGATTTCGAGATTGACGGCAAGACTTTCGAAGTTGGTGGCAAGCGGAAAGGTAAGAAACAGATATCTGATGCTGTTGACGGTTACGTTGTAAGAGATGACATAGAGGTTGGTTTTGGCAACATCATTCCCTTGTGGGCTTTTGGGCTAACCTATTAACAGGATCGGTTCGGAAACATGTGTATCGCTATAAAGCGCTGAAGTTCAGCGCTTTATTTGTTATTATGGTCTTTGTCTCATTTCATCAGGGCATTCTTCTCTAAAGTCCAGTCCTTGCGCTGCAGGAGAGCCGGTTTCTTGCCGAGAAACATCTTAGCTGCCTGCCGGTCGCCCTTCAGCTGCCAGTCAAGCCAAGCCAAGGCGGGGATGGTGAACTCGCCACCGTGAGGCTGGCGATAGGTGCCGCCATGACCCACGGGATAGTTGATGGCCACCGCCGGCACATGCAGGATGCGGTGGAAGTCGTCCATGCCGTTCTCGTAGGCAATGTCCTCCTTGCCTCCCAGCATGTAGAGCACAGGGCAATGGATGTCGGCCAGCTTCTCCTTCGGAGGCATGGGCATACCGCCCACAGCCTGATAGGCATTCTGCTGGTTGAAGAGGCCGCTATTGCAAATCATGAGTAGCGTGATGCGAGGGTCGGCACAGTTGAAGAGGGTCTGCAAGCCACCGCACGACATGCCAGCCACGCAGATATGACGGGTGTCAATCTTCTGATAGTAGGGCGACTTCGGGTCTGCGTTCTGTGCCTGCGCCCAGTCGATGCTCTCCATCTGCTGCTGCGTGGTCGACATAGGACCCTTATAGGGTTCTTCCTCCATAGGGATATAGCCTGTAGCCAGCACCAGATAGCCATGCGACGCTATCTCGTTGAGGAACTTGAAGTGCTCCCAGGGCGAGTTGGTGCAGGCACCATTGCCCCACACCAGTACAGGCAGCGGCTGTTCCGGGCCGAAGGCTGTCAGGTCCTGCGGCACCAGCACGGTGTGGGCAGGCAGCGAGGGTTCCTCCTTCATGACGGCCTTGTAGGCTCCTGTGCCTCCATTCTCGACCACCAGCGACTTCGGCTCCTGGTGCTTGCAGTTGGCACATGCCCCCTGACACTCATGACCGCGGGCAGCATTGAGGAAACGTACCATCTTCTGCAGGTTCTTGTCGACATACATCCCCATGCCGTGACCACCCTCGGGCACGAAAGTCGCCTCGGTCTTCACACCGGCTGCCTGCAGCACCTCGAAGAACTTACGGCCCTGGCAGACGGGCACCACGTTATCTTTCTCGCCGTGGAAGATGATGACTGGCGGATCGTTCTTGTCGACATAGGTCGTTGTACTCAGACTCAGGTACTTGTCCGGTTCTTTGTCCAGCTTCGACTTCAGCAGCACGTCCTCAGGACTGTCGGCTCCCATCGTCATGTGGTCGCCACAGTCCATAGCGGTCAGGTCGATGGGGCCCGACCAGTCACAGGCAGCCTGTACGGCGCTGCTCTCACCGAGGTGGTTGCCCACCGTACCCTCCAAGTCTATGTCTACCGTTCCGACGGTAGCCTGCCGTGTGCCGCTGGTCACAGCCGTTGTCGATGCCAGGTGTCCGCCAGACGAGAAGCCGCTGGTAGCCACGAACGACGGGTCGAAATGATACTTCCGGGCTTCGCCACGCACAAAGCGCACCACGGCACGGATGTCGTGCAGCTGTGCAGGCCACTGGGCGTCGGTGGACGAGCGGTGGTTGGGACATACCACGGCGTAGCCCGCCTCCAGCAGGGCCTTGACAATGGTCCCCAGGTCGGCAGCTCCCTTGCCGTTGTTGTTGAACCACGCGCTGCCATAGATATGAATGACGACGGGATAGTTGTCCCGCTGCTGCTTGGGCAGGTAGATGTCACAGGTGTGATAGGCCTTGTCGTCGCCTGCATAGTTTACGTCCTTCCACAACTGCGAGGTCTCCAGATTCGCTTCCGGCACCTGGAAGCCGCCAAAGCCTCCCGCCGGCTGTGCCGTAGCCGTCAGCCCCAGACACACCACAATAGCTGATAACAATGTTCTTTTCATCATACGCTCTTTTGTCAATTTTAGTTATTTCGTACTTTCTCTGGGTGCAAAGTTACGAAAAACGCGCCATCTCCATTTGCCCGCGTGTAACAAACACTTTGTATGGTGTGCCATCCTGCAAGATAAGGCGGGGCTGCCGACTACTTCGTTCCAATCGGCTTATTCTGACAGCATGGTCACCTCTATGCAGCGCTGGGCGTCGAGCAGCCGCTGAGCCATCTGCTGCACCTGTCCAGGCGTCATCGCCTCCACCATCTTGCAGTAGTCGAGGTCGAAGTCGGTATCATCGTCCAGCTGGTGCCAGACGATGTAGCTCCAGTAGTCGTTGGTGATGGCAGCCTGGCGGTACTGCTTGACGAGATACTGCTTCACCTTGTCCAACGACGAGGCGGCGGGGCCATGCTGGGCTATGTTATGCAACTGCTGGTAGACAATCGGATTCAGCTCGTCGTAGCGCTGCGGGTCAGCATTGTAGGAGATGCGCAGCATGGTGGTGGGATGATCGTCCTTGTCGAAGTTGACCCCCACACGCACGCCGTAAGTGCCACCCTTCTCCTCGCGTACGGAGTCGGTGTAGGCAATCTGCAGCACGCGGCTCAGGAAGTCGAGCTCCAGGTCGGCCTGAGGGGTGAACGGGATGTCAGCCGTATAATAGATGCTGACATTGGCCAGCGGGGTAGCCATCTTCTTGCGGAACTTCACCACCTTCTGACCGCCGACTATCTGGGGAACGTTGGCCCAGTTGGTGTGCTCACCCTGACGAGTAGCAGGCAGCGTAGCCAGATACTGGCACAGCAGACGGCGCAGTTCCTGCTCGTCATAGTTGCCAATGATGACAGTCTTGAAGTTAGCGGCATCGCTGAAGCGTTCCTTGTAAATCTGCAGCATACGTTCGTAGCTCACGCGGTCGAGCGTTTCGCGGACCACGGGCTCCAGTCGCGGATGGTGGTTGTAGAGGACGGCATAGCAGGAGTCGTTATAGTCTACCTTCGGCGAGGCATTGCGATTGGTCAGGAAGGCGCGCTGACGGTTGAGGAAACCCTGGAAAGCCGTGGTGTCGCGACGCGGCGAGGTGAAGTAGAGGTACGTCAGCTCGAACAGGGTCTGCATGTCCTTGACGGACGAGCCTCCGCTGATGCTCTGCCCGCGCGAACCGACAGAGGGGTTGACACGTACAGACTTGCCGGTCAGCATACGGCGCAGCGTGGTGGCGTCGAAGTCGCCCACGCCTCCTTCGGTGACGGCGCTGGCTATCATCGTGAAGTTGGGAATGTCCTCGTCAGGATAGAGCGACGTGCCGCCCTCGCCCTTCATGCGCAGAGAGACAGCATCGGTCTCGTAGTCGGTCTTCTTGGCATATACCTTCATGCCGTTCGACAGCGTCAGCTCGGTGAAACCATGCTTGTAAGGCTGCTCGCTGATGATGGTACCGGGCGCTGGCAGCTGGCTCACCAGCCTGTCGGCCACGGGCTGCTCGGCATAGGGGGCATACTGTTGCTGCTGGGCAGCCAGAACGACCTCTTCAATCTGCTGCTCGGAAGGCAGCTTGACGCTCTCCTTGTCAGGTGCATAGACCACGACGACCTGGTTCTGGTCGGTGATGAGCTCACGGACGGCCTGGTTGACCTCGTCCAGCGTCACCTCGCGGTCGAACAGGCGGGTGTTCTCCAGCTTCTGCTCCACCGACAGCAGCGGCTCGCTGTTCAGGAAGTGCTGGATGCAGTTGTTGACATAGTGCGAGTTGCGGTAGTCGTCGCGCTGGTTGTAGCGGCGCTCTGCAGCATTCAGGTAAATCTTCTTGGCACGCTCCAGCTCCGAGGGTGTGAAGCCGTGCTGGCGGGCGCGCTCTGCGGCACCTACGGCCGTGATGATGCCACCCAGCACGTTGTCCTGCTTACAGCTGACGCTGAGCGAGAAGGCATCCTTGGTACGGCTGAGGAAGAACGACGAGGCACGGCCCGTAGCACTCTGGAAGGGCGGGTTGGCCTGCTGTCGGATCTCGGCCAGACGGTCGTTCAGCATGCTGCCTATCAGGGCGTCGACATAGTCGCCGCGCACGTAGGCCAGCGAGTTCTTCCCGGCATCGGGCGTGGCGTCGCGCTTCTGGTAGAGGTGGACCAGCACGATGGGCTGTTCGGCATCCTTCTCAATGTCGACAATCATGGAGTCGTTGTCGCTGACGGGATAGTAGACGCGCTCGGCACGCTGCTTGGGCAGGGGAATCTTCGAGAAGAGCCGCTGCACCTTCTGCTCCACCCGGTCGACATCGATGTCGCCTACGATGACCACGGCCTGCAGGTCAGGACGATACCACTTCTGGTAGTAGTCGCGCAGGTCCTGATAGGGGAAGTTGTCGACTATATCCATCGAACCGATGGGCAGACAGTCTTCGTACTTGGTGCCCTGATAGACCTTGGGCATAGCACGCTCCATCAGTCGCTGTACAGCCATGCCGGCACGACGCGTGCGCCACTCCTCGTGAATAACGCCACGCTCCTTGTCTATCTCCTGGTCCTCCAGCAGCAGGTAGTGGCTCCAGTCGTGCAGAATGAGCATGCACGAGTCGAGAATACCCTCGCGCTTGACGGGTACGGACGAGATATTATACACCGTCTGGTCGACGGAGGTGTAGGCATTGAGGTTGGCACCGAACTTGACACCGATGGTCTCGCACCAAGGCACGATGCCCAGCCGTTTGTCCTTGCCCGGGAAGTGCTTGGTGCCGTTGAACGCCATGTGCTCCAGGAAGTGTGCCAGTCCGCGCTGGCGAGGTTCCTCCAGAATGGAGCCCACACGCTGGGCAATGTAGAAGTCAGCCAGTCCTGCCTCCTTGGCATTATGGCGAATGTAGTAGGTCATACCGTTCTTCAGCTTGCCCGTGCGGACGGTTGGGTCCTGAGGCAGCGGCTGTGCTTGCGCTGCCATACCCACGGTACACAGCAACGCTAAAATAACTTGTCTCTTCATTGTTTCAATTTTTTGCATCATGGGTGCAAAGATACGAAAAAAAAATGAAGAATAAAGCATGAAGATGGAAGAATGATGCTCCTGCAGACGAAATATCACCATTTATGGGTATTGTCATTCGCCGATTTTTTTGTAATTTTGCACCCGAATTATACACCTCATTAATAAAAGGTAAAAAAGTAAGAAGGTAAAAAAGTAAAAAGGTAAAAATAAAAAAGACACTATGCTCATCAAGCGTTTACTATTCATACTGCTCCTCCAGAGCCTCCTAAGCAGCATCAGCGCACAAGAGGTGACCATCGTAGGAGCCGTCATCGACGACGAGAGCAAGCAGCCAGTAGAGTTTGCCTCCATCCTGATGAAAGACAACGGCCGCTGGGCCATTACAGACCACAAGGGCCGCTTCAGCATCAAGAACGTCCCGCTGGGCAAGACCACGCTGACCATCCAGTGCCTGGGCTATGCCACCCGCAGCATGACGCTCGACGTCGTGAAGGACATACCGCGTATGCGCATCCTGCTGAAACAGGAGAACCTGAAGCTGGACGAAGTGACCATCACCGCCAAGCGCAAGCACGACGAGGCCACCACGTCGTACACCATCGACCGCACGGCCCTGGACCAGCAACAGCTGCTGAACATAGGCGACCTCGGCACCTTGCTGCCCGGCGGCAAGAGCGTCAACCCCACGCTGATGAACGACACACGCATGGCCCTGCGCAGCGGCAGTCAGGAGAAGGGCAACGCCTCGTTTGGCACAGCTGTCGAGGTGGACGGTGTCCGACTGGACAACAATGCCGCTGCCGGCGAGACCACAGGAGCCTCGACGCGCGCCCTCGGCGCCTCGAATATTGAGAGTGTAGAGATTGTCACCGGCATTCCGTCGGTAGAGTACGGTGACCTGTCGAACGGCATCGTCAAGGTGAACACCCGCCGGGGCAAGTCGCCCTTCATCGTCGAGGGCAGCATCAACCAGCACACCCGGCAGGTAGCGCTGAACAAAGGCTTCGACCTGGGCCGGCAGCGCGGTATGCTGAACGCCTCGCTGGAGCATGCCCGCTCGTTCAGCGATGCCGCCTCGCCCTACAAGGCCTACCAGCGTAACATCCTGTCGCTGCACTACATGAACATCTTCCTGCGCGAGACCATGCCGCTGACCCTGAACGTCGGACTGACGGGCAACATTGGCGGCTATAACTCAGAAAACGACCCCGACGAGGAGCTGGACGACTACTCAAAGGTGCGCGACAACGTGCTGCGCGGCAACTTCGAGCTGAACTGGCTGCTGAACAAGCGGTGGATCACCAACCTGTCGCTCAAGGGCTCGCTGTCCTATTCCGACCGCCGCTCCGAGAGCTACAGCCACACCAGCAGCGCCTCGACCCAGCCCTACATCCACACCACCGAGGAGGGCTACTACTTGGCTCAGGACTACGACGCCGCCGTCAATCCCCAAACCTCCATCATCCTCAGTCCCACGGGCTACTGGTACGTGCGCAGCTTCTCCGACAGCAAGCCGCTCAGCTACTCGCTGCGTCTGAAGGGCGACTGGACGCGCCGCTTCGGCCGGGTGCTGAACAAACTGATGGCCGGTGCCGAGTACACCGGCAGCAAGAACCAGGGCCGCGGCACCTACTACAAAGACCTGCGCTACGCCCCGACGTGGCGCGAATACCGCTACGACGAGCTGCCCACGCTGAACAACATCGCCCTGTATGCCGAGGACAAGGTCAGCCTGGCCACCACGAAGCTCTCCACCTTTGAGCTGACGGCCGGCCTGCGCGAGGACATCACCCACATCAGCCAGTCGGACTACGGCACCGTCAGCAGTCTGTCGCCGCGTGTGAACAGCCGCTACATCTTCTGGCGCAACCGCCGCAACCGCTGGGTGCGCGACCTGGAGATACATGCCGGCTGGGGCAAGAGCGTCAAGCTGCCCTCGTTCCAGGTGCTGTTCCCCACGCCGTCGTACAGCGACCATCTGGCCTTCAGCTCGCCCAGCACCAGCGACAACACGTCGTACTATGCCTACCACACCTACCCCTCGAAAGCCGTCTACAACCCCGCCCTGCGCTGGCAGTACACCAACCAGACGGACGTGGGTGTCGAGCTGAACGTCAAGGGCACGCACATCTCGCTGTCCGCCTTCCACAACCGTACCCACAACCCCTATATGTCCACCCACGTCTACACGCCGTTTGCCTATCAGTACACGGCACCTGCCGCCCTGGAGGGCATCGCCCTCGGCACTGACAACCGCCAGTACAGCATCGACCGGCAGACGGGTGTCGTGACCGTCAGTGACGGCACTCAGCAGGCACAGCTGGCAGGCATCACCCGCAAGACGTACCTGAGCAACACCAAGTACGTCAACGCCTCGCCCACCGACCGCTACGGCGTCGAGTGGATGGTAGACTTCCGCCAGATAGAAGCCCTGCGCACCAGCATCCGGCTGGACGGCAACTACTATTATTATAAGGGAGTAGACGACGTGCTGTTTGCCGACATCCCCGCGTCCAACGCCACCATGAGCGACGGTCAGCCGTATCAGTATGTGGGCTACTACCGCGGCAGCAACACCATGGGAACGGGCAGTCTGGCCACGGCGTCGGTATCGAACGGGGCACTGTCGAAGCAGCTGAACCTGAACACGACCGTCACCACACACATTCCCAAAATCCGCATGATTGTCGCCCTCAGGCTGGAGTGCTCGCTCTATGAGTACCGCCGGAGCCTGAGCGAGTTCAGCGACGGTCCACGCGGCATTGTGCTGGACAGCCAGAGCGACTACTTCGGAACGCCGTACGACGGCACCAGCGAGAACCGCTATGTGGCCGTCTATCCAGAATACTACTCGACGTGGGACAACCCCTCGGAGCTTATACCCTTTGCCGAGCGGTTCACCTGGGCCCGGGACAACGACCCGACGCTCTACAACGACCTGACGAAGCTGGTACAGAAGAGCAACTACGCCTACGTGATGAACGCCAACCGCCTGTCGGCCTACTACTCGGCCAACCTCAGCGTAACCAAGGAGATAGGCGACCACGTCAGCCTGTCGTTCTACGCCAACAACTTCTTCAACAACATGAAGAAGGTACACTCCACGCAGACCGACCTGGAGACGTCGCTCTTCAGCAGCAGCTACATACCCAGCTACTATTACGGACTATCCCTGAAATTGAAACTATGAGAAAGTATATCCTCCTCTTCCTGATACCCCTGCTCACCGCCTGCAGCAGCGATATCTTCGACCACCCCGAGGGCAACATCTCGCTGGGCGAGGTCGCCATCAGTCTGGCAGGCATTGACGACAACGAGCGGGCAGGCTTCGACATCCAGCTACGCAACGTCATGACCAACAGCCAGTACACCGCCAAGACCGAGGCCGACGGCACGGCCTCCTTCCAGTTGGCGCCGGGCATCTACGAGGCCAGCGCCTCTGCCCAGCGCAGCGCCGAGGGGTTTGCCTACCTCTACAACGGCACCTCGGGACAGATTACCGTCCGCAACGGCCAGCAGACACAGGTCACCATCGACGTCAAGCGCTCGAAGACCAGCCAGCTCGTCATCAAGGAGCTGTACTGCGGCGGCTGTCTGGCCGACAATGGCGTCACCAAGTTCCAGTTTGACAAGTGCATCGTCCTCTACAACAACAGCCCCCTGCCTGCCTGCCTCAGCAACCTCTGCTTCGGCTTTGCCGCACCCTACAACAGCCAGGCCAACAACAAGAACTACGACGGCAGCGGTCGGCTGAGCTACGAGTCCGAAGGCTTTATTCCTGCCCTGAACGGTATCTGGTACTTCCCCTCGACGCTGGACATAGCGCCCTACTCGCAGGTGGTGGTCAACGTGGTCGGAGCCATTGACAACACGCTGACCGTCAGCGCGTCCGTCAACTACGCCAATGCCGACTACTACTGCATGTACGACCCCGAGAGCGGCTATAACAACACCAGCTACTACCCCACCCCGTCGAGCGTCATTCCCAGCAGCCACTACCTGAAGGCCGTGCGACTGGGACTGGGCAACGCCTGGGCACTGAGCAACACATCGCCAGCCCTGTTCATGTTCCAGACCCACGACGTCAGCCCCGTGGAGTATGCCACCAACACAGCCAACCACTGGTACGACGGCGGACAGGTGACACAGTCGGGCATTTGTCTGAAGGTGCCCAACGAGTGGGTGGTCGACGCCGTCGAGGTGTTTGCCTCCGGCTATAAGGACAGCAGCCTGAAGCGCCTGACAGCCGACATCGATGCAGGCTTTGTGTGGATGACCAACTATCAGGGGCACACCCTCTACCGCAATGTAGACCAGGCTGCCACCGAGGCACTGGAGGAGAACGCCGGCCTGCTGGTCTACGGCTACGCGCTGGGCGTCGACTCGTCCGTCGACCCCAGTGGCATTGATGCCGAGGCCTCCATCCGTCAGGGTGCCCACATCGTCTATATGGATACCAACAATTCTACCAACGATTTTCACGAAAGACAAAGATGCTCACTGAAAGAGTAAAAAGGCAAAAAATAAAAAAGACAGCATGCGGAATATGAAATCAATGAGACTGATGATATACAAGGCGAAAGGTGGCATAAAAGTTTTACCTTTCTACCTTTTTACCTTTTTACCTTTAGCAGCAGGGGCACAGGACTCACTGCTGCTGCGCAGCTACCAGACCGTCCAGACCGCTGATGCCTGGCTCGGCACGCCGAATGCAGCAGCGCTGACGCGCCTGTCGGCACCCAGCATAGCCGAGGCCGACCTGTCGCTGTCGTACGCCAGCGGCCAGCTGACCGACTACTACGACTCACCCCGAGTGCTGCAGGCCGGTGCCACCGTCGAGTCCTACTACCGGCTGAGTCCGCGTACCGTAGTCTACGGCGCCATGAGCTACGACAACTGGACCGGGCGCGACATGACGGGCTCCGCCTTCATGCATGTCGGCGGCAGATACCCTTTCGACATTGTAGAGGACTCGCTGACCAACGCCGGCCGCAAGCACCGCGATACCTACCGGCTTAGCGGGGCCGTGGGCATAGACCTCTGGCGGGGCTACTCCCTCGGAGCGCGCGTCGACTACACCGCCGCCAACTACGCCAAGTACAAGGACCTGCGCCACAAGAACAAGCTCATGGACCTGTCGGCCGGCATCAGCGCCTACGCCCCCGTGCTGTCGTGGCTCAGCCTGGGCGCCAGCTACACCTACCACCGCCAGACGGAGAGTGTCAGCTTCGGCACCTACGGCAAGAGCGAGAAGGTGTACAAGTCGCTCATCGACTACGGCGCCTTCATGGGCAAGGCCGAGCAGTTCGGCAACGAGGGTTACACCGACAAGAGCCGCGAGATGCCACTCTTCGAGGACAGCCACGGCGGCGCCTTCCAGCTCAGCGTGCAGCCCACGGACGAGTGGACGGTCCTGGCGTCGTTCACCTTTGCCGACGGCGACGGCTACTACGGTCGCCGGTCGCCCTACACCATCACCTATACCCGGCACGAACGCGAGCAGCGCACCACCACTCTCGCGGTGGTCTACCAGCCCCTGTCGTGTGCCTCGAGGTTCCGCCTCGACGCCAGCTACAGCAACGAGCGGCTGGCCTGCCGTGCCGAGACCTACCGCGAGCTGACCAACGAGACCAGCGCCACCTATTATGAATACTACGACCCCGTAGAGACCGGCGACAAGCAGTGGGACGACGTCGGCGTCACCGCGACGGCCCTGCTGGACCTGCACGGCGAGACCCCCGTCTGGCAGCTGACGGCAGCCTACCACTGGACGCGCCGCCAGCAGCTGGCCTACCTCTATCCGTTCTATCGCGCGCAGCGGCTGTCGGCTGGCGAGGTCAGCGCCCAGGTGTGCTACAACCTCATCCGCCCGTCCGGCATCTGGTCGCTGGGCCTTGAGGGCGGCTTCCGACAGGGTTCGGGAGCACCCTTCGCCGACGGCACCTTCCAGTCGCCCGGCGACAAGCAGGAGACGCCTGCCACAATGGATGCGTTCCTCTATCGTGAGTATCGCTACCTGACGGCACCGCAGTACCGCCTCGGTGCCCACGTGCAATACGCCTTCCTCATGCCCGGCACGCGGCTGAAGACCCACGTCCGCGGCGATGTAGCATACCACAAGGCCAATGTCGACAACGACTACTGTCCGGGCAACGACCGTACCCGGCTGACACTCACCCTGGGCTGCACGTTCTGAGGGAAGTAAAAAAAGGTAAAAAGGTAAAAAGATATATGAAACGAAACTTACTATCATTATTATTTTTCCTGCCAACGGTGCTGCCTGCGCAAGGTCTGCTGCAGCAACTGGCAGGCAGCTGGACCTTCACGGCATCCAACAACGGAAAGGTAGTCAACGGAGTCTACTCCGCCGGGACAGACCAATTCTCCTTTACTGCCACCGCCAATGACGACGGCCAGTCACTAGACTGCCATGCCGACTGTTTGTACAAGAGCGTGACCGGAACAGAATATCCTGCCGACTGGCGTATGGTCGTCGAAGAAAATATGGAAGGAAAGCATCGTGTAGGCTGGGTGCTCACCAAGGAGCAGCCCACGTTCAGCAAGGAGTTCCACGAGCCGCAAAGCAGCTATCTGGATGATGGCTGGTGGTATTTTGGTACGGGCAGCGAAGAGCACCACTACATTTACCTCTTGACAGAAAACGAAGACATGACTGCCTATATCGCTACCACCTTCTGGAGCGAATGGAGTCCTGCAGGCACGATGGACTACAGTCTGAAAAGCCCGGAACACAACTCGCAAAAGCTCTATGCCTTTGTGTCTGGCAGCATTCCCTACAGCGCCACCATTGGTGCCATTGAGATCTGGGCCAGCCCCAAACTCAAGAAGTCGGAGGCAGGCTCAGGCATCCGCACCATAGACACATCCCAGTCCACAGACCAGACACCCTTCTACGACCTGCAAGGCCGCCGACTGGGCACACAGCCACAGAAAGGGCTCTATATCAATAACCGGAAAAAATACGTTTGTCATTAACATGTTATGAAACATATCAAACCGATTAGAATCATCATTCTGCTCATGCTACTGCTGCCCGTATGCGCCACGGCACAAAGGAGCAGCAAAAAGTCTTACTCCATTGACCTGACGGTTAAGGACAAAGACACCAAGGAGGCCATCATCATGGCCACAGTCCAGCTACAACCTTCCGGGGCCGTCGCTGTTACCAATGCCGACGGAAAGGCCAGCATTAAGAATGTAGAGTCCGGTACCTACACCCTCAGCATTTCCTACGTAGGCTACGAGCCTGTCAGCACGACGCTCAAGGTTGAGAAGCCGTTGCGAATGGACTTTCTGCTGGTGCCAACAACACTGGCCCTACAGGAAGTCAGCGTGACAGCCAAGCAAAAAGTGAGCGGAGCGTCTACCAGCAGTGTCATCTCCCGGCAGGCCATTGACCACCTGCAGGCCGCATCGCTGGCCGACATCATGCAGCTCATTCCCGGCCAGCTGATGGGCAACACCGACCTTACGTCACAGTCAAACCTGCAACTGCGCACGCTGGTCAACAACAACACGTCAGCCTTCGGATCCAGCATCGTGGTTGACGGTGTCCCCCTCTCCAACAATGCAGCCATGACGCAGGGCGGCTTTTCTGCGACGGCCTTTACAGGCACCGACCTTCGACAGATTGCTGCTGACGACATTGACGACGTGGAGGTCATCCGTGGAATCCCCTCGGCCGAATATGGCGATCTGACCAGTGGACTGGTGGTAGTACGTTCTAAAGTTGGCGTCACTCCCTGGCAGGCCAAGGGCAAGATTACCCCAGAGCTGATGAACTACTCGTTAGGCAAAGGTTTCCACACCGCGAAAGCAGGCATTCTGAACTTCAACGCCGACTATGCACAGGCCTGGGGCGACCCACGCCAGAAGACGCGTTCATACCACCGCTACACATTCAACATGGGATGGGGCTATGACGTCACCCGCCGCTGGCACACAGACACCAAGCTACGCTTCATGTATGCCAAGGACTGGAGCGGCAACGACCCTGACGCCCAGCAGGACGGCAACGAGTCGAAAGCCCGCAACACGACCTTCGGTCTGACGCACAACGGACGGCTATCGCTCGACAAGCCCCTGATGCGCACCCTGTCGTACACCTTCGGACTGACCTTCAACCGCACAGACAACCGCAACACCTCGTTTGTAGCCACCAGCTCAGGTCTGCTACCTATTCTGACGGCGCGCGAGACAGGCTATTACGACGTGCCCTGGATGACCACCTCGTACCAGGCCACCGGCGTCACCGAGAGCCGCCCCGGCAATGTCTACCTGAAAGCCAACAACGCCTTCCACCTGTCTTTAGGAAAGACGCGGCAGAGCTTCAAGGTGGGTGTCGAATATCACTACGACTGGAACAACGGACGTGGCTACTATAATGAAGACGAAAACCGTCCCTACCGTCCCAACAGCGACGGTCGTCCCCGGGCATTCAGCGATGTCCCCGGGCTGCATCAGCTGTCCGCATACGCCGAGGACAATTTCTCCTATCAGATCAATAAGATTAACCGTCTGCGCGTCAATTTCGGCCTGCGTCTGACGTCGCTCCAACCCTTCAGCGATGTGGCCACGACAGCCCTTTCTCCCCGTCTGAACGTGATGCTATCCTTGTGCAAGTGGCTCGACATCCGTGGCGGCATCGGTCTTAACTCCAAGACCCCAGGCCTGAACTACCTCTATCCCGACAAGAAGTACGAAGACCGCGTAGCCGCCAACTACATGCCTCAGGACAATGCTGCCGGCCAACTGCTGAACTACCACACACAGGTCTACGACGTGCAGCGTTCCAAGGACCTGAAAAACGCCACCACGACAAAGGTCGAGGCCGGTGCTGACATCAAGCTGCCGGGCCATCGCCGCATGAGCATGCTCTACTATCGCGACAAGACCCCGAATGGTTTTGGAGCAGCTACAGAGTATATCACCTATCAGTCCAACTACTACGACCAGACACAGGGACTTGTCATCACACCAGGGGCAGCCACCACCATCAACTATGCCGACCCTGTCCGCACCGACCTCATCTTCATGACGACCGGCAAGATAGGCAATACGAATACCACCGTCAACCAAGGCGTGGAGTTCGACTTCGACCTGGGCGAGATAAAACCCCTGCACACCAGCGTGACGTTCAGTGGAGCATGGTCTGAGACCAAGACCTGGTCGTCCGACCTCAACAGCACGTCTGTCCGTGCAGCACTGTTGCCTGCCAGCTACTCAGCTTACGGGCTGACTCCCTTCAAGATTGTCTATCCCTCTGAAGTAGACTACACTCGCTACCGTCGCTTTGTCAACACGCTCAGACTGGTGACGCACATTCCCCAGCTACGCATGGTGGCATCGTTCACGGCACAAGCCATCTGGCATAACAGCAACTGGAGCTTTACAGCCGACAAAGACCCCATAGGATGGATTGACACCAACCTGCAGCGTCACGACCTGACCAGCGACATGCTGGACGGTTTTCTGGGCATGGACGGGCAGTACTATGGCACGAAGCCCTCTGACGTCAGCAGCGTTGCCCTGCACGACCTGCTCATCCGGCCCACGGGCAATGAGCCGTCGGAGAACCCCGTCACCTGGAACATCTCTGCCCGCCTGACCAAGGAACTGGGAAAGCTGGGCGGCCTGTCGTTCTATGTCAACAACATGCTTTTCTATGAGCCCTATCTCAAGGGCAACAACACGAACACCCTCAGCCAGCGCAACACGGGGACATTCTCCTTTGGTGCCGAGCTGTACTTGAACCTGTAAGTTGAAGGTAAAAAAGTAAAAAA
>ERZ842401.4553-NODE-4553-length-16031-cov-19.232912_pt1 | contig 16031 bp, 10 predicted proteins | sample MGYA00521270_ERZ842401 | MGnify/ENA primary metagenome ERZ842401 (study PRJEB31892, sample SAMEA3878208) | bioreactor metagenome | biome: Moose rumen | place: Sweden | collected 2011-10 | study: EMG produced TPA metagenomics assembly of the PRJEB12797 data set...
CGTTTAATTTGATTTAATTAGTTTAACTACAAAAATGATTGAGACGCTACACTAGCCACAGATAGTATTTGAGAGAGTATCTCATGGCGGTATCGGAAAATTTTTTTAAAAAAGAATCAAACTTTCCGCTGCCTGTTTTAAAGGGAAATTTATTTTTATTCTTTTGATATATCTCTTTCCACTCATCTGAAAGAAGATAGGATTCACTGGAAAATTTACGGATCCTTTGAAATTTTTTTCTGTTTCCGGATCTTAAAAACAGATACAGAACAAACAGCACAACTGCTGTCACAGCAAAAATAATGCATGAATATTTCAATGCAATTTGATCATCCATAAATATCCTCCTAAAAATCACCGAGTTTATTTCATCGGATCACTTAAATATTTTTGTTTTTGTCATTATATAGCAGGGCACAGCCGCTCAGTAATATTTAGACATGAATTGATACAAAATCATGAAGTTAATCACTCTTATGCCATGGTAAAGCAGCTTGCGACCTGACTTTAAGGCGTAATCATGTCCTGCAGGTTCATTCATAATCTTTACAGCAAACTCCTCTGTTTCACATACGTTTTTTGAATCAGTCGTCAATGTCAGCTGATTATCATGCAGAAAATTTTTCACAACTATTAAAGAGTCAGGTTACCCATCGTCTGAATAATGTTTTCAGAGGTTTCAAACTTTAAGCTTTAAACCTCCTCATTATCCATCTTAAAATTTGCTTTGCCGATTTCGTTTCAATCCTTGATTTACAGCATGCACGAATTATAGATTACGCCCGAATTACTGATTGTCACTCCAGGCGGGTTTCGGATGGCTGTAGGCATCTGCACCTTCAAACATTCTGCCGCAGTCCTCCAGACTTGAAACATCCCTGTTATTTACCGGGCAGTTGAATTTCTCAGCATCGCAAAACATCTCAGACATATCCGTAACATTGGATGTGTTCCATTTATCGGTCGTCTGATTGAAGGATTTTGCACTGGCAAACATTGCGTACATATCAGTAACCTTCGAGGTATCCCAGTTTCCAATCGGCTGATTGAAACTTTCAGCACCGCTGAACATAAAGCTCATAATGTCAACATTTGAGGTATCCCAGTCGCCGATCGGCTGATTGAAGGATCCGGCGCTCGCGAACATCCTTCCCATATTCCAGACTTTTGAGGTATTCCATTCACCGATCGGCTGGTTGAATGATTCGGCATTGCTGAACATACCGTGCATATCGGTAACATTCGACGTATTCCACTTTCCTACCGGCTGGTTGAAGGATAATGCACCAAGGAACATACAGTTCATATCAGTCACACCTGATGTATCCCAGCTGCCGATCGGCTGATTAAAGGATTCCGCATCACTGAACATGGAAATTAGAATAGTATGATTTGAATTATTGTATAATCTGAATGGATGATTTTACAGAACCTTGGTATTTGATAGTTGTAGAGTAATACCTTATTGGATTTTTCTATAAAAAGTTTGCGGCTGTCAAATGTATTTCTCGCATACAACCAACCAAGATCTGCCTGAAAGTTGCCTTCAGCAATTCATGATCATATAGTGAAGGGTCTGGTTAATTAACGTTATGGGATCTGCAATCACTTCGCTCTGATCCCATTTTTTTTGAAACCGCTTTTTGCTTCTCTTTCTTCTCTCTTCTGCTACCTGTGTCCTGAAAGGCCTATTTCGTGGCCTCAGTTCTGGCACCATGTCAGGAACTTCAAATCCGCCTTATCACACATCCCCTAATGCCGTCTCTTGACACCTGATCGCCGGTGATGGCAGGATCTCTTCAGTGATTTTCTGATCTCCGTGATGTTTTTCTGCTTTGACGCAGGATGGAGGTTCCCCCTGGCGGCCTCTTTCACTTCACCAGTGCAGTAATGCCACGGTTCCTGAGTCAGTTTTCTTTCCTTCGTTTCATTCTTTGGTTTAGGATCTTCCCATGTCTGTCATTAATTCCGCCCTCAGATCGGCAGCGGCCTGTACACTTCTGGCCGCCTCCTCTTTTGCCCCAGCATCAGCTGAGCCGTCATCGGATGTGCTGGTGGTGTATTTCTCCGCCACCGGGACCACCCAGAAAGCTGCCGAGGCGGTTGCGACTGAACTTAAGGCTGATCTTTTTGCCATTGAGCCGGTGCAACCGTACACTGCCGCCGATCTGGACTACCGGGATCCTGAAAGCCGTTCCTCAAAGGAGCATGCCGATCCGTCAGTCCGGCCGGAGTACAAGGGCGATCCTGCTGGCTGGGATCAGTATCATACGGTCCTTATCGGCTATCCCATCTGGTGGGGTCTGGCACCGAATGTGGTGTACGGCTTTGTTGAAAAGCACGACTTCAGTGGCAAGACCGTGGGCACCTTCTCCACGTCAGCAACTTCCGGACATGGTGGCAGCGGCACGGATCTGGCATCCAAGGCTGGCAAGGGTGACTGGAAATATCATCAGGGATTTAAGGTAGGCGATCCGGAGGATGCACCGGTTTCCTGGGCACGCAGCCTCAAGTAAGCAGGGCGCCTGCTGATCTGCTGTGATCTGTCCGTGTGGGATCGTCCTGTGCGGACATTTTTCTTTGGGGAGATCACTAACCCAGTTGTCGTCGTAGATGAGGCTCTGCATGGAACAGGTGGAGGTAGTGGTTCAGGCAGCAGGTGGGGCAGTGGATCAGGCGTGAGCGGCAACTCTGCCAGGAGCGGGTGTGCTCTGAGACTGGTTCCTGGGTGCTGCGGTGTCGGAAATGAACGCTGCCGGATCCGGAACTGCTGGGATGCGGAGAGGACGTGATGCTAGGGTATCCGGGATCTGGAGAACTGCTGGTATGCCAGGGTATCTGAGATCCTCCAACAGACACGACGCGGGCGGGGAGACTGTTCCCGCCCGGAAGGAAGTTTGCCGCTCCTGAGCATGATCCCGGCCCCGTGAGATGCATTTCAACTCAGACCAGAGTCCATGCTCTGTTCTGGGGCATTGCAAAGCTCTGCTCCGGAGCAATACCAGTGCTTTGCTCCCGACAGGAAATTATCTCACCTCGCACCCGCTGAGCATGGATGGCAGCGCACATGGATGTCAGCGAGGCGGAGTGTGTCAGTTCTCCGGAGCCTCCACGAACAGGCCCACCTTAAGATCCTTGGCGTGGTAGATGGGGGTGCCGTCCACCAGCACCTGGCCGTCGGCGATCCCCATGATCAGTTTCCGCTCAATCACTCTCTTGAAGTCAATGCGGTAGGTCACCAGGCGGTTTGCGGGCTTGATCTGGCCGGTGAACTTGACCTCGCCGACTCCCAAAGCCCTTCCCTTGCCTTTGCCGCCCCGCCAGCCCAGGAAAAAGCCCACCAGCTGCCACATGGCGTCAAGGCCAAGGCAACCGGGCATTACCGGATCTCCGGGGAAATGGCAGGCGAAGAACCACAGATCCGGGCTGATGTCCAGCTCAGCCTCGATGTAGCCCCGTCCATGCTCACCTCCGTCGGCGCTGACGGCAGTGATGCGGTCGATCATCAGCATGTTGGGTGCAGGCAGCTGGCTGTTGCCGGGTCCGAACAGCTCCCCCCGGGAGCAGGAAAGCAGTGCCTCATGATCAAAACTGTTTATGCCCCGCTGGCACAGGGAAAGTCCTTCCTGGTATTCCAAGTTTTTCTCCTTTCGGTGAAGGTTGTTAGTGGGTGAAGTTTGTTCGTGATCCTGCCACCGGGGCGGTGCGGCGTGCAATGGTTCCGGGAACTTCCCGGCGGCGTTGCCTGTTCCGGCTCTGGGAACTCCCCGGCGGCGCTACCCGGCTGTTTGTCCGGCTCCGTGAACTGCCCCGTAGCGATGCCCGGTTATGCTTGGCCTTTCACCTGAATGCTCCTGCCCCGGCACTTTGCCGCCGGGACGGCGCTGAGCTCAGTTGCGGCAGAAGAGCCGGGACCACCAGGAGCGTTCCTGGGTGGCAGCTGCTGAGCGCTCCAGCATTTCGGCGATGCGCAGCCGGATCCTGCCGTAAACCGACGTGGGATCGTCATCCGGCCCCGCAGGCACCCCGGTGAGCAGCTCGATGGTCTCATCGATGGTCTCCACGGTGTGGACGGCGAATTTCCCGTCGGACACCGCCTTCAGCACCTCATCGGACAGGATCAGCTGGTTGATGTTGGAGGCGGGAATGATCACCGCCTCCTCCCCGGTGAGGCCCTTCACCGAGCACACCCGGTAGAAGCCTTCGATCTTCTCGTTGAGTCCGCCCACGGGCTGCACGTGGCCGAACTGATCCAAGGCGCCGGTGACGGCGAAGTTCTGCTTGATGGGGAGTTCTGACAATGCTGACAGGGCGGCACACAGACCCGACAGGGAGGCGCTGTCACCGTCGATCTCGCTGTAGGACTGCTCAAACACCAGGTTCACGGAGAGGGGCAGGGGAACTGCCGGGGCAAACCTGCTGGTAAGAAAGCCGTTGATGATCATCATGGCCTTCTGGTGGATCTGGCCCGCCAGGTTGGCCTTGTACTCCACGTCGGCAATGTCCCCTTCACCGGCGTGCACCGTGGCGGTGATCCGCAGGGGCTCGCCGTATTCAAAGTCGGTGCCGGCGGAGGACACCACGCTCATGCCGTTGATCTGACCGATCCGGCTGCCGGAGGTGGCGATGAAGATCTGCCCCTCCCGGTACATCTTGGTGGACTCTTCCTCAATGTGATCGGCCCGGAAGCGCTTCTCCCGTCCGGCGGCGGTGATATCCTCCTTCTCCACCAGTTCCCGGCCGTTTTCCGCGGCGATGTCGCTGGCCAGTTTCATCAGGGACGCCAGGCGGGATTCCACGATCATGAACTGGGTGCGGGTGCCGCACTCCCGCTGGGCATGGCGGCAGATCTCCTCCGCCGCGCCGGGGGTGAAGTCCGAAAGTCCCAGGCGGCTGCGGATCCCGTTGAGGTAGCCGGTGAACTCCCCGGTTTTGCCGGCGTCCATGGAGCTTTCCAGGCTCACTTTGAGCTCGATCTCATCCAGGGCGCTGATATCGATGCTGTAGAACTCGCTGAGATCCACATAGTCCCCGGTGATGATCACCGAGAGGTTGATCCTGGTGGGCTCAGGCTCAAAGAAGGGCACCAGCCCCGTTCCCTCCTGGTAGCTGTTTTCCCAGTCCAAGGTGCCGGTGCGCAGGGTGTTGGCCAGCTTGAACCACAGCAGGGGCTGCCGTGCCAGCTCTGCGGCGGGGAGGATCAGGTAGCCGCCGTTGGCCCGGCGCACCAGTCCCGGCTCCAGCAGGCTCTGGTTGGAGTAGGTGGTTCCCTGCTCTGTCAGGTAGTTGACCTTGCCGAAGAGGCTGTGCCAGCTGAGGTTCCGTCCGCAGATCACCGGGGAGACATCCTTCTCCCGGGCGTCCATGAGGTTGATGATGATCTCGCTGGAGAAGGGCTCCTGCTTCAGGATCTTGGCCGACAATGCCGACAGGTAGGTGGCCAGGCGCTCCCGGCTCTCCTCCGGGAGATCCTTCTGGGCCTCCAGGAGACGGTTCACCTGGCGCTCGGCATCCACATGGTTCACCAGCTTGTCCAGAAGCTTGGCGATGCCGCTGCAGAACTCGTTGCCGGTTCCGGCGGTGAGCAGCAGGCACACCGGGCGCAGGGGATTGTCCAGGTTCTCCGCATAGCACAGATCATAGATGGGGCGCCGGGGCTTCATGCCGCCGGCCTCCTGGATCAGAAGCCGGGCGGTGTTTTCGTAGTCGGTGCCAGGACAGCCCTCCAGCACCAGGATCTGGCTCTCCCGGAGCCCGGAGGGGGCATTGAGGCGCTTGAAGCCGCTGAGGGCGCGGGGGTGGAGGGTGCCGGTTCCGGTGACCGGAACCTCGCTGAGACGGGAAAAGGCGAACCGGAAGCCGGGCGCCAGCTGATCATGGGTCAGTTTCTGCAATTATCTTTCCTTAGGGACAGCCCCGGATCTGGCTGGGGCACAGGGGATCACCACTTCTTCTTGGGCATGAACAGCTCATCCAGCTCATCATGCTCCTTCTCCTCGATGTTGTGGATCTCCTTCTTGTTGAGCTCGCTGAGCTCCCGGTTGATGGCGGCGTCCATTTCATTGAACTCCTGCTCCCGGGACTCAATCCAGGGATCCTTCTCGGTGATGGTCTTCACCACCTGGAGCCCCTTGTGGATCAGCTGCTTGGCCGTTCCCCACTGCCGGGAGGTGAAGGCGTCCCGGGCATGGTTGATGAGGCTGGTGAGGTTGATCTTCAGGGCCAGGATCTCCAGGCGACGATCCTCATGGACATAGGCGCTGGGATCGATTTTGCCCCGGTTGTGCTCGGCCCGGGCCACTTTCCGCAGGCGGCTGATGACCTTCAGCATGCCGATGGCGCCCCGATCATCCTTGGGGGGGATGAAGGGATTGTCCTCGCCGCTTTTGTAGTTGGCGTTGACAAACTCGATCTGCTTGTTGATGTCGGCGATCCGGGTGCGGATGGAGTTCATGCTGGGGTTGCACTCCAGGATGTTCTTCAGGGCGTAGAGGATGCGGTTCTGGAGCATCAGCACCAGGTTTTTGGAGTAGGGGATGTGGTTGGCGTTCAGCAGCAGTTCATCCATCTCGTTGATGATGTTGCGGTAGTGGGAGATCTTCTTCCGGCGCTCAATTTCCTGCTCCTGCTTGATGTTGCAGTAGGTGGTGTAGCCGAAGAAGCCCACAAAGAGGATTATGAATAGAACTACTATATAGATCATCTCTTTACCCGCTGTCCGCCGCTTCCCGTCTCATTTCCCGGGGATCTGTGGGGGAAGTGTCCTGATGTTCTGCCGGTGTCCGCCGGGGACACCCGGATCCCCGCAGGCCCGGGGACTCGTTCCGACGGGCACATTTTACAACAGAGCCCCTTGTGCTTTGTAGGATCTGTTCGCAAAAATGCCGGATCTGTCATCGCCGCCCGCCTTCCGCCCGTGCTTGGGGCAGTCAGATGGCGGGACCCGGGATCCGGCGTCCCGGCTGTGCCTTCGGGCAGTCAAGCAAGATCCGTGCGCAGATCCGGGGCACGCTCTCCCTTCCGCCTGCCGGAAAACCGCCGCATCCGGCCATCCGGGGCCTGTCAGGGATCCCGGCCGGCGCTTTTGCCCCGGGACGGGAAACCGGGGTACAATGCCCACCGTCTTAAACCATTCATTCCCGGAGACGGCAGGGCAGGGTGCCGCGCCGGCTCCGGGGGATCTGCTGCAGAGAAAAACTGTCCATGACTGACAAGAACACCAGGGGCCCGGCAGGCGACCGCCGGGGCGGGCCTGATCTCAGTGAAATACGCCGCATTGCCGACAGCGGATGCCTGCTCAGGGACCGGATCCGCCTGCGCCGGAGCCTCCGGGATCTGGGCCGGGGCGGGTACCGGGATCAGAAGGGAATAGCCCGCCTGGAGGAGGAGGCCCTCAAAGCGGCAGAACTCTATGAGCGCCGTCAGGCTCTCCAGTACACCCTGTCCTATCCGGAGGATCTGCCGGTGAGTGCCCGGCGGGAGGAGATCCTGGAGGCCCTGGCCTCCTCCCAGGTCCTGGTCATTGCCGGTGACACCGGATCCGGCAAGACCACCCAGCTGCCCAAGATGTGCCTGGAGGCCGGCTGCGCCCGCTACGGCCTCATCGGCCACACCCAGCCCCGGCGCATTGCGGCCCGATCGGTGGCTGAGCGGCTGTCCCAGGAGATGGGCACGGAGTTTGGCGGGGTGGTGGGCTGCAAGGTCCGCTTTTCCGATCAGTCCTCCCCGGACACCCTGATCCGCCTCATGACCGATGGCATCCTCCTTTCGGAACTCTCCTCAGATCGGCTGCTCAGCAGTTACGGCGCCATTATTGTGGACGAGGCCCATGAGCGCAGTCTGAACATCGACTTCCTCCTGGGATGTCTGAAGCGGATCCTGGAGAAGCGGCCGGATCTGAAGCTTATCATCACCTCGGCCACCATCGACGTGGAGCGCTTCGCCCGCCATTTCGGGGACGCCAAGATCATTTCCGTGGCCGGCCGCACCTATCCCGTGGAGACCTTCTACCGGCCTCCCGAGGAGGATCCCGACAACCCTGACGGGGACATGTACACTGAGGTGCTGCTGGCCCTCAGGGATCTGGAGGCCGCCGGGCGCGGGGATGTGCTGGTGTTTCTGGACGGTGAGCGCACCATCCGGGAACTGGGGGAGTTTCTGGGGAAGCAGAACCTCCGGGGGGCGGAGATCCTGCCCCTGTATGCCCGGCTCCCGGCCGGGGAGCAGAGCCGGATCTTTGCCCCCCACGCCACCTGGCGCATTATCCTGGCCACCAATGTGGCGGAGACCTCCCTGACGGTCCCCGGGATCCGGTATGTCATTGACTGCGGTTTGGCCCGGATCAGCCGCTACTCCCTGCGCACCAAGGTTCAGCGCCTGCCGGTGGAGCCGGTGTCCCGGGCCAGCGCCGATCAGCGCCGGGGCCGCTGCGGCCGCACGGAGCCGGGGATCTGCGTCCGGCTGTATTCCCAGGAGGATTACGAGTCCCGCCCGGCTTACACTGATCCGGAGATCCTCAGAACCAACCTGGCGTCGGTGATCCTGCAGATGATGACCCTGAAGCTGGGGCGGGTGGAGGATTTCCCCTTCATCGATCCCCCGGAGCACCGCCTGGTGGCCGATGGCTGGCGCACCCTGGAGGAGATCGGGGCCGTCAGCGGCGGCCAGATCACCCACGAGGGCCGGATCATAGCCCGGATCCCCGCCGATCCCCGGCTTGCCCGGATGCTCCTGGCCGCGGAGAGGCAGGGCTGCCTCCGGGAAATGCTGGTGATCGTCTCCGCCCTGTCGGCCCAGGATCCCCGGGAATATCCCCTGAACAAGAAGGATGCCGCAGTGCAGGCCCATCAGCGCTTTGCCGATGACAACTCTGATTTTATGGCCCTGCTGAACCTCTGGAAATACACCCGGGACGTGATCCGGGATCAGAGCCAGAGCGCACTGCGCCGGCGCTGCCGCCGGGAGTTTCTGTCCTACATGCGGATCCGGGAGTGGGAGGATCTCCACCGGCAGCTCACCCAGACCTGCCGGGATCTGAAGTTCCGCTTCAACCAGGCGGAGGCTGACTATGCCTCCCTGCACCGGTCGGTGGCCGCGGCCATGTTCAGCCATCTGGGCATGAAGTCCCCGGACTCCAATGACTATGTGGGCGCCCGGGGAGCGCGTTTCCTCATTGCCTACACCTCGTCCCTGCACCGGAAGAAGTGTCCCTGGGTTCTGGCCGCAGAGCTCACAGAGACCTCCCGGCTCTATGCCCGGACCGTGGCCCGGGTGGAGCCCGAGTGGCTGGAGGAGGCCGGGGAGGCCTATCTCAAGCGGTCCTACAGCGATGTCCACTGGTCCCGGAAGAGCGCCGCAGTGCTGGCCAGCATGAAGGTCACCCTGTTCGGCCTGCCGGTGGTGGCCTCCCGTTCAGTGCAGTATGGCACCATTGATCCCGCCATGTGCCGGGAACTGTTCATCCGCCACGGCCTGGTGGAGGGGGATCTGGACTGCAGCATGAAGTTTTTCCGGGACAACCGGCGCCTGGTGGAGCAGGTGCTGGAGGAGGAGGATCGGGCCCGGCGCCGGGACATTCTGGTCAGCGACGATGATCTGTTCCTCTTCTATGATCAGCGGATCCCGGAGGACGTCACCGGATGGGTGAGCTTCAAGAAGTGGTGGGAGGGGAAGAGCCGGGAGGATCCTGCCTTCCTGAACTTTGATCTGGACTTCCTCATCAGCGACCGGGAGAAGATCGCCGACAAGGAGTCCTTCCCGGACAGCACGGAGTTTTCCGGCTACCGGGTGGGGCTGAGCTACCGCTTTGATCCCACGGCGGCGGACGACGGGGTGACCATCCGCATTCCCCTGGCCATCCTGGGCCAGGCCTCCTCACGGGACTTTGAGTTCATAGTTCCGGGGCTCAGGCTGGAGTTCTTCACGGAGATCATTCGCACATTGCCCAAGGCACTGCGGAAGCGCTTTATTCCGGCTCCGGTGTATGCCCAGAAGCTCATGGACGCCGTGGATCCCCATACCACCACCCTCTGGAAGGACATTGAGAGCTGCCTTTCCCGGGAGGGCGGGGTGGAGATCTCCCGGGACGACTTTGATCTGGAGGCGCTGCCCCGGCATCTGAAGTTCAACTTTGCCGTCACAGACGAGCGGGGCCGCAGCGTGGCCCAGGGCCGGGATCTGGAGGTGCTGAAGAGCTCCCTGGGTGACCGGATGAAGTCCAGCTTCAGCGCCATTGTCCGGGAGAAGGCCGATGAGACCCTCTATAAAGAGTGGAACTTCGGGCCGGTGGAGAAAAGCCGGAAGCAGAAGTCCGGGGGGCTGGAGATCACTGTCTACCCGTCCCTCCGGGATGAGGGCAAAGGGGTCCGGAAGACTGTCTGCGGCACCGCCGCCGAGCAGCAGTCCCACCTGTGGAAAGCGGTGCGCCGCCTGATCATGCTGGGGATCGCCAGTCCCGTGGCCTATCTCCATGAGCGTCTGCCCAACCGCACCAAGCTCAGGCTTTACTGCCAGGGTGCGGGCACCATCACCGAACTGATTGATGACTGCATCGGTGCGGCGGTGGATCACCTGATGCGGGAGCGGGGCGGTCTGGTGTGGAGCCAGGAGGAGTTTGCGGCTCTTCTGGAGGGGGTCCGGGGGAAGATCAATGAGACCGTGGCCCAGGCCGCAGAGAAAACCGAGGTGGTGCTGGAGCTTTTCGCCGGGATCCGGAAACAGCTGAAGGGCCGGGTGGACTTCACCATAGCCTTCGGCTTCTCCCATGCCAAGGCCCAGCTGGAGGGTTATGTGCATCCGGGTTTTGTCACCGAGACGGGCTTTGAGCGCCTGGATGATCTCAGGCGTTACCTCAGAGCCCTGAGCCGGCGGCTGGACCGGATCCGCACTGATCCCCGGGGGGATGAGATCCGCAACGCCATGCTGGATGATCTGGACAAGCAGCAGAAGGATCTGACTCTGGGCTATCCCTCTCCCGAGGCCGTGCCCCAGGAGATCCGGGAGCTGAAATGGATGATTGACGAGTTCAGGGTGTCCCTTTATGCTCAGATGGAGGGCACCCGCTATCCGGTGTCGGAGAAGAGGGTGCGCAATGAAATCGCCCGGCTCCGGGAACTGAAGCGGGGCTGATGGTGTCTGGGAGCGGCGCTGACAGGACATTTCTGTAGCCGCGGCCGGATCCAATCCGGGACACTCCTGTTTTGTGCACCGGATCCAATCCGGGACACTCCTGTTTTGTGCACCGGATCCAATCCGGGACACCCCTGTTTTGTGCACCGGATCCCGGCTGAAATTCTTGCTTTTTTGCCTGTCTGAGGTGAGAATAGCGGCGGGTTCCGACTGTGATTTCCTGAAAGGACCTGTGGTGTCCGCAGAAGTTCTGCTGATGCCGGACGCCTGCAACAGCAACTGCGGCGGGGAGGGGAATTCATTCCTCTGACCAGTGGCGTGTTGCTTCCTTGCAGGTTCCAAATGATTCTGTTTAACATAAGGTTTTAATCATGAAGAAACTGATGGTTCTGGCCGCTGCCCTGTGCATGTCCGCCTCTGCCATGGCTGAGTGGCAGCTCGTCGAGCAGGCTGAAGACTCCTATGTGTTCCAGGAGGACGCTCTGGGTGTGAGAATGGTTGTTGCCAAGCTTGGTGACAGCAGCCCGGACGCTCCCCTTGATCAGGTTGCAGCAGGCATTGCCAAGGAAAAGGGCTGTGAGGCTCCCCAGGCTGTGACATTCCAGAACATCCCTGCTCAGCTCCTGAACTGTCCTAACGACACCCAGGCCATTGTCCTGGACGACGGCGAGGATATTTCCATGATCGCTGGCGCTTGCTCTACCGATGAGCAGTGCGCAGCCATCGGCGCTCTGGTTCTCAAACTGACCAGCAAGCAGTAATACTACGTCTGTGGGCCTGAGGGCCTGTTCAGATCCCAAGGGTGCCCGGGTGGCACTCTTTTTTTTTTGCTTGCCTGCGGGCGTTTACCCGGGTGGCTTTGCCGGGTGAGGGGCTGCGCAGCCGGCACATGCGGGATCTATGGCGCCACGCGCCGTGCCTGCCCATGGTTTGCGGCGCTGTGCCGGGGCGGGCGGAGTTATGCAGGGGCTGGCGGAGGATACTGCGCCCTGAAATGTCATTCCCGAACTGTGTGAGATGCCGGGCGGGATGCAGGGCTGGAATGCCGGGAGGAACTGGCAGGCATGGCTATTGGCTGCTGTGCGGGTGCAGCGCCTAATGGGGCGTCTGGGGTGCTGATGAGTTCCGGACTGAAGAGCCGGGGGACAGGATAGCCGGCCATGAAAGAGCCGGCTGGGGAGGGGCAACAGGATCCCGGTAAGGGACAGGATCCGGATGAAGGGGCTCAGGCGCTGACGGTGCCTTCCTGGGGAGCCTCTGCCTGGGCGGCGGTGCCGGATCCGTCACCGTCCTCCGCCGGTGTGCTGGTGCGGTCACCCCGGCTCCACTTCCAGGCCTTGTCCAGGGCCTCGTCCAGATCCCGGCAGATCTCAACCTTTCCCGGATCCGGCTGGAAGCGGGCGTGGACCAGGGTCTTCAGGGGCTGGTACTGGAGATCGCACATCAGCAGATCCACACCGGCCTTTTCCAGATCGCTGCGGAAGTGCAGCAGGCTGCTCAGGCCTCCGGCGTCAATGATGCTCACGGCGGAGAAGTCGATGACAACGCCCTTTTTGGTGTTGCATTCCACGATGATGTCGTTGAACACCCGGTCGGCGGCGGCGAAGAACAGGGGGCCGCTGATGCGGTAGACCAGCCAGTCTTCCGGGATCTTGGAGGCGGGCAGTTTGCCGATCTCCTCCAGGTTCCGGCACACGGTCATCTTGGCCATGGACCGCATGAAGAACAATGTGGCCATGATGCAGCCGAAGGCGATGGCGATGACCATGTCAAAGAACACGGTAAGGCCAGCACACAGGAGCAGGATGAAGACGTCAGCCACCGGGACGGTCTTCACCGTCTTGGCAATGCCCCTGATATCGCTCATGTTGTAGGCCACCATCATCAGCAGGGCGGCCATGGAGGCTAAGGGGAGCATGGACAGGAAGGGGGAGAGGCACAGCAATGCCAGTAGCACCACCAGGGAGTGCACCACCGCAGCCACCGGTGAGGTGGCGCCGGCACGGACATTGGCGGCAGATCGGGCGATGGCTGCCGTGGCGGTGATCCCGCCGAAGAAGGGGCCGACGATGTTGCCGATCCCCTGGCCCAGGAGTTCGCTGTTGGAGTGATGCTTGGTGCCGGTCATGCCGTCCAGGATCACGGCGCACAGGAGGGATTCGATGGCGCCCAGCACGGCCATGGAGAAGGCAGCGAAGATCAGGTTCTGCAGCATTTCCACGCTCCATTTCAGGGGCGCGCCGTCAGGTCCGGGCATGTTCCAGGGCAGGGCGAAATGGGGCAGGATGGGGGGGATGCCGCTGCCGGTGGTGCCGTCATCGCTGACATAGGAGAAGCGGCTGCCGATGGTCTGCACACTGTCCGGATCCCCGGTGATCTGGCAGACGATCCAGGCGGTGAGCATGCCCAGGAGTACTGCCGGCAGGTGGCTGGGGATGCTGGTGATAAGGCGGGACAATGTGGGACCGAAGAGTTTCCGGAGCTTGGGCCAGCCGAAGACGGTGATCAGGGACACCAGACCCACGGAGGTGTCGCACCAGTTGAGATCCGGCATGGCCGCCAGGAGCGCTCCCAGTTTGTTGTGAAACTCGGTGGGCATGTTTTCCACGGTCAGCCCGAAGAAGTCCTTCAGTTGCAGCACGCCGATGAGGATCCCGATACCCAGGGTGAATCCCTGGGTCACCTCAATGGGGATGTAGATCAGCAATCGTCCCAGGCGCACGGCAGCAAAGAGCAGCAGGAAGAAGCCGGCGATCACCGAGGCGGTGAGCAGGCCGCCAATGCCGTACTGCTGGGCGATGGGGCAGAGGATCACCACAAAGGCCGCCGTGGGTCCGGAGACGCTGAAGCGGGAGCCGCCGGACAGGGCGATGCAGATGCCGGCAACGACTGCGGTGTACAGGCCGTACTGGGGATCCACCCCGGAGTTGATGGCCAGGGCCATGGCCAGGGGGATGGCGATGATGCCCACGGTGAGACCTGCCAGGAGATCTCCGGCAAAGCGCCGGGAGGTGTACTTCTCCGCCACGCAGGACTCGTAGAAAGCCCTGCCCAGGTGCAGGACGTTGTGTCTGGTCAGGATAAATTTGCTCACCTGAGGAGGCTCCTTGAAGACTGATTTGCTGAATAATTTGATCTGTATCAAATTTTTGAGCAGATTTTACCCCGATTGGGAGGGTTAAACAACAGCCAAAATTGCGGGGGATGGCTGCCCCCGGGAGTTGACGGAATTTAATGTCCTGGCGTCTCCGGCATGGTGCGGATCGCTGCCCCAGGATCACCATTCCTCCGTTCCCGGAGCCGGTGATCCCGGGATCTCCCCGGCGCTTTGTGGTCGTTTTTCTTGGAGGGATCCCTCTGCATCTCCTCCTGGCAGATGTCTCCTGTACCATCATCCTCCCGGGCTGATCTTTCTGGATAAATCCTGATCCCACCGGCCTTTTTCCGGTCCTGCGGGGACTTCAGCCGCTGACAGGCTTTGTTTCCCCGGAGGCTCCTGCTCTTGGATCCGGGACCCCGGCGGACGATGGCGGTGCGTAACTGTTCAATTCCGGCGATAGGTGGTAAAATCCTGCCTTGTTTGCAAAGCCTTCACAGGATGGAAATGATGAAAATTAATCTGTTGCCGGCCGCCATGATCCTGGCTCTGGCCGGTGGTGCCCATGCGGCTGAGGTCTATAAGACGGACAATGCCTCCATGGAGATCCTGGGACGGGTGAAGGTCCAGGGCATGAACAATGACGCCGATCCGGATCACCGCCTTAAAGGCACCGCCAGGCTCGGTGTCAGCGGCAGGACCCGGGTGATGGACAATTTCCATGTGTTTGGCTATCTGCTCTATGATCTGGCCGCCCAGGATCCCGCCCCCAATGAGGATCGGATCAAGATCCGCTACGGCTATGCGGGTTTTGACTTCAACTACGCCGGCAAACTCTCCTTCGGCCGCTTCGAGAACGCTTACTACCGGGTCAGCGCCGTGACGGATCTGTATGACGACTTTGGCAACACCGGTGTCTCCTACTGGGGGCTCACCCCCAATGATGTGGGCGGCCGTATGGACGGACAGGCGATGTACGATGTCAACCTGAACGGCTGGTTCCTGTCCGCTTCCTACCAGTTCAAGGATGCTTCCAAGCATGTGGAGAATGGCTGGGCCGGATCCTTCGGCTACGAGTTTGATGATGTCCTGGGCAGCCCCCTGGGGATCATGGCGGGCTATTCCCGGTTCAAGGGACGCCGGGATGACAACTACGGTTACCATGCCGACGGCTTCTTTTACGGTGCTGACAAGACGGAATGGGGTGTTTCCGCCTACTACGGCACCTTCCGCTCTCCGGGCTTCTACGCTGCCGCCCTTTACAACCACGCCTGGCTCAAGAACACCTACCTGGGTGACGGCACCGAGGTGGCCCTTTCCTACACCACTCCCGGGGGTGACTTCACCTTCCTGGGATCCTACGGCTACATGAAGAGCCAGCGCCCCAACTACACCCGTTACCGCACCTCCCGGCTCACCAGCGGCTGGACCTTCATGGTCTCCTGGTCTCCCGTGGCCAGTATGCAGACCTACGCTGAGTTTGAGCACAAGCTCAAGGCTGCCTACCAGGCGGAAAACGAGAACAAGGCAACCCTGGGCGTGATCTACAATTTCTGAGATCCCGGAAAGGGATCTTTTCCTGGGGCAAGTCTGCCGGCCTGAGCCGGGCCGGATCTCCCAGGCCAGCCGCAGATCCGGAACTGACTGGATCCGCGGCTTTTTTTGCGGCAGATCCCGGGGCGGCACTCCCGGCGGGAGTGATCCTATCAGCCGTCCCGGGGAGTGTGTTACGCTTCCTTCAGGGCGGTTATGCCTTGTCAGTGCCCTTCCACTTTGTCCTAGATCTTGCTCCTAGGAATGTCTAATA
>ERZ842401.4554-NODE-4554-length-16030-cov-10.294335_pt1 | contig 16030 bp, 16 predicted proteins | sample MGYA00521270_ERZ842401 | MGnify/ENA primary metagenome ERZ842401 (study PRJEB31892, sample SAMEA3878208) | bioreactor metagenome | biome: Moose rumen | place: Sweden | collected 2011-10 | study: EMG produced TPA metagenomics assembly of the PRJEB12797 data set...
TTATAGAACATATTCACGCCGATTGAGAAATTTGACGAACGCATACAAGTTCCCTGTGATGAAGCACAAAGGTTTTCGATTTCGTCTTCAGCCTTTGCCCAGCCAGTTGTACCGCACACCACCGGAATTCCCAGCGGAATGAGTGCATGCAGATTTCCGATGACAGCAGAGGGATGCGAGAATTCGATAACCCCCTCAGCACCACTCTTCTTGACCGCCTCTGCGACGGCATTTCCGTCACCCACGGCAACAAGATTCGTGGCATCCTTTGCGGCCACATCAACCGTAGCAACCACATCATGTCCCATGGCTTTTGCACAGGCCTCAATCATGTGCCCCATTTTTCCGTAACCCACAAGCGCGATTTTCATACCTTTCTCCTACGTCTTCCGTTTATTAAAACAAAGCCTTGTGCAAAATCTGCACGACGCTATTTGCCTGATTTTCATCCACCAGCATTGAGATATTTACCTTGCTTGCACCCTGAGAAATCATCTGTACATTGACGTTTTCCTTGTGAAGGGCTGTAAATGCATCCTCCAGAATTGAGCTTGAATGACCTGCATCACAGATAAGCGTAACGATTGCCTTTCCCTTTGTCGCCTTGACTTCTGCAACGCGAGACAAATCTTCAAGCAGCCCCGTAAGGTCAGCCTTTGTATTGACGGTAAGGGAAACAGAAACCTCAGATGTTGCAATCACGTCAATTGAAATATTCCATTTGAGGAACTGATTGAAAATATGGGCAAGAAAGCCCGCCGCACCCAACATTCTGCTTGACTGAATATCAATCAGGGTAACATTTTTTACGCTGGTAATTGCCGTTACGCGGGGAGTCTCGCCGGAATGTTTTTCAACAATGACAGAACCTGCGCTCTTGATGTTGTAGGAATTCTTTACGCGCACCGGAGTACCTGATTTTCGGCAGGGAATCATTGAGCGGGGATGCAGAACCTGAGCGCCAAACATTGCCAATTCCTGCGCTTCCTCGTAAGTGACTTCGGGAACAGTATGGGCTTCCTTAACAATGCGCGGGTCTGTGGTGAGAATACCGTCCACATCCTTCCATGTCTGAATTTCATCAGCCTTCATGGCCGCACCAATCATCGTAGCGGACAAATCAGAGCCGCCACGACCAAGCGTCGTAATGATGCCCTGCTTATCTTTTGCAATAAAGCCAGTTACAATAGGGATTTCGTTCTGCTTTCCGTTTTTATAGTCCCCCAGGGCTTTGGGTATGTTATCCCAGACTTCATCCAGCAATTCTGCGGCCATGTAATTTGAGTCGGACACCATGCCGATATCCCAGGCATCGTAGAATTTTGCTGCAGTTCCCTGCTTCTGCAAGTAGGCAGCCATCATGCGGACACTCATGCGCTCCCCAAAAGAAACCAGATAGTCACGGGTGCGCTTGGTAAGTTCGTGCAGCATGGAAATGCCCGTGAGCAAAAATTTGAGTTCCTCAAGGAGTTCCTTAATCGCAGGAACATCCACATCCAGTTCCCTTGCCGTGTCCAAGTGCAGTTTCTCAACTTTTGCAATATCAACGTTTCCCTGCACAGCCATATCAGCCGCGTCAAGAAGGTGGTCAGTTGTATCGCCCATGGCGCTCAAAACGACAACAGGACGCTCTTCTTTATATGCCTGAATAATAGAAGCAACATGGCGGATTCTTTCCGCATTGGCGACCGATGAGCCGCCGAATTTCATAACAATCATGCTCCAAGTATAGCAAAATCGGCCATTCTGTACAATGAGCCCGTCCCTTTATGGTCAGGACTACAGACACAAAAACAAGATTTTGCAAGCTTTTGTTTGAAACTGCATGATTTTTGCAAGGTTCTGAAAGTTTTTGCCTGATTCTGCCAGTTTTTTGCCAGAAATTGCCTGACTCTGCAAGATTTTGCAAGAAAAATCCGGGAAAATTGCAAGTTTTCGCATTATTTTGTCTGATTTTGCAAGAAAACTGCCAGATTTTGCAAGATTTTGTTTGAAACTGCCAGCACTTTGCAAGACTTTGCCAGATTTCGTTTGATTTTGCAAGAAATTCAGTAAAACAAGGGGCAAACAGGGCATTTTTTAGGCTAAAAAAATTGGCACGCTTCTTGCATTACAGCCTTTCTGGAGGACAAAATGCAGACAAACATTGAAGACATTCCCCTGCGCGTTGCCCAGGGAAAAATGACAAGAGCGGAAGCGGCTAACATCATCTGGACGGACATCTATCTGTATCCGGGAAAGTACGGTCTTACCCTTACCGAAGACCAAAAGAGCGATTTTCTCTTATACCTCAGGGCCAGGCTGGAAGGAATTTTTGACGACTTTGAAATCAATAAGACAAAGTTCAGGACATATATTTGGGGACTGGCAAAAAACACTTACCTGTCATGGATACGGTCAGTAAAAAAAACAGAAGATGACGAGTACACCATCCGAAAATCATTCAATGCACTCTATGAGTTCGCCAACAACGAATGTTACCGTCTGGAAGAAACACTCTGTGCTGAGCCGAATGTCATTCGCGAGCATTGGAAGAAAAAAGAAAGGGAAATGGCAGAAAAAGGAACGCTGATTCTGGCACTAAAATCCTGCTACGACATCGACGAACAGCTGGTAGATTCCGTCAGCAAATTTACCCACATTAAAAAAGAAAAACTGTTTGAGAAAATAGAAAAAATGAGGCAAAAGAGCGAGTACAAGATTTCCCGTCGGGATGAAATAATCCGCAGCCGTGACAATGCCTTCTACTTCCACCGAAAATACCTGCTTGAATTAAGCAAACTGAAAAAGGGCACATCCAGTTTTGAGCGGGTGCAGAAGAAATACCGGCAGCAGACAGAGCGTTGGATACGGCAAAACAGGGTTTTGAGCCACCGCTTTGTGCTCGCCCCCTCCAATGTGGATATTGCCAAAGAATTGGGGCTGAAACCCCGCCAGGTATGCTTTTACATCGACCACATAAAAAGGAGGCGGGCGTACTTTCGGGAGCAGATAGCGGAGGACGAAACAGATGAAAAAGACAAGAAAAACGATGAGGAGGAACAGTGATAGACGAAAAAGCGGCTTTTGCATATGATAGGAGCATGAAACTTTATCTCGCAACCGGAAACAGACACAAACAGAAAGAAATGCAGGAGATTCTCCCCGACTACGAGATTGTCATTCCTGCAGATGAAAATATAGATGACTTCGATCCCGATGAGACCGGCGACTCTTTTGTGGAAAACAGCCTCATAAAAGCCCGCGCCCTGTGGGACATCGTTCATGCGCCTGTCATCGCAGACGACTCAGGACTCTGCGTTGACTGCCTGGGGGGAGCGCCTGGCATCTACACTTCCCGCTACGCAGGAGCAAAGCACCCCAAAGGCTACCACGATGGAAGAAAGATTGCCCAGGAAGAACAAAACCGACTGCTTATCGAACAGGTAAACGCCACAGGAAGCGATGACCGCAGCTGCCACTACACCTGTGCCATGGTTCTGGTTACCGATGCGCTTAAATTCTACTCCTGCGAGGAATACTTTCCAGGAAAACTCATCGCCCGCATTGAAGACACGGCGGGAAGCGGCGGCTTTGGCTATGACCCCATCGTATTCCTTCCCGAATATGGCAGGACGGCCGCCGAACTCACTGCCGAAGAGAAAAACCGCATCTCCCACCGTGGCAAAGCCGCCCGTGGCATAGCCGCAATTATAGAAGATCTGCGCAAAAATGGAATCCTGTAAAAAAATCACTTTTTTTTGTTTTTTTTTCTAAAGTTCCTGTTAAGTTCCTCCGACAATAATAGTGATGAGCCATGACCAGCGAAACTTCGTTGAAGCGTGCTCGTCAGGTTTATCAACGTAAAAGGAAATGGATGTAGCCTTGTAATGCAGAAGTTTCCTTTTACACCCATCGACAAAAGGATTTGTCGAGTTACATACATAGTTCCACGGAGGAAAATACTATGGTTATCAATCACAATATGTCCGCACTGTACTCCAGCCGGCAGCTCGGAGTCACCAATCTGAGTCTTTCAAAAGACATGGAAAAGCTTTCATCAGGAATGTCCATCAACCGCGCAGGCGATGACGCTTCAGGTCTTGCTGTATCTGAAAAAATGCGTTCACAGATCCGCGGACTGAACAGGGCTTCCCAGAACGCTGAAGACGGCATCAGTTTCATCCAGGTAACAGAAGGCTATCTGCAGGAAACAACCGACATCATGCAGCGTATCCGCGAGCTTGCGGTGCAGGCTTCAAACGGCATCTACACCGATGAAGACCGCATGCAGATTCAGGTGGAAGTAAGTCAGCTTGTTGCAGAAGTTGACCGCATCGCTTCACAGGCTCAGTTCAACGGCTTGAACATGCTTACCGGACGCTTTGCAGTATCAGGCGGCGAAAACACCGTTACCGGCTCAATGTGGTTCCATATCGGCGCCAACATGGATCAGCGCATGCAGGTGTTTATCGGCACAATGACCGCACAGGCTCTTGGAATCCGCTCAATGCAGAACGAAGAAGGCCTTTCAATCGGAGACCCCGAATCTGCAAACAAGGCAATCGGTACTATCGACGAAGCTCTCAAAAAAATCAACAAACAGCGCGCCGATCTTGGTGGTTATCAGAACAGAATGGAATACGCAGTCAAGGGACTGGACGTTTCCGCTGAAAACCTGCAGGCATCAGAAAGCCGCATCCGCGACACTGACATGGCTGCACAGATGGTTGAATTCACCAAGAATCAGGTTCTCACACAGGCAGGCACTGCGATGCTCGCTCAGGCGAACTCACAGTCACAAAATGTCTTGTCATTGCTGAGATAGTGTGCTAGAATAGTGGTGGAAGTATAAGGGATTACCCTGCCCTTCCGCCACTTTCAGGTGCTATTTTAGCGGCACCACATGTTCTTTGAAAATTGCCATTCATGGTTCTGTGACGACGGAGACGGTTGTTCGTTCAATCGGGTAGTAACGAATAACGGTTCCTGTTGTAAGGGGCTAGAACTGTCAGCGGGGGCGCAAAAACCGCAGGCAGCCCGCACAGAACAGGAGGTACAGCATGAAGCTGTATTTTTATAATCATGGAGGGCACAAAATATGATTATTAATCACAACATGAGTTCTTTGTATGCAAACCGCACGCTGGGTGTCAGCGACAACCAGTTGATGGGAAACATCGAGAAACTCAGTTCAGGTCAGCGCATCAACAAGGCTGGCGATGACGCTTCAGGATTGGCAGTATCTGAAAAGATGCGCAGCCAGATCCGCGGATTGAATCAGGCTAACAGAAACATTCAGAATGGTGTTTCTTTCATTCAGTCTACTGAAGGCTACCTGCAGGAAACTCAGGACATTCTTCAGCGCATCCGCGAACTTGCAGTTCAGTCAGCTAACGGTATTTATTCTGATGAAGACCGCATGCAGATTCAGGTTGAAGTATCTCAGCTTGTTTCAGAAGTCGATCGCATCGCTTCACAGGCTCAGTTCAACGGTATGAATATGCTTACTGGTGCCTTTGCTTCAGAATCAGCCTCTGGACGCGTAATGCAGTTCCAGATTGGTGCAAATGTTGACCAGAATGCACGTGTATATATCGGCACAATGACTGCTCAGGCTCTTGGACTGAAAGGTGCACAGGGTAATGACGAGCAGATTGGCATCGCTACACCGGATGCCGCAAACGCAGCGATTGCAACCGTAGACAACGCTCTTATGACAGTGTCAAAGCAGCGCGCAGACTTGGGTGCATATCAGAATCGCTTCGAAACGGCTGCACAGGGCGTAGGAGTTGCTGCCGAAAACCTTCAGGCTGCTGAATCTCGCATCCGCGATGCAGATATGGCTTCTGAAATGGTTGAATACACAAAGAACCAGATTCTTACACAGTCTGGTACTGCAATGTTGGCACAGGCAAACAGCCAGTCTCAGAACGTTCTCGCTCTGATGAGATAATTTCTGGGATAAAACAAATTAAACCGCATTTTTTGCCAAGAGATTACTGGATGTCGTCTTTTCGACAAAAAATCGCGTAAGGGGAATGGGTGCGCCCCCACTCCCCTTTCATTCCAGGAGGAGAGCCCTATGAATGTAAGTTCAATCGGGCAAAATGTGGCAATGGATGGCCGTATCTCCGCTGCGAATACTTACAAGGTGCAATCTGCGCCCGTGCAAGCGGCTCAGGTTCCCATGGCAGATGCAGCGCAAGTGGTTCAGAACATTACCAATAATATTGCCCAGGTCAAAGAAGATGTCCGGCAGCTTCAAAAACTTTCGGATGTAGTGATGGGTCGCAAAGTTCAGTTTAACGTTAACCAGGAACTGAACCAAGTGATAGTGAGAATAGTAGATCCTTCTACCGATCAGGTTATCAAGGAGATTCCGTCAACTGATATACAGAAGTTAAAGGCTAGAATCAGAAAAACGATTGGAGTTTTGTTCGACGAAATGATTTAGTCGGGACAGTCCAACCGATACAAAGATTTTGCCCTCATTTCTTTTAGTTGTGGAAATACTATGGCAGAAATCAGCATACCTGGAGTCGGCAACAAATATAAGACAAACGATTATATTGATGCGCTGATAAAGAAAGAGCGAATTCCTCTCACTCGGGAGCAGGAGGCACTCGACAGGTATAAAGAGCAGCAAAGTGCTTGGCGGGGAGTTAATCAGAAGATGTCTGAACTTCGGGAAAGCACAAAGGCTCTTTATTCTTACGACAACCCCTTCAACAACAAACTCGCCTCATCATCAAATGAAAACGCCGTAACTGCGGACGCTGGACGCGAGGCTGCATTCGGTCAGATTAAGATTGACGTTATCAAGCCAGCAACAACAGACCGTTTTATATCAAAAGAATTGGAAAAAAATGCCACCGTTCCTCAGGGAACCTATACATTTCAGGTGGGCGAAAAGACCGTATCCTTTAACTGGAAGGGCGGCAAAGTAACGGATTTTATCAACTCATTGAACCGCCGCGGAAACAATGTGGTAAAAGCGTCTTTAGTAGGCGTGAGCGGCAACAAACAGTCACTTTTACTAGAATCTCTCAAAACAGGCGATGAAAACAACCTTATTTTTAAAGATGCCGCCCTTTCCTATGCACTTTCAAACGGAATTATAGAAAAGACAAAAGCCGAAGTCACTGAATTCGGCAGCGATAGAGGCGAATTTACCAATCCACCAGAAGAAAGCGTCTTGCCGGAAGTTGAGCAGGCAGGTCTTCCCCCCATGCTTGCAGACGGTATTGACCTTGAAGAGGGCATTTACCTGCCTCCGCGCACAGGTTTTTCAATACCGATTACCGAAAACATTGCATCCATGGACTCAAACAGGATTGAATTCACTTTTTCCACGAAAGAAGTAGAAGACATCACCGAAGAAATCAACGAGCGTCTGGCAACTCGTCCTGAACTTCCCGATGCAGGAATCGTCTCCTACGAGGAAATTACCATTCAGAACAATCCCAGCGAAACAAATTTACCTCCTGTTCCTGCTCAGCCTCTAGTACCTGTCGTAGATGCTGCGGACTTTTATGTGCACAACACGGACGGAACGGAAAAGAAAATTGACGTTTCAGGCCTTGCGATTGACCCCAACACCAATGAACGTCTGGTTTCCCTTTCGATAAAGGATTATCCCGACATAGACAGCATTGTTGTACGCAACAGAAATACAGGCACTGCGGTCACGCTCTCCACCTTTACGGCATTTGACGAAAAGAAAAATCTTGGCTATCAGCCGGTACACGCCGCAAGCAGGGCCGGAGACGCACAGATTAAATACGAAGGCATCACCATCACCCGCCCCACAAACACAATCGACGATGTGGTTCCTCATGTAACGCTGAACATTCATAATCCAACGGAAAAGACAGAAACAATCGAGATTGCCGCAGACAAGGAAGCGGCAAAAAATGCCCTGATTCAGTTTGTAGGCACCTATAATCAGGTTATCGCAGAGATGAACATTCTCAGCACTAACAAGCCGGAAATCATCAGCGAACTGGATTACCTTTCTCCCGAAGAAGCGGAAGATGCGAGCAAGCGGCTGGGCATGTTCCAGAGCGACTATTCCCTCACCCAAAACAAAACGCAGATGCAGTCCATTGTTGCCGCAAACTACAATTGGGCAGAAAACGCCCCCATCACCATGCTTTCCCAGATAGGCATTTCCACACGAGCCACGGGAGGCGGTGCAGGCTATACGGCAAGTCAGCTGCGGGGATATCTTGAAATTGACGAGAAAAAACTGGACTCCTCATTGGAAAGCAATCTGGAGGACATTAAAAACATATTCGGCTACGACAAGGACGGAGACTTGATTATGGACTCCGGCATCGGCGTGGCACTGGACAAGCAGATTGGCTCCTGGGTTTCTACCGGCGGCATCATCGCAAACAAAAACCGCGGCATTGCCCAGAAAATCACGGCATCCGAGGCAAACATCCGCCGTCTTGAAACACAGATTGACCGCAAGGAAGCCGAACTCAAGGCGAAATACGGCCAAATGGAAGGAACGCTGAACAGTCTGCAGGGACAGGCAAACACCATCAGCAACTTTGTCAACGGCGGACGACAGCAATAGGCAGGATAATCATGGAAGTAGTGGTAAACGGAAACAAGATAGACATAACGATTGAAAGCGAAAAGACGGTGGGCGATGTGCTCAAGGGGCTGGAAGAAGAATTTGCCAAAAACAAGGCCACCACCATACGCATCCTTCTGAACGGCACAAAAATTGAGGCAGAGGCATTTGAAGACGCTGCAAAAACTCCGCTTTCGGACAGCACAAAAATTGAGCTGACCGTCATATCCGTGGCAGAACTTACCGAATCCTTTGCCTTTGAAGGAAAGGTTGCAAGGGAAATTGCCAGCAGCATGGAAGAAATTCCGGTACAGTTGCAAAGCGGCAAGGACAAAGAAGCCAGCAGCATCATTTCACGCCTGGCAGATTTGGTGGACAGTTTCTGTAAGACAGCCTCCCTGTCCTCACTCTTTCCAGACTTCTACAATAAAATTACGGTTGACGGAAAGAATCTCAACGATTTTTTCTCGGATTTCTCAGCAATTCTCGCTGACTTTAAGCAGGCTCTGGAAGACAAGGATACCGTACTTATTGGCGATTTGGCAGAATACGAAATCAGTCCCCGCCTGAATGCAATTGCAGAAGCAGTTGGGGGAGATGCATAGTGGGTGGCGGAAGCGGTTCTCCGGTACTTGCCCGGAATCAGTTAAATATTTTCCTCGTCATCGCACTCATCCTTGGAGTTATTGCAGTCCTTACGGTCATCTACGTCATTTCAAAGATAATCAGCAACTACCATAAGTCACCCCAGTATCTTGAAAAAAAACGGCAGCGCCCCAGCAGCAACTCGGACATCAACGAAATTTCCAATTACGCTCATCTGAGCAAAGAAGAACACGCCCTGCTCTCCCGGCTTTGCAAGGACAATCCATCTCCCAATATCATATATGCCGTACAGGATCTTACCTACATCAACGACATTCTTAAAAACCTGTTTGAAAAAATCGACAGCGAGGCAAATGAAAAGGCAAAGACAGTCCTCTTTAGCCTGCGCACAAAAATTTTCAGGGCATACACGCCGCCAGAGGAACTTACCTCCTCCCGAAAAATTGACGTAGGTACAAAAATGACCTACACGGCATCCCATGGCGTACACTACCGTCTGCTGTATGTTGAACGCACTCCCGATGCCATGATAATCAACCTTCCCCAGAACATTATTGAACGAAACGAGCGTCCAGCCCCCCTCTCAAAAATCTCCCTTATTTTTGAAGCGGCATCAGGAGCCCCCTATCAGATGGAAACCCGTGTTGTCCGCTACCAGAGAAATGGGCGCAACGAAGAACAGATGGTGGTCATGCATTCCGAACAGATTGCTCCACTGCAACGCCGCCAGGTAGAACGCATTGAGATGCATGAGGCATGTGCCTTTGCGTCAGTCTCTGTTTCCACCCTACAGGAAGGCAAGGAAAACAAGATTGTCTACAAGCCTTCTGCCACCATGCACAAAGGACTTCTGCTTGACGTTTCCGCAGGCGGATGCAGGCTTGTAACAAACATTCCCATAAAGGCAGAGCAGTTTATCTATATCAGCGGCAAGCTGAACACTAAAAACGAAGATTCGGCAATCGGTACCATCCTGAGAACGACGAAACGAGATGACGGAAATTTTATTCTGCACATCAAGTTTGTAAAAATCGAACAGGATGTGGTAAACCGAATCCAGTCTGTTGCCATCGGCTACGCGTAATGGTCAAAAGGCCAGAAACAAAACGCTTGACGGGGCAAGCATTTTTAAGGTATTCTATATAGAAATGAAGGTACTAGAATTACAGTCTGTAAAACGGGAAGATTTCGGACTTTACTACAGGAAGAACTACACCGCCGTTGCCGTTATGGAAATCGTCTCTAAAACTGTACATGTACCCGTTTCTTTTGTTATCGAAACCAGTCCTCTTGGCACCAAAGAACTTGACATAGACATTGCAAAAGAAGTTGACATCAACTATCCCATGCTCCCCATTATGACTGGCTTAAAGACTTATATTCTAGAAATGGAAAAGCAAGGCGCATTGCCGTGACACTGACCACACATTCAGAAGAAGAAACCATCGCTCTAGGAAAGAAAATCGGCGATAAACTGCAAGAGGGCGATATTATTGCTCTTCAGGGTACCCTGGGGGCTGGAAAAACAACCATTACAAAAGGAATCGCCCTCGCTCTGGGAATTGATGAAACCATAACCAGTCCCACATTCTGCCTCATCAGTGAATACGAAGGAACCATGCCCCTCTACCATATGGATGTCTACCGCCTGGAAGGGAGCGAAGATTTCATCAATCTGGGCGTAGAGGATATGCTGTACGGACGGGGAGTCTGCCTGATTGAATGGAGCGAAAAAATCATGGATGAACTTCCAAAAAATACCATTATCCTGCGCCTGGAGCCAAAAGAAGACGGAAGCCGCACCATAACGCTTGATAACTGGAAGTACGGAGACCTGTAATGAAGTCGCTTGCAATAGATTCTGCCGCACGCTGTATGGTAATAGCGGCAAAAAATGATGATGATAAGGCAACCCTTGCCCTGGACATCTCCATGAAGCAGTCTGAAAAGATTCTGCCCGCAATCGATTTTGTCCTGGGGGAAGTAGGCCTTACTCCCGCTGACTTAGACTACACTGCTATTTGCAAGGGACCGGGAACTTTTACCGGCCTTCGGCTGGGCTTTGCCGCCCTTAAAGCACTTACGCTGAGCCATAGCATTCCCCTCTACGGCATTCCCACTTTGGACGCATACGCATATCCCTTTGCAGACTTTGCAGGAGCGGTAGTTTCTGTCATTGATGCAAAAAAAGACCAGTTCTTTGCGGCAATGTATCGTAGCGGCAAGCAGTGCATGGAGCCCAAAGACACAAATGTGGAGGAAGTGCTCAAAAATCTGGACTCAGAAGAAAGCGTTTTGATTGTAGGACAGAAGGCAGATGTTTTTTCTGAAATACTCCGCTCCCTCTCCCCTACCCTTGACCTTCGCTGCTACAAGGGACAGCCTGCCGCCACAGACGCACTCTTTACCCTTGCAGAAGACATGATTGCAAAAAAAGAACCGCCGCTTGCTGATTACGACGGTCCTGATTACATGAGAAAAAGCGAAGCGGAACTTGCACTGGAGAAAAAATAAGTTCTGCCAGCCCACACATTCCTAGTCCTTTGCCCCCAACAGTTTTGACAGAGCCTCCAAGGTCGCACTGCCTGCGGCAGCCTCACGGTTCTGTTCCTGAATGGAATCATACACTTCCTGGCGGAAGACTTTTACGTTCTTGGGTGCCTCTACACCGATTTTTACCTGGTCGCCGTGGATTTCAATAATCGTAAGCGTAATGTCGGTGCCGATTTTGATTTTTTCATCTACTTTTCTGGACAATATAAGCATTATTTTCCCCGTGCCTGAAGCGCTTTGATAATGTTATGCTTTGTGGTCCACTTGGAATCAGAAAGGATAACCTGAAGCGCGGTCTGAGTCTTTCGGTTCACCACAAGCGGACCTTGCAGATTCGCTGTGACGGGACCTCCATCAGCCGGAACTGTGACTACCGACCACACGTATACGTCTGTCGGAGAACTAATGCCTATATCGCTGAGCATTTTGTCATCGATATCAAGTTCATAATCATTGACAATCAGGAAGGGATCAACCAGCAAAAAGGCCAGTCCCTTTTCATCCAAAGACTGCAACCAAAAGAAGGGTTCGTACTCCGCTTCTATCAGCGCATATTTGTGATAGTCTTCAAAACCGAATAATCCTTTGGGAAAATTCAGTACTCGGGAATCGTCTACCTGAACAAGTCCCATTGTCTTTGTCTCTACTTCCATGTCTTTTAACCTCTACAATCTATATTTGGCGTCTTGCGCCAGGGCTACCTCCTGCAGCCTTATTACCTCATGTAATCCAAGAGCGTTGACGAATACATTTTTCCGGCATTGGAAAGGGTTGCCTGCTGGGTAAGTTCCAGCATTTTTTCGTCTGTAATCGCCTTGGTCAAATCCAGGTCACCCTCACGGGAAATATGGTTGGTCACGTTAAGGGCGACAGCGGAAGAGCGGATCATGTCGTTTTCCACACGCTCGTACTCTGAGCCGCTTTTTGCAACCCGTGCCGTCAGCGTGCTGATACCGGAATCCAGACTTGCAAGGACGCGGCCGCCAATTGCCTCGTGGTCTCCCTTGAACATCGCATCCCTTAGGGCAATCACGCTGTCAAAAAGACTTCCGCCTGAAACACGCACGCTGTCACCCAGATTATAGGGTGGCTTTTGGCTGGAATCCTTTATGATGCCCAGTTCATTCAGGGCACTTCCAGAAACATCTTCAAGCCAGAGCTGGCGGGCATCCGTCGTACCAAGATTAAGACCACGGGTTACCGGATCAAGACCAGCCTTTACTGCCGCACCAGAATCATTGATTTTTGCGATGAGCGAATACACATTGTCGCCTGTCTCCACCTGAATCAACTGACCGTCTACAGAAATCGTTGAGTCCTGGGTGGCCTGCCAGCCTGTGGCGTCACGACCGCCAAAAAGACGCTGATTTTCTGCCCAGAAGGTGCGGTTTCCTGCGTTTTCCACAGTGATGTATTTGTTTTCGTCAAGCTCAACCTTATTGGAATCAATAGTGCCGTTATAGCGCACGTTTGCAATCAAAGGAACCGATGAACCTTCCACTGCCCCCATGTCAATGTCAAAGGCGCGCATATGGGTATTGGTGCCGGCAAAAATAGAAGAACCGTCAGGACCGGTAGCATTTGCGTTCTGAATCAATTCGCCCAGCAGTTCATTTACTTCCACCGCCATGTTGTTCAAGTCTTCCTTGGTGTAGGTTCCATGAGCGCCAGAAATAGCCAGTTCACGGACACGCTGCATGATTTCAAGAGAATTGGTCATATAGCCTTCACGATACTGAAACTGGTCACGCAAGGTGGCGGCATTCTTCTCAAAATTATTTACCCGCGTAAGGTATGACTGATACTTAACCAGATGTCCGGCAGAAATCGGGTCGTCACGCAAATTCAAAATACGCTGCTGAGTTCCCATCTGATTTGTCACGCGGTTCAGCCGACTTTCCTGCTGGCGAAGATGATACTGTGTGTTTGTATTATTCATCTGACTTGAAATTCTGCGCATATTTGCTCCTTTGGGTAAGCCTCAATTTCCCTTTATCAGACACCCAATCTGTTGATGATGGTATCCAACATGCCGTCAATTACAGTGATGAATTTTGCGGCGGCATTGTAGCCGTGCTGGAATTTGATGATGTCAGCAAGTTCCTCGTCGATGTTCACTCCGCTGATGCTGTCGCGCAAATCCCGCAAGTCACCCATAATTTTGTTCTGGCTCAAAAGATTTGTCTCAGCCTGCTCGCCCTTAAGACCAACATTTGTGACACTGTTTGCAAAGTAGTCATCAAAAGTACGGTCTTTGCCAATCATCACCTGGGTATTGCGGATAGCGGCAATTTCTACCGCTCCCCTTCCGTCTCCAGCCATCACTTCACCGCGGTTGGTCGGCATGGCAGCGGCAACACTCAGTACGTCTCCGCGAATTGCCGCATTTACTTCGATATATCCGGAAGGATTCAAGACAGGAGCAACTGCAAAATCACCGGCAAGAGACTGAACTGCATTTGCCTGATTAAAGTCGTAAGCATTTGCCTCGCCGCTTCCGTTCAAAATACCTGTGTAGCCTGCAAGGAAAAGTCCTGAGTCTTCCACATGACGGATAACAAAGTCAGGATTTTCCATGGCTTCAGCCGTAGTTGCCTTCAATACCAGATGATTGTTGCGGTCAAGGTAGGCTTTTACTTCGCCGTCACTGTCATTGATACGGTTAATCACTTCGTCAATGGTGTCCGTTGCATAGTAAGGAACGCTTACCGTACCGCTCTTCCCGCTCAAAGTCATCACGCCTTCCAGCCCCACTTTATCCTGAGGATTCAGCGCATGAGTACCCGTAAAGCGGAAAATATATGAAGAATCAAGATTTCCATCACCGTCACGGTCGTAGTTACCATTGATATCCGTAACATAGGGATGCTGAGTAAAGAAATCAAGTCCCGTCACACCGTTTGCACCGATTCCAGCCTTATGCACATCGTTCACCAAATCGGCAAAGTTCATGGTCATCGTATTGAGTTTCTGCACTTCCTCGCGCACATCCACATCACGCAGTTCAAGCAAGGCGCCCAGCGTACCGCCTGAAACTTCGGCAAGATTTTTTGTATCAGCCCACACTACTTCGCTGTAGGAATTGTTGTCAGTTGTGGTGCGGATTTCAAAGTTGCGGGGAAGAGAGCCCTGTACCAGAATATGACCGTCCAAATGCACCATGAATTCATCATTGTCACGGGTGTCAGTGGTGATGTTTACGAGGGCGCCCAGTTTTTCCACCAGAAGGTCGCGCCTGTCATACAAGTCGTTGGGGTTATCCTTCATCGCCTCGCTGCGCACGATTTCTCCGTTGATGGCGGCAATCTGATTTGCCAAATCGTTCACCTGACGCACCGTCGCCTCAATGTCGCCGTTAATCATCGTGCCGATGCCGTCAAGGCTTTTAAAACGCTGCTGAATGGATTCAGTAAGGCTCTCGCCGCGGGTTACAACCGCCTGTCTGGCAGCCTGATTGTCAGGATAGACCGAAAGTTCCTGCCATGCAGACCAGAATTTATCCATATTTGTGCGGATAGAAATGTCGTTTGGTTCGTTATAGATTTCTTCCAGCATCACATAGTATTTTTCGCGGGTTGCCCAATAACTTTCCTGATTCTCCTGCGCCACAATGCGCTTGTCCAAAAGTTCATCACGAAGACGCGTAATCTGCTCGATTACCGTCCCCTGTCCTATCTGTCCAGGAGTCTCCGCGCGCTCAAGATCGGGACGGTATATGGGATCAAAGGTCTTAACCTGCACTCTCTGGCGGGTATAGCCTTCCGTATCTGCGTTAGAAATGTTGTGGCCGGCCGTCGTAATCTGCTGGGTATGCGCCATCAAACTGCGCTTTCCAAGTTCAATCGCACCAAATGAATTCGCCATTTCCGAACCTCCGTGCAGACCTGCAAAAATCAAAACAGTCTGCCAATTTCATTTTCGGAATTTTTGGGGAACGAGTTTAGGAAAATCGATTTTTACTATTTCATAGGATGCACATGCACATACTTGTTGGACAGCCCCCTTGAAAATCTTCTCCAATACGCTATAATTTCTAAGAGGAGGCGTGATAAAAATTACTTCCATGTAATTTTTATCACGCGCAGATTTTGCCGTTGGCAAAACTGCGTTTTCGTGCCCGCTCGAAGCGGTGCTACGAATGCCTGCACGACCGCTAACGCGGTGTTTTTATGGGAGAAATTTCTATGAAAATGAGAAAGGTATCTTGTATTTTTCTAGCCGCCCTCTTTATGGTCTTAGTTCCCTGCTCATTCGTGAGTTGCAACGACTCTGACGATGAGTCAACATCCGAGCAATCGCAAAAAG
>ERZ842401.4556-NODE-4556-length-16019-cov-6.516475_pt1 | contig 16019 bp, 12 predicted proteins | sample MGYA00521270_ERZ842401 | MGnify/ENA primary metagenome ERZ842401 (study PRJEB31892, sample SAMEA3878208) | bioreactor metagenome | biome: Moose rumen | place: Sweden | collected 2011-10 | study: EMG produced TPA metagenomics assembly of the PRJEB12797 data set...
GTGACTGGAGTTCAGACGTGTGCTCTTCCGATCTGATTGCAGCATTTCCCTAATCGATCAGACCGATATCCCGAAAGGAGGAGAACTTGAGCCACGCCTTCCCCACGATATAACTCTCCTTCACATTGCCGATATTTGCCTGACGGCTATCCTCGCTGTTGTTGCGGTTGTCTCCGAGCACGAAATATTCGTCTTCACCGAGCGTAATCTGCTGAATGGAAGCCTTTGCGCCAAAGTCAGAATCCCAATTTGCGGGCGGAACAATAATCTTCGGAATATAACGAGAATTAGTAACTTCATATTCTGTATAAAAATGCTTTTCGCCACGCGGCTTAATGAACACGACATAGCGGTCAATGTAAATGGTATCGCCAGGAACAGCAACCACACGGCGAAGCACAGGGCGCGTTCCCAACACAGGCGTTTCCTCAAACGGCTGCCACTTTCTGAAAGTCACGAACAATGCCATCGTGCGCAAAAGCCGCTTAATCGGAGAAACACGCGCACCGTCATAATTCTGCATGAAAATAACATCGCCGCGCGCAGGAGTTTTGAGCAAGGGAGTCACAAATTCGTAGCTTCCCGCAGGAATATCGGGCGACATGGAATCGGATTTGTTCGCGACAGGGAAAATGATAAAAGTCATAATCAGAGAAATAATCAAAAAGAAAAGCAGAACAATTCCCGTAATTGAAAGGATTTTGCGCTGAAGTTCACGGCGCAGTTTATACGAAATCGCGTAGATGTTGTTTTCCATACGAATAAAATAGCATTTATGCAAAGAATTAGCAATGAGAATACGGTTTATTAAGATTCTCTGAAACCGTTGCAAATTGCCGTTGTTACTAGTATAATAATAAGGTATGTCCGAAGGTGTAAAGATTATCGCGCAGAACAAAAAGGCTCACTTCAACTACTTCGTCGAAGAATCGTACGAATGCGGCATTGAGCTTGAAGGCACGGAAGTCAAATCCGTCAAGGCAGGCTCTGTGTCCTTTTCCGATTCTTTTGCCGAAATTATAAACGGTGAAGTCTGGATGCGCAATTTTCACATTTCGGAATACAAATATTCTTCTGTCTTTAACCACAATCCAGACAGAAAAAAACGGCTTCTTCTCCACAAAGAAGAAATAAAACGGATTCAACGGAAGGTCGATGAAAAAGGATTCACGCTCGTTCCGCTCGATTTTTACTTAAAAAATGGTCGGGTCAAGCTCACGCTCGGCGTCTGCAAGGGCAAAAAGCTCTACGACAAACGCGAGACAATCAAACAGCGCGACTTAGACAGGGATATGGCACGGGATTTCCGCAAAGATTTATCATAAAATCTTTCAGAATCACATCGGAGAACAGATTTTTGAAGAATCAGATTATAAAACAGTGGCTTTTGCCCCTCACATTCATGATTCTCTCTTCTCTTTCGCACATACACGCCGAAGACCTCTTGGTCGATTATTACGGTGTCGTTTCTGCTTCTTCCGATACGAACATGCTCAAAATGGCACAAGATGTCTTTTTCACCCAGCTCAAATCAATCGACGGCATTTCCGTTGACGATAAGCGCCCCGACATTTCAAAAGCGTCTGCCGTGCTCCCACAATTCGCGCCCTCGCACACAAAAGTCGCCTTCTACGCCGAAATCACCGACAAAAAAGGCGAAGCCGGGCAAACCGTTTGGAATTGCCGATTCAACGCAGTCACGCAGGCAGACGGCATAACTCATTCTACCACCGAGAATTACGAATCTTATTATAAAATTTTGGTCGGAGCAAAGAGCGCAATCGAAAAAGTTCTTTCAGACCTCAAAGCCCCTGCCCCCGAATTCATTTCGGCAAACAAAGCGAACATCGCCGCTGATTTTAACACGGGCGTTGACATTGAATCCTTAGCAGGAACTTGGAGCGGCGAGCCGTTCGCCGATAAAATCATTATTCTCCGTGGAGGGCGTGGCTTCGTCATCTTCAAAAATGGTGCCACTATGAACATAAAAATCACTGTTAAAAAAGCAACAGTCTCAGGAAAAACCACGAGCCTTGAAATTTCTCAGGTCGGAAAGTCGAACGCATCATTCTTCCCAGAACTTCCGCGCGAACAAGCACTCGCCTGCGCCGCAACAGCTTCACCTATCACATGGAATTTCGCGCTCACCTCAGCCGACACGCTTGAAGGCGTAAAGCACACTGTTATTTCCACAAACTCAGGCACCGAGCAAGGCACCGTAAATTCAAGTTGGACTAGGAAATAGGGGCATTCTGTCCTGACAAGAATTTTCTTGCGAAAATTCTTGCGCTCTCCTCGCTTTTTGCCGCGTCCATGCGGCACTTTTTTTTTCTAGATAGTAATTGCGATAGCCCCGTTTCTTACCACTTTCACTTCGCCGCTTTCGTCTATGGCGACTATTGTTGAGGGAATGCCGCCTTTTTTGTCGCCGTCGTCTATAATCAGTTCGACATCTTTTCCGAATTCTGCTTTTATCTGCTGAATGTTATCGAGGACGGGAGAGCCGCTTCGGTTCACGCTTGTTGAATAAATCGGCGCACCGCAGAGTGAAATCACTTTTCTAAGCCATTCATCGCCCGGGCAGCGGAACGCGGTCGTCTCAAAATTGCCGTCTTCGGCAAAAGTATGCACAATAATCGTAAGTGGTCCCGGCCACTTGGCGAGCAATTCATCGGGAATCACATCACGCGTGTATTTTTTTATATCTTCTGGTTTTGCGATGAGCTGGATAAATTGCTTCCCCTCTTCGCGTTGCTTTATCGTGCAGATTTTCTCATAGGTGTGGAACGAATAGTGCCGCCCGTCAACGATTCCTGAAAATCCGTACACGGTGTCGGTCGGAAGCACGACGACTTTTCCCCTTCTCAAATAATCGACTGCTATCTGTGCAGATTCTTCATCACACTTGCGGCAAATCATAGACAGGAATCCCCTTAATTCTCACTTTGCTCTTTTTTGTCGCCCCATCTTTCACGCGGAAATCTTTTACCATAAGATAGAGATAGGTCACAAAAAACATCAAAAGTCCCGCCACCTTACAAAACCATTCGGGAAGCGAGTACGGCTCTATCGACTTAATCGGCGTACCTGTTTCAAAATGATATTCATCGAGCGAAATAAGTCCGTTGATTTTGACGACTTTCTCGCCGTCTCGGACATAGCCCATTTTGCGCGCAAATCCTGCAATGACATCGGGGTCTTTTTCAAGAGCCGTGTACTCAAGGGTGAGAGAATCATTTATTTTCTGAATTTCGTCCGCTCGCGCGCTGAGGATTCTTTTTTGTTCACGGAGCTGACCGTTCGCCCAAATTCCGTCCGTTCCGCAAGTGAACGAAACAAGGACATAAATCGCCGTGCCTGCCAGTGCCGCAACGAGAATCCTGAACATTTTTATCATAGCCTTTTGAATATCGGCGGGAAAAACAAAATTCTACACTGATTTTCAGCACAGATTTCTTAAAAAAAATTGGACTTTTCACTCATAATTATGATACAATAAATAGATAAAGTGTAATTTTCGGAAGAAACAATTCCGATACTATATCAAAGACTTTCTTTGTGAAGGCAGGCAAAGGCTTTCCGAAATTCACTGCAAGGGGAACAATATGAGTGATTCAGATAAAACAAACGAACTTGACAATTACGGCGTTTGGGTTAAAAAACCGCCGCGCACCGTTTCATCTGAAATTGAAGATACCAGCTTGGACGATTTTTCAAATATAGATGTAGCTGACAATTCCGCATTCGACGGCGGAGAAACGGCGCTTTCTGCCGACGAGCTTGCGAATATTGCGGGCAGCATGGAATCAGAAAGCGCGTCAGATTCAGGGGAAACTGAAATCTCACTCGACGAATTCATCGAAGGCGGTGTATTTGAAGGTGACGAAACGGCTGCCCCTGCCTCAGAAAGTTCGGCACCAGCCGCTTCAAGCGAGGAAACCGTCTCGGTTGACGATTTTTCCGAGCCGTCGGAGTCAAGCGACATCACGATTAGCGACGCACCGAGCGTTTCAGAAGCGCCTGCACTTTCCGACGACGGTCCTATCGACATTGATCTTTCATTTGACGATTCAGACTCAGCACCTGCCGCAAGTTCAAGCTCAGCTGTTTCTTCGGCTCCCGTTGCAGAAGTTCCTGGCTCAGAAGAAGTCGATTTAAGTGATTTCGGCGTTGATTTTGGAGACGATTCAGGTTCTTCTTCTTCAGAAAGTTCATCAGCAGGAAGCAGTGCTTCAAGCGACGGCACAGAAGAAGTTGATTTGAGTGACTTTGGCGTTGATTTCAGCGATGACGGAGCTTCGTCAGAAGAAATAAAAGAAGAGCCAAAAATTGACGAACCACAGGTGAATGAAGACGGAACAGAAGAAATTTCCCTCGATTCATTCGGTTTCGACATCAACGCGGAAGAAGGCTCATCATCTGATTCAAGCGAAGCAAGCACGGAATCAGATCCTGCCGAAGAAGAAGAAACCGTTCCTTCTTTGGGCGAAGAAAGCGATTCCCCGTCCCTCGAAGCAGATTCATCAGAAATGACAGTCACCGCCGATGATGACGCAGGCGATATTTCAATCGAATCAGAAACAAGTCAGTCAAGCTCACAGGAAAGTTCTCAAGATTTCTCCGCTCCCGACAACGATGATTTCGATTTGGACTCAATTATGGATTCAATCGAAGACGAAAACGGAAACACAAGCTCTCTCAATGATTCTTCTGAAAGCGTTACAAGCGCAGAACCCGAAGAAACGATTATCGAAGAGCCTGTCGTAAACGATGTCGTTGACTCGGACGAGCCTGTCTTTGAAGAAACCGCTGTCGAGCTTCCCGAAAGTGCCGAAGAAGAAAATCCCTTTGCACTTCCGCCCGATGACGCATTTATCACGCCCGCAAACGAAGAGCCGACCATTATTGAAGAGCCGTCAGGCGAAGAACTTTCTCTTGAATCGGCAGAATCTTTTGCAGAATCCCCCGCATTTGAAGAGTCGGGCGCAACTTCCGCTACTATCGAAGAATCAGAATCTGCGCCGCTCAGCGGAACAGAAGAAACTGTTATTGAGGAAACTCCCGTTTTTGCAGAAGAACCTGTCGCTTCTCCGGAAGAGCCTGTTATCGAAAACACTGTTACAGAAGACACTGTTATCGAAGATTCTACTATTATAGAAGAAAGCTCACCTGTTCAAGAAGCAGCTCCTTCTGAACCTGTCAAACAAGACGCAGAAATCTCTGCCGCAACGAACAGCCTTTTGAGCCAGATTGCGTCGGAGCTTTCTTCACTTCGTGGCGAAATTTCAACGCTTAAGAGCGAATTTGAAGAGCTTAAAAACAAAGATTCTCTCGCGCAGAGCGCAGAAAGCACAAGCGCAGAAACACTCGCTCCCGAAGAAGAATCATTCCTTGCAGAAGAGCCTGCTGAATCAGAGTCAAGCGGAGGTTTCTTCGGCTCTGACGACGGCGACGACACAATCGCCCTTTCACTCGACGAAATGGACGATATTCTCAATTCCGTTGAAATTGTCGAAGAAAACGCGGGTGCAAGCGAAGAAGTTGCCGCAGAAACAGAAACGGCTTCTGCAGAAGAATCTCTCGATTTCTCAAACGAGAGTATTGAAGAGCCAGTGCTTGACGACATTGACACGAATGTTGCTGATGAGGACTTGCCCGAAGAAATTCTCGTTCCCAAAACCGATGATATTCTCGTAGAGTCAAGCGAAGAAAATCTTATCGAAGAAGAACCAGAAGCAACCATCTCACTCGAAGAAAGCGGTGAAGAACTTGCGATTGACGATGAGCCGTTCGTTTTCGACGAAACAGAACAAGCTGCTCCCGAAATTGACGAAAACGCAGACGACACCACGCTTTCGGCAGATGAGCTTGCGAACATTGCGGCGGATTCAAGCGCAATCGAAGAAGAAAGCGCGCCAGAGTCAGAAAGTGAGGCAGAAGCCGAAGAAAGCACTACGCCGTCGGTCGAAGACATTCTCGGCGATGTCTCTTCATCAGATGAAGAATCAGAAAGCTCTGTTTCAATTTCAGAAGGCGAGCTTGACACCCTGCTCTCTTCAGAAGCAGCAAAACCCGCTCCTATCGAAGAAGAAGAGGATAGCGAGCCAGTGCAGTCTTCAATTCCGAATAATCTTCAAAAAGAGATTAAATCAGTTCTCTCATATATGGATCAGCTTTTGGAAAATCTCCCCGAAGAGAAAATTGCTGAGTTCGCGCAGTCAGAACAATTTGAAACATACAAAAAATTGTTCAAGGAACTGGGGCTTAACTAATGGATACAGAAAACAAAAAGGGGCTTCTGCAAAAAGCACAGAGCGTGCTCGCAGAGGTTACCCCCACATTCACACATTGGGCAAAACGCTCAGGCTTCGTTCGAGCGGCAATTCTCTCTCCGTGTTCCACTGCTGACGGTGATTTTTATTACACCACCGATGCATTCGGTCTTTCAGCGCGAGAAATGGCAATGCTCACCGAAACGCAGGAATATTGGATGAAAACGCTTTCACGCGCTTTTGAATGGCAATGTTTTTCACGCGATTTTGGCGAGCTTGATCACTTTGACGGGCTTTTTGATGACGATGTATTTCACCAAATAAACAAGATTTTCTTTCTTCCGTTCAAGAACAAAGAAAATCCGTTCATTTTCGTGCTTGTTGAGCTTGACGACGACGATGACATTTTTCTTGCCCCTGCTTCAGAAACGGCAGTCACACTCAAAAATATCGTTGAATTCAAAAATCAAGAAAGCAAAGTGCTCGCAAAGTTCGACAAAAATATCGATACAGGCTTGGGCATTTCTGAAAGTCGGCTCTATCTTCTTTCTCTCAAACTCTGCATTGAAAACGAGCTTTCAACGGTCGAGCTTCCTGGCGATGAGCTTAAGAAACGAGTGGTCGATTCCATTACCGATGCGGCGCAAACAATCGTTGCTCCCCTCTTCCGCGCGCCAAACTGCTCGCACACAGGAAGCAACGGCGAAATCAAAGTCGTTTTATTCGCAAAAGACGAAGAAGACGAACAGTTGCTCGCGTATCATGTCGCGCGCACGCTCATTGGCTTGCTCGGCTTAAAGGCGACCAAAGAAATCGCACTGCTTTCTGCGGGGCTTTGTCCGAATAAAAAAGGCACTGTCGCATTCTTGTGTCAGGGCTAACTTTTCACGCGAACATGAATTCAGAGCTTCACTTTGAAAACAGCAAATCAGGAGAACTGACCTGCTGTTTTCAGGGGAAATATTTTCATTCAAAATACAATCCCACAAGTGAGGGAGAAAAATTCGCGGCAAACATTCAGGCGGATTTTTCTCCTCTTTGTGTTTTTATTATTGAGCCTGCCCTTTCCTATTGCGCTCCCTTTTTACGAAAACGCTTTCCGAACGCAGTTCTTGCCGCACTCCGCTTTTCCGATGATTTTTCTGAAAGCGATTCAAAGTGGGACTTTGTGTTTCATCTCAAAAAAAGCGGTAAAATAAACGAAATGCTTCCATTGAGTGAAGCCCTGTTCTCCGCTCTCGGTGAAGAAAAACTCATTTCAAGCCTTGCATTCGACTGGAATCCGACAAAACTTGCCTTTCCGAGCGAAAATCTTGCCGTTTGGAATGAAATAAAAAAAGCCGTTTTAAAAGCGCGCGATGTGCTGGGCACACGCTCTTATTTTTCAAAACGCTGGCTCAAAAACGCGCTTATTTTTGCCGCGAATGTGCAACACCCGTTTCTTCTTAAAAATCTGAACAAGCCTGTCATTATTGCCGCCTCAGGGCCAAGCCTTGAATCCTCGCTTCCGTTTTTGAAAAAATTCCGCGCCTCTTATTTCTTGATTGCCGTTTCATCGGCTTTTCTTCCGCTTTCACGCAATGGCATTGAAAGTGACCTTGTGATGTCAAGCGACGGCGGCTATTGGGCAAAAAAGCACCTTGACTTTCCGAAAAATCAGGCAAAAACCGTATTCGCACTTGAAGCAGAAAGCGCCGTTCCCAAAAAATTGCTCGCCCACAGCGCAATTCTCCCACTCGTTTACGCCGACGGGCTTGAACGGGATTTGCTCGCCGCGATACATTGCCCCGCCCTTTTTTCAGAGCGAAATGGAACGGTTGCAGGCACGGCACTTTCCTTCGCATGCTCGCTCACAAACGGGAACATCTATCTTTGTGGGCTTGACCAAGCTCCTGCGCCCGCTTTTCAGCACACACAGCCGAACGCGCTTGAAACCGACAACGCAAAAAAAGATTTTCGGCTTCGCACAACAGAAACGCGCCTCACTTCTTCGCGTTTTCTTTCCGCTCCCTCGCTCGAAATCTACCGAAACTGGTTTATTTCTAATTCAGAGCGTTTTTCTTCCCGCGTATTCAGGCTTTCCGACAATTTCGCCTATACTTTTTCTCTCGGAAACATCAGCGAAAAGAACTGGGCTGATTTCCAAAAAAATGAAATAAACAGAACTTCACAAAGCGAAGCGGACAATTCTCGTTTTTTTACAGAAGAAAAAATCGGTGTTGCGCAAAAGGAACGCGTTCATCTGCTCACACAAACGCTCAAACAACTGTCAAAAACAGAGCGATTTACAAACGAAGTCTTTCCAATGGAATCGATTTTGATACGACGGGAACTTTCTCCGCTCAAAAAAGAAGAACTTTCACAAAAACTGCACGAAAAAATCAGCATATTTCTCAGCGAATGTGAAAAATTGCTGTAAGAGAGAACTATGGGCAACGCTTACTATTCACACATTATCGAAGCAAAAGACGGAAACGCACTTCCCGTCTGCAAAAATGCGGCAGGGCAAGAAATTGCCTTGCACTCAAAGTACAATCCGATTCGCGAAGCTGAAAGTTTTGCCGCCCAAGTCGATGCAAACTGTGCGTTTTTTGTCGTAATCGGGCTTGCGGGCGGCTATCACATTCAAAAACTGCGCGAAAAATGCCCTGAATGCACTATTCTCGCTGTAGAAGCCACGCAAACCGACATTGATTTTCTCTCACAGATTCCAACAGTCGCCCAATTCAAAAATGACAAGCGGATTTTTCTGACCGACCTTGCTTCACTCAAACATTCGCTTCTCTCGCTCTACAAGCCTGCGCTTCACGGCAATGCAACGATTCTTTCTCTTCGGCAATGGGAAACGCTTTTTTCAGAAGCAGGCGCACAAGCACGCGCAATAATCACAGAAACAATCAAACTTCTTTCAGCGGATTTTTCGGTGCAGAGCCATTTCGGGAAAATCTGGCAAAAAAACATTCTCTCAAATCTTTCGCTCGCAGAAAAAACGAAAAAAATCACCGACAGAGCGGCAAAAATCGACACAAAAAAAACGGCGGCAATCATTGCGGCAGGTCCAAGCCTCGACAACGAAATTCAAACACTCAAAGAAAATCGCGCCGCATATTTCATTATCGCGACCGACACGGCATTTTCCGCACTTTTAAAACAAGGAATCGAAAGCGATGCGGTTGTTTCGATTGACGGGCAATACATTTCACACGCACACTACCTTGAACAACTTCCCAAAAATACGCTCTATGTATTCGATTTGTGCGCCACGACCGCTTCCGTTCGGAAAGCACTTTCAGCGGGAACAGTGATTTTCGCCGAAACAGGGCATCCGCTCGCCCAGTACGCGTCATTTTTTGACGGTGCACAGAATTTTCTTCATCTTGAAGCAGGAAGCGGCACGGTAACGATTGCGGCGGCAAGTTTCGCACAAGCACTCGGTTTTTCAAATGCGCACATTCAGTTTTTCGGCGCGGATTTTTCATACATCGCCGGTCGCCCCTACGCGCGCGGCACCTACCTTGAAAGCAGCTTTTACTCACAGCAAAACCGCTTTAACACGGCAGAAAAATCCTATACCGCGCTCATGTTCCGCACCGCAACAAAAAAAATAAGCGAAGAAGCAATCACCACGGAAATTCTTGAAGCCTACAAAACTTCGCTCGCGGATTTCATGTCGCGCACACGGGAAACAAATCACCTTCCCTACGGCACATTCAACTTTAAAAATTTTAAATCTCAGTATTGCAAGGAATTAAAAGAAAGTTTCAAAAATGAGCGAGAATTCAACGAAAACACAAACGCATTCACAACGCTCCTTCCGCTTTGCGCAAAACTCGGAAAGGGCTCTGCTTTTCTTGCATACCTTAAAACATTGAGTTATACTGAAAGTGTATGAAAAGACCAATTACCATTGTTTCAAGTATCAGTTCCCTGTTATTTTTAATTGCGCTCATTTGGTTTGGCGCAGGCATTTACATCGACAGAAAAAACGGCACGGAAAAAGCAGACCAACGATACGAATCTCTTCTTACCGCCACAAAAGAAAATTTTTCGCATAATGCTTATGGAACAAGTGAATTCTCAAACAATTTTATTCGCGCAATCGGCAATATCGATGAGTTCTCTTCACTCAAACTTGAAGTAAATGGCGAACTCGTCTATTCATATCCGCCAGGGCTTTTCTCCATTCCTTCTCCAAAAGTGGTAAAATCATACAAAGAAACAATTTTCACTGATGGGGGAAAATCATACACGCTTTCAGCTTCCATTTACCTCATGTCGCCCAACTCAATTTATAAATATTCACGCTTTGCGTTCCTTCTTATTCTCATTGGAACAATCATCGTTATCATTTGCATAATTATCTTCAATACCTTTGATTACAATCCAGAATATCCGTCTCCATACGGTATTCGCTCGCGCAAAACGAAGAAATCAAATATCGTCTATCATCCCTTCGCAGAAAGCAAAAAAACGGAAACTATCCAAACCGAAGAAAAGCCAAAAGCTGTCGAGAGCTCACGCCCAGAAGAACCGAGTCAGCATGAAGAGCCAAAGGCGGAACAAATTCAAGAATCCCCACATTCGGAGCGCACCGAAGAAATAAGCGAAACACAGGAAATCATTTGGAATGACGATGAACTGTTTGATGAAGGCGAAGATGATTTGGGGCTTGATATAATTGACCAGTTTGAGCAGCAGAACGCAGAAAATGCCTCGCTTAATGCCGAAGAATTTTTCTCCGATGAAGAATATTCCGAAGAAGAAGCAAAAGAATCCAGCGAAGAAAACACGGAAGCCCCCGCTATTGAGCAAGCCCCCAGTTCTTCCGAACCGCTTGAAGCCGAAAACGATGAAAACCTCTCGCCAATTACCAATTTGCTCGTTCAAAGTTCTTTGGAAGAAAAACTTGACGAGTCTATAGCCGCTGGAAACAAAAACACAACGCTTATTTTGCTCAAAATCAACGGGCTTGACCGCGGCAATTCTCTCTCAGAACGCGTCATTGAAATCCTAAAGAATTCTATCGCCGACACACAATTGTTTGAATACAAGTCGGATGCCTATGCGATTCTTGCAAAAGACAAGGACTTGCAGAGTGCGGTCGACATTTTTGAAGAAGTGTACAATACCATTTCCGATTTCCTAAAAAACAATAACACAACAAACGAAGTCTCTATTGGTATTTCATCTGTAAACGAAAGAAATATTAAAGCCGAACGAATTATTCTCGAAGCAAATCAGGCGCTTGACTATGCTTCACAAGACCCTGATTCACCTATCGTTGCTTTCCGCGCAAATCCACAAAAATATCAGGATTTCATCGAGAACCAGTAGCAGTTTTTTCGTCGCTTGGCTTCGCTTCGGGCACAGGCGGAAGCTCAATCTTTTTATCGGCATCAAAATTATCCACAAGGTCGGATAATTGTTGCGCGAAAGATGTAATCTGCTTGTTGTCGGGGAATTTTTCTTTCAGCGTAAAGAATGGAAGTTCAGCATCCTCCCCTCGCCCAGCATTTATAAGAAGGGCAACGAATGACTCGAGAAGATTTTCATCATAGGGATTTTCTTCAATCAGAGCACGGTATTGCAAAATCGCATCGTCCGTTTCTCCTCGCATTGCAGTAATATAGGCGATGCTCGTTTTGACCATGGTGTTTTCCGGGTCTAATTTTAAAAGCCCTGTGTAAGTTTCAATGGCAACATCCCAATTTTTAGCAAGCGCGTATGAACGAGCCAGTTTATAATACGCAGTGAGGTATAAATCTTTATTGCGCATGGCAAGTTTGTAATATTCAGCGGCTTTCGCATAATTTTTGATTTCAAAATAGCCATCAGCAACTGTATAATACTCAACGGCAAGATTTTTAAGAATAATCCGTGACTCACCGGGCACGCGGAGACCATTTGAGGCGCAAGAACTAAGCCAAAAAATGAGAAAAACGAATGTCGCGTAAAACAAGATTTTTCTCATACTCATTATCGAAGCACTGACAAAAGCTGAGCCTGCGTTACAGGTAAATCGGTAATTGTTATCTGAGACTGCCCCGTCTGCACGACCTTCGCAGGGATTGCAGAACCAAAAAATCCGACTTTTAGCAAGGCAATTGTCGCTTTAACCGTGCGGGCATCAGCAAGATTAAGAATCATTTTTACATTGAATTGCTCTTTTACCCCACGATATTGCGAAAGATTCGCGTACACGGATGTAACAGATGTGTTTACATCGAGTGCGCCAATAAAATTTTTGATAAATATGCGCGGATTCGGTGAATAGAGCATGATGTCTCCCGTAAGTTTTTCATGCAAATACTGAAATTGTTTTTCACCAATCGTTTCTGAAAGCAATTTTTGTTGATTTTCAGAATTTTGCGCGACTTCTGCCGGAACTTTTTCAGCAGGAAAATCGGCATAAGCGATTCTGTTGAATTTTTCAACCATCGGGGAAATGTCACGAGATAAAAATGCGTTCGATGAAGACGGCAAGCAGAGCTGATAGCCTGTTTGCTTGTGCGTGTACGCAAGTTGTCCTTCGACCGCCCCTGCCTGCCAGCCATTTTTTTCGCTCAGAGCCAAGCCGACAAAACTCGTGGGAATGTTCCCGCTTGCTGAAAGTTGCAATTCATTTTTTGAATCGATTGCAATGTACGCCGTGTCAAGCCGCTCGGCGATTTTCTGTGCGTCGCTTTCGGCAACATTTGCAATTTTGCGAACTGCCGCCGTGACGAATTCTTGATTTGCCTGCACAGGAACGGTGAGATATAAAGCCGCATCGCTGTCCAAAAGCTCGAATGCGTCAACGGGGGCAAGGTCTGGAGTCGATTTACAGGAGAAAAAACTTGCGGCAATCAGCGAGAGAGCCGCAAGTTTGAAAAAACTATGCTTTTTCAATAGAAATGCTCCATGTTTTGTCGTCGGCTTCAACGGAAGTGGCTTTGATGAGTTTGTCCTTCCATTCCTGAACGGTGGCAAGCGTTTCGCCCGAAACAAAGTCCTTGAACTTTGCGAACGCGTCCTTCAAGTCGCCGTCGCCAGAGACAAAGAGTTTGATTCGGTCGGTGACTTCAAATCCGCTCTCTTTGCGAAGATTTTGGATTCCGCGAATCAAATCGCGCACATAGCCTTCTTTTTTGAGTTCATCGGTGACTTTGGTGTCCAAGCCGACCGTAAGCGTGCCGTCATTGACCACTTTGAGGTCTTCTTTTTCGATGCGCTCAACGATGATTTTTTCGGTATCAAGGTCAACGCTCTGTCCGTCAACATCAACGGAAACTTTCTTTCCACCCAAAATGTCGGCGATAGACTGATTTTTAAGCTCCTGAATTTTTGCCGCGGCAGCCTTCATTTTTGCACCGAGCTCTTTTCCAAGCACCTTGAAGTTTGCCTTTGCCTTGTAGCTGACAAGTTCGTCCTCGCGCTCATGAAAGATGACTTCCTTAACATTCAACTCCTCGCGAATCGTGTCAATCATGCTTTCAAGCACTTTGCGCTCTTCGGCATTCCGCGTGACAAGCTGCGTTGAGGCTAAGGGCTGGCGGTTCTTCAAATTGAACTGATTGCGCAAACTTCGCCCCATTGAAACCGCTTTCTGAACGGTGTCCATGCGGAATTCAAGTTTTTCGTCACGCAAAGAAGCATTGTAGACAGGGAAATCTGCCAAATGGACTGATTCTGCGTCTTTTTCGGTGCGCAAATTCTGCCACATGCTTTCGGTGATGAACGGAATGAACGGTGCTGCGGTAAGCGAGAATGATTTGAGTGCATAGTACAGAGATTCGTATGCCTCTTTCTTGTCGGTGTCGTTCTCGCTCTTCCAGAAGCGGCGGCGTGAACGGCGGATGTACCAGTTGTTGAGCTGGTCGATGAAGTTAATGAGCGGGTCGATTGCCGTGCTCAAATCGTAATCATCAAGCGCGGTAGTGACATCTTTAATCATCTTCTGCGTGATTGAAACAATCCAAGCGTCAAGCGGGTTCTTTGGCTTTAAGCCGTTAAACACATCGCCCTTTGCCGTGTAGCCGTCGATGTTCGCATAGGTGACGAAGAATGAATAGCCCGACCAGAGCGGAATGAGAATGTTCTTTAAAACTTCGCGCACGCCGTTGTCGCTGTAGCGCAAATCGTCAGCCTTAACGACCGCCGAGTGCGTGAGGAACAAACGGAGCGCGTCTGCTCCGAACATATTGATTGCCTCAACCGGGTCGGTGTAGTTCTTCAAAGACTTGGACATTTTTCGTCCGTCTTCCGCCAAAACCAAGCCGTTTACGATACAGTTTTTGAACGCGGGCTTGTCAAAAAGCTCAGCCGCAAGAATCGTGAGCGTGTAGAACCAGCCGCGCGTCTGGTCAAGACCTTCCGAGATAAAATCGGCAGGGAAATGCTTTTCAAAATGCTCTTTGTTCTCAAACGGATAGTGAAGCTGGGCGTAGGGCATGGAGCCTGACTCAAACCAGCAGTCAAAGACCTCCGGGATGCGGTGCATTGTTCCGCCGCATTTACACTTAATCGTGACTTTATCGACAAACTGTTTGTGCAAGTCGTCCAAGTCAACACCGCTTTTTTCTTTAAGCTCGGCTCGGCTTCCGATACAGAGCTTTTCGCCGCAATCATCGCACCGCCAGATTGGAATCGGGTTTCCCCAGTAGCGGTTTCGGCTGATTGCCCAGTCGCGGCTACCCGCAAGCCATTTTCCGAAGCGACCTTCTTTTATATGGGCAGGTTGCCATTTAATCTGCGAGTTTGCTTTGAGCAAGCGGTCGTGCTGGTCGGCTACTTTGACGAACCACGAGCCGATTCCGCGATAGATAAGCGGAGAGCCACAACGCCAGCAGTGCGGGTACTGGTGATTCACTGTTTCGCGCTTTACAAGCTTGCCCTCTTTTTTGAGCCTATCCATAATGTCTTTGTCGGCATCTTTTACGAACACGCCCGCGTAGTCAGACACTTCTTTGGTAAAGCGGCACTCAGCGTCAATCGGCTCAACGAACGGAACGCCGCTCCCTGCGAACACCTTGCTGTCGTCCTCACCGAACGCTGGCGCAATGTGGACGATGCCCGTACCGTCTTCGGTTGAAACATAGTCCGCGTTGAACAAGCGGAACGCGCCCTTTTCGCACTTCTGACCGCTCTGTTTTTCACATTCTGCCGCGTCTTTAAGATTTGCAAAATACGGGAACAGCGGCTCATATTCTGCACCCAAGAATTCAGAACCCTTGTGGCGGTAGATGATTTCGTAGTCTTCAGCGTTCTTATAATACGAAGAAAGGCGGCTTTCAGCCAAAATGTAATAGTCGCCACTAGACTTGTCGAGAATCTTCACATAGTCGATTTCTGGTCCCATACAAAGACCGAGATTTGAAGGAAGCGTCCACGGAGTTGTCGTCCAGGCAAGGAAATAGGTTTTTCCGTTCGTCATTTCATCGTCTTTAAATGCTGACGGGGCTTTTGTGACCTTAAAGCGAATCGTAATCGCGGGGTCTTGCTTTTCTTTGTAGCCCTGCGCCAGCTCGTGCGTTGAAAGGACGGTGGCACAGCGCGGGCAGTACGGAAGAATGTACTTTCCTTCGTAAATCATGCCCTTGTCCCAGAGCGATTTTGCCACCCACCAGATTGTTTCCATAAAATCGGGGTTCATGGTTTTGTAGTCGTTGTCAAAATCGACCCAGCGACCCATGCGGGTAATCGTCTTTCGCCACTCGCCCGTGTACTTTAAGACGGAAGCGCGGCACTTATCGTTAAAATTCGCAACGC
>ERZ842401.4557-NODE-4557-length-16018-cov-5.648437_pt1 | contig 16018 bp, 11 predicted proteins | sample MGYA00521270_ERZ842401 | MGnify/ENA primary metagenome ERZ842401 (study PRJEB31892, sample SAMEA3878208) | bioreactor metagenome | biome: Moose rumen | place: Sweden | collected 2011-10 | study: EMG produced TPA metagenomics assembly of the PRJEB12797 data set...
TTTTTCCGACAAAGCCTTTTGCGCCTGTAACTAAAACGTTCATTTTGATTTAATCTCCTAAATATCTTTCCGCCATACAAATCTATTTACAATTCCAACATAAGACTGTATGATTTTAACAACTTTGTCAGAAACGTTTTCATCGAGATAATCGGGAACAGGAACCCCGTTATCATTATTCACCGCCATGTCAACGGCAAGATCCACGGCTTGAATAAGTCCTTTTTCATCAATACCTGACAATACAAAACAGCCTTTATCCAAAGCCTCAGGTCTTTCGGTGCTTGTTCTTATACAAACTGCTGGAAATGACATTCCTTTGGATATATAAAAGGAGCTTTCTTCTGGTAATGTACCGGAATCAGATACAACGCAAAAGGCATTCATTTGTAGATTGTTATAATCATGAAATCCTAATGGTTCATGTTTTATAACTCTTTCATTAAGTTTGAAATTCATTTTTTCAAGTTTATTTTTACTTCTTGGATGACATGAATATAAAATAGGCATATCATATTTCTCTGCTAATTCATTAATAGCGGTAAATAAACTTATAAAATTTTCATCGGTATCAATGTTTTCTTCACGGTGAGCGGATAATAAGATATATTTACCTTTTTCTAAATTTAGTCTTGTTAATATATCTGACTTTAGTATTTCATCATAATTATTTGTTAAAACTTCGGCCATTGGAGAACCAGTTACATATGTTCTCTCTTTGGGAAGAACACACTCATGTAAATATGTTCTAGCCTGTTCACTATATGCCATATTGACATCAGAAATTATGTCTACTATTCTACGATTAGTTTCTTCTGGTAAACATTCATCTTTGCATCTATTACCAGCTTCCATATGAAAAATTGGTATATGTAATCTCTTAGCAGCAATAGCAGATAAACAACTATTAGTATCTCCTAGTATTAATAATGCATCTGGTTTTATTTGATTCATTAATTTATAAGAACAAGCAATTATATTACCAACTGTTTCTCCCAAATCATCACCTACTGCATCCATATATACTTCTGGATTATCTAGCTTTAAATCTTTAAAAAAGACACCATTTAAATTATAATCATAGTTTTGTCCAGTATGAGCTAAAATTGTATCAAAATATTTACGACATTTATTAATAACTGCTCCAAGACGAATTATCTCTGGTCTTGTTCCAACTATAATTAATAATTTCAATTTACCATTTTCTTGCCATTTAACATCGCTATAATCTTTTTTTATTTCCATTTTAAACCTCCATTACATATGTATCTGGTATATCCGGATCAAACAATTCATTTGCCCAAAGAATAAGGATTAATTCATCATCGCCTATATTATTGATAGAATGTTGATACCCTACCGGAATAGTAACATATTGCAGTTTATCGCCACTGACAACAAATTCATATTTATTATGATCAATAACATGTTCAAATTCTATTTTTGCTTTTCCTTTTATAACAATAAATCTTTCCATTTTAGTATTATGGTAATGACCACCTCTTACAATCTCAGGATTTGTTGTAGAAACAGATACTTGACCTGCCTCTTTAGTTCTTACTAATTCACAGAACACTCCTCTATGATCACGATGTTCCTCTAAATCAACAACCAATTCTTCTAATGGAACATAACTAATATATGTAGCATATAAATTTTTAGTAAAAACATCTCCTGTAGATGGTACCATAATACCTCTAGCATTATTTTTAAATGATTTAATTAAATTAGCTATTTCACCTAAGGTTTTAGTATATGTAATTGGTACAATGCAATACTTTCCTTTTTTAGTTTCTTTATTGTCTAAGCATTTAATTAATTCATTACAAACATCATCAATATAAGCTAAAGTTAATTCTTTGTTTTCATCATTAACTTGTATTTCTTCATTATGCGCAATATTATTACACCAAGTTGCAATTACACTATTATAATTTGGTCTACACCATTTTCCAAAAAGGTTAGGGAAACGATAAACAAATACTTTTACACCATTGTCCTTACCGTATTTAAAGATTATTTCTTCTCCTGCCTTTTTACTCTTACCATAGTCATTATCCAACTCTGCTTGGATTGATGATGATATCATAATAGGACATTTATTCTTATTCTTTTTTAAGTAATCTAATAATGTTGAAGTAAATCCAAAATTACCTTCCATAAATTCTTCAACATTTTGTGGCCTATTTACTCCAGCTAAATGATAAACAAATTCACATTCTTTTGTATATTTATCAAGATCTTCTTCTTTACTTTCACGATCATATTTTAATATTTCAATATCTTTATTAAGACTTAAATTACTTATTAGATTTCTACCCACAAAACCATTTGAACCAGTTATTAAAACCTTCATTTTATAGTTCACCTAATTTCTTAAGCAATTCTACCATTCCATCTACATCTAATCTCTCAGTATTATGAGAATTATATTCATCAATATTATCTAGCATATCATTACCATGATCTTCAAATTTATCATAGTTTAGACCTCTTTCATCTGCAGTTATACGATAATAATTTCCCATATCTTCAGCATTAATCATTTCTTCTTTTGTTACTAGCACCTCATATAACTTTTCTCCATGACGAGTTCCAATATATTTAATATTTTCTTCAGCACCCATATATTTACAAACAGCTTTTGCTAAAGTTCCAATTGTTGCAGCTGGAGCTTTTTGAACAAATAAATCTCCTTGATTTCCATGTTCAAATGCATAAATAACTAAATCAACTGCATCATCCAATGTCATCATAAATCTAGTCATTTCTGGATTAGTAATTGTTAATGGCTTTCCTTCTTTAATCTGACTTGCAAATAATGGAATTACACTACCACGAGAAGCCATTACGTTTCCGTATCTTGTTCTACAAATTACTGTTTCATTTTCTTTTAAATTTCTTCCTTTAGCAATTGCTACTTTTTCCATTAAAGCTTTAGTCATACCCATAGCATTAATTGGATATGCTGCTTTATCAGTACTTAAAACAATCACTTTTTTTACATTGTGATTTATAGCTGCTTCAATAACATTATTAGCACCCAATACGTTTGTTTTAACTGCTTCTACTGGGAAGAATTCACAAGATGGAACTTGCTTTAATGCGGCTGCATGAAAAACATAATCTACTCCATCCATTGCATCTTCAATACTTCTATATTCTCTAACATCTCCAATATAGAATTTAATTTTACTAGAAGCTTCTGGATACAAAGCTTGATATTCATGACGCATATCATCCTGCTTCTTCTCATCTCTTGAAAATATTCTTATTTCTTTAATATCAGTCTCTAAAAATCTTCTTAATACAGCATTACCAAAAGATCCTGTTCCCCCTGTAATTAGTAATACCTTATCCTTAAAAATACTATTCTTCATAATCATTTACCTCTTTCTTTAAACAATATTAAACATTGCATTTTTATATGAATATTCCATTTTATTTTAGCATACATTGTATTATTTGTAAAACAATTGACTATATTTAAACATTAAAAAAAGATTAATAATTAATCTTTTTATAATTCTTCCACAAAGCTCTTTTCTAACTTTTTAAATATTGAATATCCTATTACTAATAAAAGGACACTGATAAAAGCCCAAATTCCAAATGTTTTCATATCTGGCATTTTATGATAGAAAAGAATTGCACGATACGCATCTACCATTACAGCCATAGGATTAACTACCATGGCCCATTGAAATTTAGCTGGCAACATTGATGCTAAATATACAATAGGAGTTGCATAGAATCCTAATGTTAATGCAACACTCACAAAATGATCAACATCATGCACAAATACTGTAATTGCAGATAATACAAAATTAATAGCTAGTGTAAGTATGTATTGAACAAGTATTATTACTGGCAATAGCAAGATATGAATAGAAAATCCCACTCCACTAAAAATAATAAACACAAACATAATTAAACATGTAATTAAAAAATTAACCAATTGTGAAGTAGTAATTGAAATAGGAATAATTTCTCTAGGAAAATAAACCTTCTTTAAAATATTTCCATTGGCTACCACACAACCTGTACCTGTTTGTACTGCAGTTGTAAAAAATGTCCATGGAATTAAAGCTACAATCATAAATATTGTATAATTTTCAACATTAACCCTCAAAATATATGGAAATACAAACGCATACACAGCTAACATCAATAATGGATTCAAAAAAGTCCATAGGACTCCTAACCAGGATCCTTTATATTTACCTCTAATTTCTTTTTTTATATTAGTTTTTAGAAGTTCACGATAATTATATAATTCTTTAAACACTTTCATCTAACCACACACCTTTATATACTCATCTAGAACCTTGCTTACTGCACCATCCATTCTAACTTCACCTTTATATAACCAAATGGCTCTATCACAGATTTGTTTTACTTGACCAATATTATGAGTAACAATAACTATTGTTTTCCCTGACTCTTTTAACTCCATTAACTTCTTAAAACATTTATCTTGGAAGTGTTGATCACCAACAGCTAAGATTTCATCAATTAAAATAATTTCTGCCTGAACATTAATCGCAACTGAAAAAGCTAGTCGCATATACATTCCAGAAGAATAAGTTCTTACAGGATTATCAATAAAATCTCCTAGTTCAGAAAACTCAATTATTTCATCAATCTTTTTATCTATCTCAGCCCTAGTTAATCCAAAAATAGATGCATTAAAATAAATATTTTCTCTTCCCGTGAAATCTTCATGAAAACCAGCTCCTAATTCCAAAAGAGAAGTTAATTTACCATTAGTTGTAATTGTACCTTTATTGGGATAAATAATCTTAGTCATTAACTTTAATAAAGTAGATTTACCACTACCATTAGTACCTATTAAAGCTACTGTTTCTCCCTTTTTTATCTCTAAATTTATATCTTTAAGCACCTCTAAAATATCATTTTTTTCTCTATTTTTTTTCGAAAAAAACAAAATTTTTTCTTTTAAAGTATGTGCTTTATCATAATATAATTTAAAACTTTTTGAGACATGTGATACCTTAATTGCTATATTTTTTTCCACATCAATACCTCTTTTCATATATCTCTTAACAACATTAACATTATAATAGAAATAATTGATTTTTTCAACTATGATACTTTTTATTACTAATTTTACAATATATTGTCGTTAAATTTTTATTTTTCTCAATTGTTCTCCTAATAAGCCCTCTACCATCATAATATTTATTATTTTTATAATCTGGTATTTCTTCTTCCAAATATGTAAAGGCCTCTTCAATAAATTTTAAACCAATTCTAATATCTTTTTGATTACGTTGCTGAATTGTATAATTAGTTATAATTCTAACTGTTAATTTATTTAATTCTTCTAAATATTCTTTTTCACTTAATTCTTTTCTGATTATTTTTATAATTTCTAAGATATCAAAACATTTTTTATCTCTTACAGTGGTTTCACTATTATTACGAATATAATAATAGTTTAAACATTCATTAACTTTACCTATGCGATTAGCCATTTTTAAAGCTTTTATTACAAAAGGAGCATCTTCATATTTTAAATCTTCAATAAAAATAATATTATTATCTTGTATTAAAGAAGCTTTATAAAGTTTATTCCAAGGAGATAAATTTATTTTAGAAATTAATTCTGGTTTTTCTTTTAACTTAGTATCATCAAAGCTAATTAACTTCTCTTCTTTTATCTCACCTGTATCATATTCTTTATAAAAGTCACAAATAACTAAATCACAGTTATCTTTAATGGCTTTTTCTAATAACAATTCACATGCATTAGGTACTAATGAATCATCACTATCAACAAACATGATATATTCACCAGTGGCTTTAGAAATACCAAAATTTCTTGTTTTACCAATACCTTGATTTTTATTTTTAAAGTATCTTATTCTTTCATCCTTATATTCCTTAATAATTTTTTCGGTAGCATCCGTAGAGCCATCATTAACAAGAATTATTTCCAACTCTAGTTTTGTTTGTTTTATCAAAGAATCAATACATTTTCTCAGATATTGCTCAGCATTATAAATTGGTACAATTATACTTATTTTATTCTTCATATATTTCCCTCATTTTATTAACAATCTTGTCATTTTAGGACTTATTTTAAGTAGAAAAACTTTTACTTTACGAGGAAAGGTATCACACATCAAATTATCATAGACATGTTCTTTTTTCATTTTAATTTTATATTCTTGATAATCCTTTCCTTTTAATTCTGTTATTTTAATAATTAAACTATTTGCACAAAAACTTTTAAATATTTTTGAATCCAATTTAGTTTTATCAATTTCTTTAATTAAGTTTAAATAATGGTTATAAAAATCTTTCACTTTGTGTTTAGTCCATTCATAATCCGGTTTATTCATAATACTTCCTTGACGACGATAATAATTATAACCGATATAACTAATTGAATTGACCTTATTTGCTTTAATAATAATTAATGGAGTTAAGCCAAAGTCTTCATGAACTGTTCCTTTAGCAAAAGAAAATTTTTCTTTTTCATAATAACTTCTTTTTATAGCATAACACCAAACGCTTTCTACGAAATGGAATTTTGATATAATTTCAAATGCTTCCACACCATTTTTATCTTTAAACGTATTTTCTGTGTAATCATTTGTTTCATCTTGATCTGTAACAGTTCGTACTTGGAATCTTACTAAATCTGGATTGTTTTCTAATGACTTAGTTATTTCCTTTAATAAATCTTTATCCCAATAATCATCACTATCTAAGAATAATAAATATTCTCCTGTAGCTTTCTTTTCGCCAATATTTCTTGCTTCACTTACACTAACATGCTTACTGGTAATAACATTTACATCATATTCTTTGACAATCTCAATACTCTTATCAGTAGATCCATCATCAACAACAATTACTTCATAATCTTTAAAAGTTTGATTAAAAACACTATCTAAACACCTTCCTATATATTTTTCAACATTATATACAGGTATAACTATACTAAACTTTGGCATAAAACACCTCTATTCATTAAACATTTTCTCCAATTCTATCATTCGATACTCTTGAATTTCATCTAAATCAATTGTTTCTTTTTCTTCTTGCTTTGCTAATATTGATTTTACTTGTTTGACCATTTCTTTTTCATTTTTTGAAACCACAAAAGCATATTTTTTCATATCAATTGAATCATCACTTAAAGCAATTGTTGTAATAATCTTTTTCTGAAGAAATACAGCTTCTAACAAAGCAACTGAAAAGGCTTCATAATCTGAAGTAAGAATTACATAATCTGCTTGTTTCATATATGGGAATGGATTCTCTTTGGTGCCAAAAAAAGTGATTCTTTTTTCCAAATTATATTGCTTTACTTCATCCTCATATTTGTTTCTATCTGGTCCATCTCCTACAATCCATAAATCAATACTAGGGATTTCTTTTACTAAATTAATCTGTCTTGATACTTTTTTAGAGCAATCATCTAATCTACCTACAAAAACAAATACAGTTTGCTTAGTATTTTTCTTAATTTTGATAGTTTCTTGACTCTTTTTTCTAATTTCTTCAGTATCAATAAAATTATTAAATACTCGGCTTTTATTTTTTAATTCCTTATATTTTTCTAAGAAACCTTTCATATTTTCATTAGATATAAAGATAATATGCTTATAATTTCTTATTTTTCTCGACTCAAAAAATTCATAAAACTCTGAATCTTCAGAATAAATTACACGATAATCACTATGAACATAAAAAGCTGTATTAGTAGAAGCCATTAAAGCTAATTTTGAACTACTATAACTATAAGTTGCATAGCAGCAACTAAAATCATAATTATGATAATTAATCACTTTAAAAAATACTTTTCTACTCACATTAATCAATTTTCTTAATATAACAATACTATTATTACTTACTTTGCATTCTCTAACTACTATATCATTTTTTATTTTATTTAAGAAGACACCTTTTTTCTCTTCTAAAACTATTTCCACATCATACTTTTTAGTGTCAATTCTATTAACTAAGTTTACTAAAGCTCTTTCTATTCCACCTAAATCCATATTTACCGAAGTAAATAATAGTCTTTTCTTTTTACGTTTTGGAAACCCTAGTATTAAAATTACGGATATCAAACTAACCGCAGGTGCAGTAATAATATGACCTGTGAAGAATGATAAAAAGACAATTAATAATAAACTAATAAAAGTCATGTAACTCTCAAAATTAAGAGTTTTCTCTTTTCTTAATACTTTCCAAAGAACATAAATAGTTATTGAGAAAAACACTATAAATCCAATTATTCCATGATTATAAAAAATATCAAAATAATCCATTTCTATTAACTTTGTAGGTTTACCATTACTTTTTAAATAACCAATTCCAAATAATTTTTGATAAGTACTAGAATTTCTATATAACTTTGCTTTTCTATTTAAGAAAGTTAATCTTTGACTAAAGATAAAATGATCAACTAATTCTTCATCTTCAAAGACTTCTCCAACATTATCTAATTTTAAATAATTTAAGTGAGTCTCAATATTCTTATAAAAATTAGTCTTAGGAATTATTACAATTAAAGCACTTACTCCTATTAATAGAATAATAATAGATATAAATATTCTTTTAAATTGCTTTTTAATAATAGAGTCTCTCCATAAATATAATAAAACTGCCATAATAGTAATACAAAGAGATAATAAAGGAGTCTTAGTACCCATCATTAGAATAACTACTAAATACATTATTCCTAAGATTGCTTTAGGTATAATTTTTCTAGAAGATATTAAAATAACAAACATAATTGGAGTAAGTATAGAAATAATTCCACTTATCTCATTAGCTGAATTATAAAAACCTAATGTACCAGCTTTAGTAATTTGATAAGAATCATAACCTATTCCTAAAAGTATCGGAACAAAGATAAATATTAAATATAAAAATAAAGTTGTAAATAGAGTCATTTTACTAATATTAATTTCATCTCTAATACTATATAAAGATAAGAATATAATAGGAAAATAGAAGACTTTTACTAATCCTTGAACCTCAGTAAGTAAGCCTATACCATCTTTGTAAATAATAATTCCAACAACATATAAAATACTATAAATAATAATTAATAAATATGGATATAGTAACTTTTTTTTATTATAAATAAAGATTGTTGTATAACATATAAATAATAAGAATAAAACTCTTAAAATAATTCCAACAGTAAACTTAATCTCAAATAAATGGAGACATAAACCAGTTAATAAATCTATAATTGGACCTAATAAAATAAACATTGCAATTATAAGGCTTAAATTCTTTTTAATATAATTAGTCATAATACCATCCTATTCAAGTTCTTTTCTATAAAAAGTATACCATACTTCATCTTTTATTTCTATAATAGACATTTCTTTACAACCCAAACAGTCCTTTTATTTATCTTTTTAGTGATTTTTAGTATAATTATTATAGTATGGAGGTGTTTTATGGCCAACAAAAAATCTACTAAAAGTAGTTCTAAAAAGACTACTACTAAAGAAAAAAAGATAAAAGAAGAAGTAAAAGAAAATGACTTAGCTACTGATTTTATTGAAGAAAAAGAAATAAAGAAACAAAGAACTAAAAAGATAGAACCGATAATAGAAGAAGAAAACAATAAAATGAATACAAAAGAATCAATAAGTTTAATAGAAGAAAAAACTAAAACTAAAAAACATTTCTTAGTACACAGTTTCTTAATTATCTTATTACTTGTAGCTTTAGGTTCATTTGTATTTACTATTTTAAATAAAGATAATTCTGTTTATGATTTGATAAGTAGTTTATTACTAACAGTCTTTACAATTTTCTTTGTGACTACTAGTATTAGTTATCATAAAAAAAGTAAAGGTCTTATTTTCTTGAGTGGAGTATTATTACTTGGTTATTTTATTTTAAGTCTTGGTACTCATAGTACTGTAATACCTACTACTCCTAGTCAAAACTTTCAAGGTAAAAGTATTACTGAAGTAATGAAATGGGCAAGTAAAAACAATGTTAAAGTTACTCAAGAATATGAATATAGTGATATGGTTCCTGAATATGATGTAATTAGTCAAGAAATAGAAAAGAAAGATAATAAAATTACGGGAATTACTGTTGCGGTAAGTGAAGGGCCTAATCCATATAAAGAAATAATTGTTCCTAGTATGCTTACTTGGGATAGTGAAAGAGTTATTGATTATGTTAAAACTAATTATTTAAGTAATGTAATTGTTGATTTTGTAAGTAGTGATCAAGCAAAAGACACAGTAATTGAACAAAGTGCTAGTGGTAATTTAAAAAGAAATGATGAGTTACACTTAGTTTTCTCTTTTGGTGAAGAATTAGGATTTACCGAAGTTAAGTTAATTGATTTTACTAAAATGAGTAAATTTGAAGTAGAATTCTTTATGAAACAGCATCAATTAAGATATGATTTTGATAGTGACTTTTCTAATTCTATTAAACGTGGTTATGCGATGAAACAAAGTATCGCAGCTGGAGAAACAGTTCAAATTGATGATCAAAGAATATTAGTTACTATCAGTAAAGGACCTAAAGTAAAAGTACCTGAATTAAAGAAAATGGATTTAGAAGAAATTACTGAATGGGCAATTAAAAATAAAGTAAAACTTTCATTTACTGATCAATATGATGAATCTGTTAAAGAAAATGATATTATTAGTGTTAATTATGATAAAGGTTCTATTGTTGAACAGGGTACAGTTATAAAAGTAACTTTATCACGTGGAGCTTTAAAGATGCCTAAATTTAAATCATTAACTGATTTCTATACCTGGGCAAATAAATATAATATTAATTATGAAGAAAAGCATGAATTTAGCGATACAGTAAAAGCTGGAGAAATAATTAAATTTTCTTATAAAACTGGAGAATCACTTAAAAATAATGATACTATTACAGTAATTATTAGTGATGGTAAAAAACAAACTGTTCCAAATGTTGTTGGTTTAACGAAAAAAGAAGCTATTTCTAAGTTAGAAAAAGCTGGCTTAAATTATAGCTTTGTTTATGAATCAAGTAGACATAGTAAAAACAAAGTAATAGATCAATCTATTAGTGCCGGTAGTGAAATATCTAGTGGAACCACAATAACTCTTACAATAAGTACTGGTGAAGATAATGAAAGCTATGTAGAAGAAAGACAAAATTCTAATAATAAGCCTTCTAATAACAGTAATAGTAATGGTAATGGCAATAGTAATAGTAGCAGTAATAATAGCAATAGTAATAATAACAACAATAATCCAGTAAATAATTGTAGTAATGTAACAGTATATATCTATGATGAATTAATTTCTAATGTTCCAAGCACAACATGCTCTAGAATAAAAAGTGCTTATCCGAGCTTAAAATTTAGTTGTAGTTATGTTCAAGATGGTGGCTTAGCTAATGGACTATTAAAGAATGCGACTAGTATTGATGGAACTACTCGAAGTACTTGTGAAACTATTAATTTAGTAATTGTAAATAATAATTAATATCTTACATATACTAAGAAAGGAGCATACTGTGAGGTTTCCATGCTCCTGATTGACAAATTATGGTTTTTTTGCTATAATTTAATACAGAAAAGCACCTGATGGGCATGTTGCCTGTCAAGGGCTTTTTTTTATATCTTTTTATATACTTTTATCAACTCATCACCTTTTTTTAATATCAAAGTATCTATTCTATCTGTTCGATATGGATTACTCATAGTTTTATTGGCTAATTCTATTATTTCTTTATTGGTTTTGTCAGGATAATTTTTGAAATCTATTATTAGATTTTTTGCTTGCTTTTTTATTTTTGCTTTCTTAACAAACCTTTCTATCGAATTTTCAAATTTACTTTCTAAAGTATTACCAGGAGTTTTTAAATCCCATTTTTCATTATTCCATATATAATCAGGAGTTGATGTTTTTATACCCTCGTTTGATATATCACTAATTCTTGGAACAAAATGAATTTTACCTCCAAATGTTTTCTTTAGCCATTTTCCTGTTTCATATTCATCACCACTTCTAGGAATTGGATGAGTCTTTTCTTTTCCTAGTATCGGATGTTTTATATTATTATCATCAACAAATACTTTATTAAAAACCAATCTATTGCTATTAGGAGTTGCTTTTTCTATCATTTCTTTTGTTATGTCTTTATATTTATCAACATTTTTGAAATTTGCAACTTTAATAACATCTTCTTTTTTCTTTTCACATGCTAGATAATTCTTTCTAGCATCTTTTTTATCTTTAGTACGAAGATATTTAATTATTTGCTGTACACGTTTACTACTCAATTATTATTTCCTCCTATTATATAATTCGAAGAAAATAATTTTTTGTACAAAAAAAAGACATTTTTGTCTTTTTAATTAAATTCATCAGCGAAATTGCCATCTACAAAGATTGGAACTTCTTTTCCATCTTCTGTAATACCTGTAATATTCATATCTTTATTACCTACCATAAAGTCTACATGAGAATCACATTTATTTAGATTATGTTCTTCAAATAAAACTTTTTTATCTATTGTAGGACCATTCTCAATACATTCTGGGAATGAATCCCCTAAAGCAATATGACAAGCTGCATTCTCATCAAATAATGTCTCTAAGAAGATTTGCTTAGTATTAGAAATTGGAGAATCATATGGTACTAGAGCTACTTCCCCTATCATATCAGAGTTTTCACATAACCCTATCATTTCCCTTAAAGTTTCTTCTCCTTGTTTAGCATGGGCTTCAATGGCTTTACCATTCTCAAATTTAATATTAAATTCATCAATTAAAACATCTTGATAAGATAATGGTTTAGATGAATAAACTATTCCGTTAGCACTTCTACAATCAGGTGAAGTAAATACTTCTTCTGTTGGGAAGTTTACTAGTACTTCTTTTCCATTAGCTAACTTTTCATTACCAGAAGCCCATATATGACCTTTTGGTAAATCTATAGAAAAGTCTGTTCCATTAGAACTCTTATATTTTAGAGTTTTAAACTGATAATCAGTTAATTTCTTACCTCTAATCTTTAATTTATTAATTTTTTCATCCCAAATAGCTACTGGATTATCTTCTTTAATACTACAAATATCAAAGATTTTATTCCATAACTCATCTACTGGATTTTCACTATCCTTAAACAATTCTTCAGCCCAAGCAGTTGTAGGTACAGCAGCAATACACCAAGCTAATTCTGATTTATCACGACGAGCATCAAAACCTCTTCTAGTTTCTTGAGCATATTTAGTCATTTCACTTAACTTTTTAGAATCAACATTCTTCATTAATCCAGGAGTTTCACTAGCAAGCATTAAGAAAGCTGCATCCTTTTCAGCATAAACATCCCACATTTTTTTATTCCAAAAAGTTAATTCTTTTAATTCATTTACTTCTAAATTTAACAAAGCCTCATGCTTTAAATAAGGATCAGACCCATCAAAATAAATATCTTTTACACCCATTTCAAAAGCTATTTTCGCAACTGTTCTAACAAAGTCACTTCTTTCAATATTATAACTAACAAATAATGGTTGATCTTTCTCTACTTTTAAACATGATTCTAGTATTACTCTAGCGTATTTTTCTTGTAATGTCATATTATCCCTCCTAAATATTATTATACACTAAAAAAGGCAAATTACTTGCCTTTTATTCAACATTTAATTCAATACGATAACGATTATCTTTATTAACACTAAATGTATATGTTTTACTATTAACAGTCATTTTAATATTAGATAAATTTCTACCTAGAATTTCATTTAATTCACCATAATCACTAATATTAGCTTTATTAGTAATATAGATAGCATAATTACCTTGAGGTATATTAGAAATATCAATGGTATTATCAAACCAAGCTCTAGTCTTATCTAAATTATCTCCTAAAGTTCCACCTACTGTATATAATCCATTTGTAATACTTCCTAAATCATAACTATATTTCTTGTAATTAGAAGTATCTTCAAAGACTATCTTTCTATCTACCATTGTACTAGTAGATAAATTCATACCATAGGAATAAGATGTTCCTTTAAGATGTAATTTATTATTAGTAAATTCTAAAGTACGGTATTGATTATAACTATTATAAGTACTATTAGCTGTCTTATTACCTATTTGTTCACTTCTTATTATTAATTCTAATGGTAAATCAGAATCTAAATAATTATTTCTAGTAGTAATATATTTACTATTCTTATAAGAAGCTACTTGAGGTTTTAATACCTTATTATTAATAACTGAATATGAATATGCATCTTCACTTACAGAGAAAATATAGATACGATAATCACCATCAGGTATATCAGTAGTATCAATTTCTCCTTTAAACCATGAATAAGTATAATCATTTCCATCACTAGAATAAACTGGTCTAGTCATTTCATTCTTATTAGTAATTCTATTCATTTCTAAAACATAAGCTTCATCACTATTTAATGATTCAAATGCTAGTAAATAAACTATTTCTTTATCTAAAGTATTATTAATACCTTTAATAGCATTATAACCTTTTAATTCTAGTTTTCCATTTACTTCTTTTAAATAGTCAAAATAGTAAATAGATTCTTTTTCTTCAATACCTAAATCTTCTAAAGATTCAATATCTAAGTCATCTAAATTAATTTCATTATTATTAACAGGAGTAGTCTTCTCTTCTACTACTACTTTAATCTCTTTAGTAGTAGTTTTATTTCTACTATCTGTTACAGAGTATATTACTTTATAAATACCAACTACTTTAGTATCAACATTGTTAGTAGTTACTTTAATTTTACTAGTTAAATCTCCATCTTCAACATCACTTGCGGTAACATTATTCATAGCATTAAATGTATCCCCTACTTTTAATGTTACATCATTAGCATTAATTACTGGAGCAGAATTTTCTTTAACTACTACATTGATTGTCTTAGTAACAGTATTATTATTACTATCAACCACTTTATAAATAACTTTATATGTACCAGCAACATTCATATTAACTGTATTTTCAGTAATAGTTATTTTACTAGTAATATTTCCATCTTCTTGGTCACTAGCAGTTACTCCTGCTTTTGGATCAAAACCATCTCCTACATAAAGTGTTTTATCACTAGCAGTAATTACTGGTTTTGTATTAGTTTGAACTGATTTAGATAAACTAATACTTACTCCAGGAGCACTAGCTAAAGTATAACCATAAACATTACTTGTACCAGTTAAATTAACAGGTACTTTATACCAAGTATTACTTCCAACTACTTTACTTTCTAATACCGGAACATAAGAATTAGTATATAATCCACTAATTAAAGAATATTTAGCATCCTCAGTATTATAATTTACCCAAGTATATTGATTACCTGATACTGTAACACTTACTTTTCCGTAAGAATCATTAGTAAATTTAATAGAATCTGCAGGAACCCATTCTTTTTGATCATACCAGTAATCACTAGTTACTAAGTATGATACTGGTGAACCATTCTTTAGAGCTACTGCATATACCATTACATAACGATCTTTAAGTAATGTTTTGCCTGTTGAAGTAGCTAAAGTAGAATTATAATAATATGGTGTATTCTTAAGACTAATAGCTACTTTAGGACTTAATGTAGCATTAGCATCATATAAATCATAAGTATAATTCTTATCTTGATAAGCATAAACATTGTTAGGAGAAACATTACCTTTTTTACCAGTATTAATCTTTCTAACTTGGCTTGCTTTTACATATACATACGCATTCCAGTTATAATCCCCACTAGTCTTTTCATTATAATTACTATCTATATTTAAATCACTTACTACCTTATACCATTTTTCATTATTACTAGTTACTTCTTCAACAATAACTAAAGCATCCTCTTTTTCTGGATAAGTATAAATTTGTCTAGAAGAAGTATTAGGACTTTGATAAGCAATTGTTGGTCCATTTACTACACCTAATTGATAGTAATTATAGTCTTGCATACCTAAAGCTTTATCTAATGAATAAAAGTTAGAAGCCATCTTTTCTGACCAGTAGGTGTCAGAAGC
>ERZ842401.4559-NODE-4559-length-16016-cov-3.387194_pt1 | contig 16016 bp, 12 predicted proteins | sample MGYA00521270_ERZ842401 | MGnify/ENA primary metagenome ERZ842401 (study PRJEB31892, sample SAMEA3878208) | bioreactor metagenome | biome: Moose rumen | place: Sweden | collected 2011-10 | study: EMG produced TPA metagenomics assembly of the PRJEB12797 data set...
CGGCATACGAGATGTAGCCGTGACTGGAGTTCAGACGTGTGCTCTTCCGATCTCGGCGCTTGGTCCCGGCACCGTGCCGACGATTGCGATCATGATGGTCTTTTCGATGACGCTTGCCGCCGAGATGAAAATTCCTCCGGCCATGCTGGCGGCGCTCGTGGTACTGGGCGCGTCGGGCGGCGGCGTCTCTCCTTTGGCCGCCACGGGCATCATCGGCAAGACGCTCTGCGAGCAGATCGGGCTTTCCGGCGTTGAGGCGCCGTTTTTGATGAACGGCGTGCTTTCCATGACGGTTTACGCGGCGGTGGTTTATGCAGCGCTGGGCGGCTGGCGGCTCCACTCCGACCATGTGATTCATCTTTTCGAGCTTCCCGCGTTTACCGCGAAGCAGAAAACGACGCTGGCGGGCATTGGCGTCATGGTGGTGCTCGTGATGTTCTTCCATTTCAATGTGGGATTGACGAGCTTCGCCGTGGCCGCCGTGCTTTCGCTCCTGAAAGTCGCCGACGAGGGCGAGGCGCTGAAGAACGTGCCGTGGGGCACGCTGATCCTGATCGGCGGCGTCAGCGTGCTGATGAACCTAATCATCAAGCTCGGCGGGATCGAGCTTTTGTCCGACACGCTGGCTTCCGTCATGACGCCTTCGACGGCGACGGCGATCACGGGCATTACCGCAGGGTGCATGTCATGGTGCAGCTCCACGTCCGGCGTCGTCATGCCGACGCTGATTCCGACCATTCCCACGCTGTCCGCGAATCTGGGCGGCGGGTTCGGCGAGCTGGAAATGGCGACCACGATCTCCATGATTTCCCATTGCGGCGGAATCAGTCCTCTCTCTACGGGCGGCGGTCTCGCGCTGGCGGCGTACTCCTCGGCGGCCAAAGCCTCCGTGCCGGAGCAGCACCGCCTGTTTATCCGCCTCTTCGCGGTTTCCGCCTGCGGCGTTTTGTTCCTCTCGTTTCTTTCATGGCTGGGCCTTTTCCGCTGGCTGCTGTAAGAAACTCTGCGATTAGTATCAGCAAGGACGGTATAATCCATGAAAAAATCCTTACCCTCGATGGAACATGACACAAAACTTCCGGAGCTGACCCTGCGGGGGATGCTCTTGGGCGCGGTGCTGACGGTGATCTTCACCGCTTCCAATGATTATCTGGGCCTGAAAGCCGGCCTGACGTTTTCCTCCGCCATTCCGGCCGCCGTGATTTCCATGGCGGTGCTCCGCATGGCGAAGGGCTCCAATATCTTAGAAAACAATATGGTACAGACGCAGGCGTCCGCGGCGGGCACTCTGGCCGCCCTCATTTTTATCATACCGGGGCTGCTGATGATCGGCTATTGGCAGGAATTTGCGTTTTGGCAAACGCTTTTGGTATCCGCCTGCGGCGGGTGCCTCGGGGTGCTGTTCACCATCCCCCTGCGGCGCACTATGTTCGTCCACAGCGATCTGCCCTATCCGGAAGGCAGGGCCGCCGCCGAAATCCTGAAAATGGGAGACGCTTCCGCGGAGAACGCTTCCGGCGGGACAAAAGAGCTGTTGTGCGGAAGCGGCCTCGCCGGAATCGTCGCGTTTCTCACCAGCGGACTGCAAGTCCTGACGGGAGAGCTTTCTCTCTGGTTTCCTGTGGGGCGGGGCATCACGCAGCTTTCGCTTGGATATTCGTCCGCGCTGGTGGGCGCGGGATATTTGATCGGCATAGCCAGCGGACTGGCGCTGCTTGTCGGTATTTTTCTGGCATGGGGAATCATGATCCCGTATTTCACGATGACGGGGATTCCCGCGGACGGGCAGGCCATGCAGCAATTCGCCCAGGCGTGCTATACCGACAAGGTTCGCCTGATCGGAGCCGGCGTCATGGGCGTCGCCGCGATCTGGACGCTCCTGAAGATGTCCCGAAGCGTCGTGGACGGCATCAAAGAGTCGATCCGTTCGGCCCGCAGGACGGAGCAGGAACAGGAACGGCACCGCATGGATACGGATATGTCCTTTTCCTCCGTTCGGCTGATTTTTGGCGTCACGGTCTTGGGCCTGCTGGGAACTTTCTATTCTTTTATCAGTCCGGAGGGGCTTCCTTTCGGGCAGACGCTGGCTTTCGCCGTTACGGGCGTGGTGCTGGCGGTCGTCATCGGTTTTTTGGTAGCCGCCGCCTGCGCCTATATGGCGGGCCTGGTAGGCACCTCGTCCAGTCCGCTTTCCGGCGTCGGGATTTTGGCGATCATCGTGTCTTCACTGGTCATCATGGCGCTGTGTAATTTCCTCGGGATTTTTGCGCTGCCCGGCGGGGAGAAATTCGCCACGGCGACGGCGATTTTTACCACGAGCGTCATTCTTGCCATTTCCTGCTTTTCCAACGATAATATGCAGGACCTCAAGACCGGCTGGCTGGTGGGGGCAACGCCGTGGAAACAGCAGGTAGCCTTGATTTTGGGCTGCCTGGCAGGCTCCTTCGTCATCCCTCCGATCTTGAATATGCTTTACCATGCCTATGGATTTACCGGCGCGCTGCCGCGTCCCGACATGAATCCCGAAGCGGCCCTGTCCGCGCCGCAGGCCACCCTGATGACCATGATCGCCCGCGGCATATTTTCATCGAATCTCGCATGGGAATATATTTATTTCGGCATCGGGATGGGCGTTGTCATTGTTCTCATTGACAGTCTGCTGCAAAGCCATACCAAGAGCCTCTGCCTGCCTCCGCTGGCCGTCGGCATCGGGATTTACCTCCCGCCGTCCCTGCAAACGCCACTGGTCGTGGGCGCCGTTATGAGCTATCTGTTGGAGCGGCGCATGGAACAGGGGCAGCATGACGTCGAGGCCGGAAAGCAGCGCGGAACGCTTTTTGCCTCTGGGCTGATCGTCGGGGAGAGCCTTGTCGGCGTCTTGCTGGCGGCCGTCATCGCCGTGTCGGTTTCCGGAGGCGGAAGCGAAGCTCCTTTGGCTTTGGCGGGCGCGGAATTTCACGATACGGCGCAAACTTTGGGGCTTATGGCTTTTCTCGCCATCTTGGCGATTTTCGGGAAAACCGTGCTGAAAAAATAGGCAGTGCTCTTTGTGCAACGTACAGCCGGTATCATGATTCTCCCCTTATTTGCGCATTTCGCGCCGAAAAAAACGCCGTTCGCGCCGTGCGGCGTTTTTTTGTGCCGCTTTATAGTATAATGGAAGCGAACGGAGGGGAGCATATCATGGATGAGCCGAAGATTTCGGACGCGCGGGCGGGGATTGCCGTCGCCGTCTGCGAGCCGAACGAAGCCTTGCGCGGCGAACTGGTGCGGATGATTGCGGCGGAGCAGCCGGACGCGGAGGTGGCGGCGTTTGCGTCGGGGGACGCGCTTTTGGCATCGGAGACGGATTTTTCGATTTTCTTCCTCGACGTGCAGGGCGCAGACGGGCTGGAAGCGGCGCGGGAGCTTCGCGCGCGGGAGCAAGGCGGCGCGGCGAGCGTCATCGTTTTCGTGACGGGCTATCGCGACTATATGGAGGAAGCCTTCGACGTCCACGCGTTTCACTATCTGGTGAAGCCCGTGGACGGAAAGAAATTCGCCGAAGTCCTTGCCGCCGCGTGGGCGGAAGCCGAGGGCATCCACCGCCGTGCGGGCCGATTCCTGCTGATTAAGACGGGCGGCCTGCGCCGGAAAATCGCCCTGCGGGAGATTCTGTACCTCGAGAGCCGCGACAAAAAGTCGGTGCTCCACGCGAAAGATGGAGAGTACGAGCTGCGCCGCCCATTGGCGGCGATGGAGGAAGCGCTGGGCGGCGACTTTTACCGCTGCCATCGCTGCTACCTCGTGAATTTAGCACAAATCAAAAGCTACGCTCCGCGCACCATCCGACTGGAAAACGGCGAAAAGCTGCTCTTGGCGGAAAAGAAGTACGCGGAGTTCGTCAAGCGGTACCTGCAATACGCAAAAGACGGCGGCATTGTGCATATATAAAGAAGAGCTGTGAATGAAGAAGATGTCGTTCATTCACAGCTCGTCTTGATTTATCGCTCTATTTCCTTTTCGATTTCAACGCATTTTGCTTTTAAGTCTGGAATATCATGTATGGCGGTGTCCCAAATTCTTTCCCATTCAATTTTGCCATAGGAATGAACGAGAACATTTCGCAAGGCTCTAATTTGAACCCACGGGATATGTGAGTGAGCTTCTTTTAAGTCATCCGTTAGGTTCCCTATCAATTCACCGATTTGCACAAGCGGCATGGATAAAGCGTTTTTGTTAAAACTGGTGGAAATTAAATTTTCAAAAGTTCCAATTCTATCAACGGCATCATTGACCTGATCGCAATAATCCAAAATATGAAGCAGCAAATGCTTGTTTTTACGACTCGTTCGCATAAATCAGTACCTCATCATTTAATACATTTTCCCGAAAAATATAATTCAATTTATCATCCGGGTCTGGAAGACAGGTTATTACTTGCACATCTTTATGCAGCAAATCTTCAAGTTCGCATTGCAAAGAGCATACTTTCAAGATGGATTTCAATTTTGGGTTATTTTTCTTTGTATCAATCCGAATATCCACGTCGCTGTCTTCGTCCGCTTCCCCTCGCGAATAAGAGCCGAAAAGATATGCACGCTCGACGTCGTACTTTTTGCAAACCGACGCAACCGCGTTCTTGATTTCCTCTATCGACAGCATATCCATCCCCCCTTATTTACTGCCATTTTACCATAAAGACCAGTCGTGATACAAGAAATCAAGAGCGAATCGGCTCTTTTGCCGGAATTTCCATCCCGCGCGCTTTCAAAATTTCCAAGCACTTCCCTGCCCATATACCCGAACCTCCTCTTGCGAAACATTGTGCGCGAAGGAATCGTAAAAACGGATGGCCTGCTTTTTCGGCAAGTGCGTGATTACGTCTACGTTTTTTTGCAGGACGGCTTCAAATTCGTCGTTCAGGCGATTCAGCGCAAGCATACCGAAAGGCTTGCCCGCGACAATTCGGAGGTTCACGTCGCTTTCTTCCGTAGCGTCGCCCCGCGCGTAGGAGCCGAAAAGATAGGCTTCGCTGATGGCGTATTTTTGGCACACGGGCAGAATTTTCTCCCGAATTTCCTCTACGGACAACATGAAAATCACCTCGCACATTTTTCTTTTTTTATACTATTCGCCCTTTCCCGCGAAAATCCTTTTTCCGCATTTCGCGCCGGAAAAGCCGTTGTTCGCGGCGTTTCGCGGTTTTTGCCATTCCTTTTATGATATAGTAAGATGGGCGCGGAGGGGATTTTGATGTCCGATTTTTCGATAAACGCGCTGGAGTTTTTCGTGCAGGTTGTGGCGGGGGCGCTTTCTTTTTGGTACGCCGGGCGGTTTTTGCGGGCGGATTTTGAGAGCCGCCGGTGGGCGATGCTCCGATGGGCGGCGGTGTATGCCGTCGTGCAGTTTGCCCTTTCTGCGCTGACGGCGGCCTGGAAGCCCGCTTTGCGGTTTTTCGCCGTCGTGCCGCAGATTGCGCTTTTGCTGTCCCTGCAACGCGCGTTTTTTGTGAAAGAGCGGGCGCGACAGATTTTCGTCGCCGTGAGCTTCGTTTCCGGCTGGGATATTTTGCGGTTCGCGGTCAGCCCGTTGGCGCACGCGGCGTTTGATTTGTGGGGACCGGCTTGGGCGTGGGCGGTGAACGCGGCGGTGGAGCACGGCGTCGCGGCGGAGACGATTCTTGCCGCGATGCGGGCGACGAACGACGCGGCGGTGCTTTTGATTGTCGGGGGCTGCCGCGCCGTGCAGGTTGGGCTGCTCGCACTGTACCTGCGCGGAATTGCCGGATATTTCCCGCCGAAAGAGTACGCGCTCCGCGCCCATGACAGCCTCTTTTTGCTGTTCCCCTGCGCGGCGGTGCTCGTACTGGACCTGACGGTGCGCCTGCTCGCGCTGTCGGCGGACAATTCCGCGCTGATGCTGATTTACGACCGCGTGCCGCAGACGCTTCTGCTGCTGCCGTTGGCGAGTTTGCTTTTGCTCGGTTTGGTCGTCTCGTCGGTGGCGTTGTTTCGCGGCTTGGTGCAGGCGAAGGACGAGGAGCAGAAACGGCTGCTGTTGGAGCAGAGCGTCGCGGGCGTCCACCGCGAGGTCGAGGAGCTGCAAAATATTTACGCCGACCTGAAAGGGATTCGCCACGATCTCCGAAACCATATCGCGAGCCTCGCCGCCTACGCGAAGCGAATCGCGCCGCAGGGCGACGTGCAAATGAGCGCGTACCTCGGGCAGATGACGGACGCGGTGGCGCGGCTGGATTTCGCCGACGACACGGGGCACCCGATTACCGACGTAATCGTCCATCAGGCGCGGCGCGAAGCGGAGAAAAAAGGGGTCGCCTTCGCCACCGATTTTCACTGGCCAAAGGACGGACGATTCGACATTTACGACGTCAGCGTAATTTTGAGCAACGCGCTGGCGAACGCGGTCGAAGCGGCGACGCGGGAAATTTCGATTCGTTCCTATCAAAAAGGCCGCCTGTTTTTCATCGAGGCGGCAAACGATTTCATGGGCGAACTGCGCTGGGACGAGGCGGGAGATCTGCCCGCCACGCGAAAGCCGGACGCGGCGATGCACGGCATGGGCCTCGCGAATATCCGGCGCTGCGCGCAAAAGTACAAGGGAGACATGGATATACAGGTCGCGGAGGAAAACGGAGAGCAAAAGTTTTTGCTGACGGTCATGCTGTACGAGAAAGCATAGCGGCTCTTTTTCCGCCTCTCTGTGTCAACGAAAGCTCAGCGCAGCGATACTGCGCCCTCGTTTTCGCTTTCTTGATAGGCGAAAAAATATCTCGCTATGCACAGTCTCGTTTCGGGGGTCTTTCAAAAAATCGCGCCCTGTATCTTCTTCAACGCAAGACTGCGCGGGGAGTCCTTTTCCAGCAAGCGGGACAACTCCTTTTTCACCAACTCCGGCTCGTCGCCGACCACCGGCTGGCCGACAAGCCGCCCCGCGCTGTCGATGAAAACGACCGTCGGCACATTGCGAAGCCGCGTGAGAAACGGTGCAAAATCGTCGTTTGCGATCAGTTGCGGAAACGAAAAGCCCGCCGCGATTTCTTTCGCCGCCGCGCGTTTTTCCGCGATGTCGTCGGTTTTCAAATCGCCGACAACGCCGACGAACTGCGCGTTTTCCGGTAGCGATTCCGCAAGCGCGGCGAGCTTTTCCAACGCGGCGCGGCATTGCCCCGCGTCCCGTACCGTCCAAATGCAGACCACCGTCGTTTTTCCGGCGAAAATTTTCTCGGTCACGGCACACCCGTCCAGCGTCACCGTAGAAAACGCGGGAAACGGCGCACCCGCACTGTCCGCATGAATCGCGCCGTCCCGCCCCAAGAGCGCGGCATCGAGGACGAGCAGCAAAAGCGTCAGGACGGGCAACAGCCAAAGTTTCGTTTGGCGAATGTTCATTACGGGCAATCCCCTTTCATGCTTATCATAACATGAAGGAATAAAAATGGAAAGGAGGACAGTAAGTATCGTTTCGGGAGGAATTTGAAGAAGCGACGATAAAATGAGCCTGAGGCGCTGGCGAGAGATTTTTTCGATTGGCAAGGAAACGTGCGTGAAGGCGTAGCAGCGCTACGTCGAACGCACGTTGACACAGCCAAGCGGAAAAAGAACCGTCAGCGGTGCAGGAGAATTTATCGACGCTTCCGACATCAAGGAGGAGATCAAAATGCCGGTCAAGGTAGGAAACAGCTATGTGTCGGAGGCCGCGCTGGCGTTCGCGCAGAAGACGGCGGCGGAAGACACGGAGAAGAAGAACAAAGGCGGCATCCTCGCGGAGCTTGCGGAGAAATTCCCGAAGCTGAAATTCACCGTTGGCACGCAGCCCTTTTCGGGCAGCGGCAAGGGCAATGTCGCCATCGCGCCGAACATTTTGAAGGAGATGGAAAACGACCCGGCGAAGCGCGAGGAATACGAGGCATTGCTCTACGACGTGCAGCAATGCACCGACGAGATGTCGATGACGCGCCCCGGCGGCAAACTCAAAGCGCACGGGTGGATTATCCATAAGGAGGGCGGCCTAAGCGCGTGGGGCATCTCGGAGCACACAGACGGCACAAGGAAGCCCGAAGCGTCGGGGCGCGCCAAGCGCACGAATAAAAAGGCGTGGTGGCAGTCGCTCTTGGACGAGATGAAGGACAAAAAGGCGAAACACGGGAAAATCGGAGAAGCGGAAAAGCCCGAAAGCCTGACGGAAACGTTGAAGCGGCAACAGGAGGAAGCGGCGCGCATCCTGAAGGCGAACGCCGAGAAAATCGTGAGCCTACCGAACCAAGGCAATCCCGCGCTGGCGAAAGCCTATCTCGCCGGAAAAACGGACGCGGTCAAGGTACAGGAATTTTCCAACACAAACGACCTGATGAAATATCTGCAAAGCCAATTCACCGTCGTCCGCGAGGGCATGGCGTCCATCTCATCGAAGCATTTGAAGGCGTGTCTCGACGACGAGGAAAAACGGGCGAAACTGCTCGACAACCTGCGCGTCGCCGACGAGATGCTGGAAGAAAACCGGGGCAAAATCGGCTTCCAAAGCATGGAAGTGAAAATCGACGAAGACGGTGAAATGACAACAATCACTTCCGGCGGCAGAGTCGGCTTCAACGGCGAGAAACGCGCCCGCCAAATTGCGGCGGCCGAGACGCAGGGCGACCTCGAAACGGTCATGCGGCTGCTTCAGGTCGATCTCGAACAATGCGAAGCGGGCTGCAAGCAGAATATGTGCGACGAAGCCGAGGTACAGAAGGTCAAGGACATGATCGCCCGCGCCGAGCAGCGCAAAGGCGAACTGGGCGACACCAGCGACAAGGAAAACGATCCCGCCGCGAAAGCCGCCTTCGCCGTCAATATGCTGATTTAGGAGAAACATGATGAGCATGGAAATCTTGAACCGCGCATCGGCGCAAATGACAGGAACCACGCGAAACAAAGCCGCCGCGATGGCAAAAGACAAAAGCGCCGCGAAATCTGCGGACACAAGAGCGACGGACGTTGACGAATATATCGGCGCGCTTCGGGACAAATATTCCTATTTCGGACGCACGACGAAAATCGCCAATGTGCCGACGACAGTGAACGTGTCCCCGGCGTATCTGCGAAAATGCGCGGGCGATCCCGAAAAGCGCGAGGCGTTGGAAAAATCGCTGGACTCCATCGGCGCCTATGTCCCCATCGGCGCGCAAAGGACGCGAACGTTGCCGGGCAATCCCGTCATGACGCATTACGACTGCACGATTGACGCCAACGGCAATATGACCGTCATATCCGGTTGCACCAATGCCCCAAAGGTCAAAAGCGAGTGGGAAAAATCCGCAAGAAGCGGCAAGAAGGAAAAGACCGAGGAAGAAAGGCTTGCCGAGTGGCGCACGAAAAAACGCGCCGAAGAGCGGACGCGGGAAGCCGCAAAGGAGCGGACGGAAACGCTCTACCGTGCCTCGGGGCGCGACATCGGGGAAATCACGGAGAGCCTCTTGGGGCAGATGGCGTGCCGGGGAGACGGCCGCCATTTTATCCCGCAATTCGACATAACGGCGTGACAAAAGCAAACAAGGAAGCCTCCCTCGCGGGAGGCTTCCTTGTTTGCTTCGTGTGAGCTGCCACTCACACATGTACAACACTCTATACCGCTTTCTCTTTGCCGTCTTGGCGGGAGTAGCGGCAAATTTCCTGTTTTACTTGCTGACGCGCTGACGACCTGACGCACAGCCACAAAAGCGCGAAAGCAATACCTCGGAGCCTGCCAGCTCTCGGAGGGAGAAAGACCATCCTGCGGGACGGTTTTTCGTTTATTTGTCCGTCAGAGGCGCTTGTATCCGTTCCGCGTTTTGCGCGGCGGGACTTATTCGGCGTTTCCTTTACGCGTGAATGTCGCCGTTCTGCTTTTCCGCGTAGTCGATGGCGATTGCCACCGCCGCGTCGCCCGTGATATTGAGGCAGGTGCGGAACATATCGAGCACGCGGTCGATGCCCGCGACGAGCGCAAGGCCCTCAATCGGGAGCCCGACGGACTGGAGCACCATCGCCAGCATGATGAGGCCCGCGCCGGGGACGCCCGCCGTGCCGATGGAGGCGAGCGTACCGGTGAAGACGATCATCATCATCTGGCCGCCCGTCAGGTCGATGCCAAAGACATTCGCGATGAAGAGCGAGCAGACGCCCATGTAGAGCGCTGTGCCGTCCATATTGATCGTCGCGCCCAGCGGCAATACGAAGCTCGTGACCTCGCGGGAAATGCCCAGCTTCTCCTGCAAGTTTTTCATATTGACCGGCAGTGTCGCCGCGCTGGAGCAGGTCGTGAACGCCAGCATCATCGCTTCCGACATGGCGGAGAAGAAACGCATCGGGGAAATGTGCCCGCCCACTTGCGCAATCGCCGAGTAGACAGCTACCGCGTGGATGACGCAGCCAATCGCGAGGCAGGCGATGACCGAAATCAAAGGCAGGAGCACCTTCGGCCCGTTCGCCGCGACCACCGGGAGCAGGAGCGCGAAGACGCCGATCGGCGCGAACTCCATAATCAGCGCGATAATCTTGTAGCAGGTTTCCGCCGCCGCGTCGAAGAACTTAATCAACACTTGCGCGCGCTCGCCGCCGACTTGGATAATGCCGACGCCGACGAACAGCGCGAACACGATGACCGGAAGAATCTGCGCCTTCGCCATCGCCTCCACCGGGCTCGTCGGGATCATGCCGACAAGGACCTGCATGATTGTCGGCGCTTCCTTGACCTTGACATCGCCGGCCGTCGCCATTTCCAGCCCCGCGCCCGGATGCCCGATGCCCGCGACCACAAAGCCAATCAGGATGGCAATCGCCGTTGTCACCAGATAAATGCCAATCGTGCGGACGCCGATGCGCCCCAGCGTCTTCGTGTCGCCGAGGCTCGTCATGCCGACGACCAGCGAGGTGAAGACCACGGGAACAATCATCATCTTAATCAGATTGATAAAGATGGTGCCGATCGGAGCTATCCACAGCTTCGTAAACGGCAGTCCTTCCGGCCCCATGACAAGACCGACGACAACGGCCAGCACGAGGGCGATAAAAATTCTGATGGATAGATTCATGAGATACGATTCCTCCTCTGAAATGAATATTACAGTACTATATTATATGAAAGAAAGATGAGAATGTCTACAAAAAGGCCAATGTATACAAAATGCAAAACGGCGGACAGATTTTGACGCAGGGGGTACTTTCTGATATAATTCATAGGGGTATTTTCTGTCGAAAGGCATGGTGTGAAAATGTTCACTGCGATTCATACATGCGCGTCCGCAGCCCGGCACGGCGGTTTTGCCGTCCGAAGAAAGCGGAGGCCGCAGCGGCCGCTGAATTGCACGCTGCATGAGCTACGGGAGCTTTCGGAGGAAACGGGATTTTCTGTCGACGATGTGATTTCCCGTCTTGACGATTTCCTGTCCGCGGACGCTTTGCTCGGCGTCGGGCAACCCATCTTGGAGGCGCTGGAGCAGCGCGTTCAGATGGAGCTGCGGGAGGATGCGCCTTTGACGGGCGATATGAGGACGGCGACGGAAGAATTCCTGCGCGTGGAGGCTCCGGAATTCGTTCTGCCGGAGGCGTCTTCGGAAATGCCGCCGCAGGAAGAACTGCTGCCAGCGGAACAGATACAAGAGGATTTTGTACAGGAAGAAACGATTTCGGAAGAAGCGATAGGCCTTTTCTCGGAGGAAGAGCTGCCGCCGGCGGTTGCGCGGGTGGAAACGCCCGATCCGGAGCCGGAGCGGGAGCCGTGGGAACTGCTTCCCCGTGTGGAGCAGAACGAGCAAATCAATCTCGACTTCGACGGCGTGACGCTGCAAGAGCTTCGGGAAACGACGACCGTATATGTGGAAGAGCCATGGACGGTCCGCGCGGTCACGGCGCGCGCCGTCAAGAAATATCAGGAAGAAATGCAGAAAAAGGCGGAGGCGGAAAAAGTGCAGGAAGCCGAAATCGTGGAGGCGGAGGCGACGGAAGTCGTCGCTGCGAGCGTTCCCAAGGAGCCGCCGCAGATTGCGCGAAGCAGCGCGGTGCGTTTCTTCCGGAAAGCCGAGCCGGAGATTGCTGTGGAGAGCGATCCTGCGGCGATGACGGAGCCTTTTGCGCGGGAAAGCGCCAAGACGGCGCCGGGCGCAGTTGCACAGGAAAGCGCCAAGGCGGAGCCGGAGATCGTCGTGGAGAGCGCGGCGGAAGTCGTCGAGGCGGAGCCCGTGGAGAATCCGCCGGAAAGAATCGCGTGGCCGTGGGAATTCATGGACTGCCCGACGCTGAAAGACGCCCTCGAAGCATTGGACGACAAGGCGCTGACGGCGCTGACCGAAGAAATCGTGGCCTGCACGACGTCCGGCTCGCTGGGCGACGGCGCGATCAAATCCCTGTGCCGGACTTACCGACAGGATATGCAGAACGTTTACAGCGCCATCCAAAAGGAAAGCCGCCGCCGGATCACGCAAATGAACCGCAAAAAATCGGCGTCGCCGATGGGCATGGACTCGACGCAGGAAATGGCGATGCGCATGGCGAAAAAGTTCCTTGGCGGCGAGATGTGCAAACGGGCGATGCGGTTCGAGTCGCCGTGGCCCGACGCGGACGGCAACTACTATATCATTCAGAGCCATAGAGTCGACGACGAGAGTTCCCTCGACTTCCCGAACGAACGCACCTACTATCAGGAGATGGGCGACGGCTGGGCGATCTCGGTAGGGTATTAAATAAGAAACAAAAAATGCACCCGCGAACGCGGGTGCATTTTTTGTCGTGGCGTTATACTAGAACCTGTTAGAAACGTTCAGTTTCTTATACTAATCTCAGTTAAGATTTTTAATCTTTACTGAGATTTATGAGACGGCATTTGCGCCTATGGCGCAAATGTAACCTGCGTAGCAGGCGTATCTTCGGTCAAAATTTTATATAAAATTTTGGTCGAAGATTAGTATTACAGGTTCTGCATGAGACGGCATTTGCGCCACAGGCGCAAATGTAGCGTGCAAAGCACGCGTCCGCTGATTGAATTTTTCAATCAGCGGTTAGTATCAGTTGCCTTGCGGCTTCTGTTCGCCGCTGGATTCGCCGCCGCAGCAGGAGGCGCAATTCATTTCCGGATATGGCGCGTATTCCTGCGGGCGGTTCCCGTCGCGGACAGGCGCCGCAAGCGCCGTCGCCGTTATCATCATGATTGCCAGTGCTGCCGGTATCATTTTTTTCATTCTCAACATCCTTTGCCGTTTTTGCAAAAAATCCGTCTCTCCGATTTGGGAAAGACGGATTTTCTTTTTCCTGTACCGCAGAGATTATTTGACTGCGGCGAAAGCCTGCTCCAAATCCCAAAGCAGATCGTCGATGTGCTCGGTGCCGATGGAGAGGCGAATCGTGCCCGGCGTGATTCCGCTTTCGAGGAGCTCCTTTTCCGTCATCTGCGAGTGCGTCGTCGAAGCCGGATGAATGACGAGGGACTTCACGTCGGCGACGTTCGCGAGCAGGGAGAAGATCTTCAAGTGGTTGATGAAGGTTTCCGCCGCTTTCGCGCCGCCCTTGATCTCAAAGGTGAAGATCGTCGCGCCGCCTTTCGGGAAATACTTCTTGTAGAGCTTGTGGTTGGGGTGCGTCTTGACCGCCGGATGGTTGACCTTCTCAACATGCGGGTTCTTTTCGAGGAATTCCACGACTTTCAGCGCGTTTTCGACGTGCCGCTCCACGCGCAGCGAAAGCGTTTCGACGCCCTGCAAAAGCAGGAACGCATTCAGCGGTGAAATGGCCGAGCCGGTGTCGCGGAGCAGCGTCGCGCGAATGAACGTGACGAAAGCCGCAGGGCCGAGCGCCTCGTAGAATTTCACGCCGTGATAGCTGGCGTTCGGCTCGACGAGCCACGGGAAGCGGCCCGACTTCGCCCAGTCGAACTTGCCGCTCTCGATGATGACGCCGCCCATCGTCGTTCCGTGGCCGCCGATGAATTTCGTCGCCGAGTGGATGACGATGTCCGCGCCGTATTCAAACGGGCGGAGCTGGTACGGCGTCGCGAAGGTCGAGTCCACGACGACGGGGATTTTGTGTCGGTGCGCGACCGTCGCGATGGCTGCGATGTCGATCAGGTTCGCGTTCGGGTTGCCGATGGATTCGATGTAAATGAGCTGCGTGTTTTCCTGAATCGCTTCCTCAAAGGCTTTCGCGCCTTTTTCGGGATCGACGAACGTCGTCTCGATACCGTAGTCCGGCAGTGTGTGCTCGAACAGGTTGTACGTTCCGCCGTACAGCGTGTTCGCCGCGACGATGTGCTGGCCCTTGTGGGCGAGCGCCTGTATCGTGTACGTCACCGCCGCCGCGCCGGACGCTACCGCCAGCGCCGCCGCGCCGCTTTCCAGCGCCGCGAGACGGCGCTCCAGGACGTCCTGCGTCGGATTCGTCAGACGCCCGTAAATGTTGCCGGCGTCGCGCAGACCGAAACGATCCGCCGCGTGCTGGAAATTGTGGAACACATAGGACGTCGTCTGGTAAATCGGCACGGCTCGCGCGTCCGTCACCGGATCGGCCTGTTCTTGTCCCACATGCAGCTGAAGCGTTTCAAATTTGTATTGTCTTTCGTTTGCCATGATGAGTTCCTCCTCGTGTGTTCATTTTCAAAACAATTAAATCATACATGTTTAATATGTTTTACATTATAGCACCGAATCCTATCATGTCAATAGGATTTTTATTTTTTGTGAAAAATTTTTATTCTGCCCGAACAAAACGCCCCGTCATATATTCATGCCGGAGCGTTTTTCTTTAGGGAAACGATGATTAAGTCCATTATTAGCGTTTCCTTAGCCTGCGGTGACGTAGCTGCGCGTTTCTTTCGGGAGTTCTTCCCAGCGCACTTCGTTCGCTTCCATACCGTGCGCGAGCGCCCAGGCCGACGCGATGCCCGCCGCCTCGCCGATGCTCATGCAGGTGGGCTGGATGCGCATGGAGGCCTGCAAGATAAAGCTGGCGCTGATGCAGCGCCCCGCCGTGATCAGATTGGGCACTTCGTCGTTGACCAGCGACCGGTAGGGAATCTCATAGAAAGCGCCTTTCGGCAGTTTCTCCGAGACCTTTTCGCCGTGGGCGTCGATAAACCAAGCGGTGCGGCAGACGGCGTCCGGGAAACGGCGCTGCTTGTGATAGTCGTCCTCCACCAGATAATACTTGCCGCGGATTCGCCACGACTCGCGCGCCCCCAGCATGGCCGCCTCGCGGCTGATGTACGCGTGCTCGAAGCCCGGCATGTGCCTGACCATATAGTCGGCGATATGGCGCATCATCTTTCGCCCGAAAACGACGGCCTGGCTGTATGAAATCGGATCCGTGGCGCGGAAGCGCACGGGAATCTCCGGACAGTTCATGCTCATCACGCCGTCTTTGCCGAGGACGGTATACGCCTGCATGTATTCGGCTTCTTCCTGCGTCAGCTCGCCGCTCTCGACGCCCTTCGCCATGAATTCTTCCAGCTTGTAGCGCTGTTTGCGGTGCATCGCCTCGGCAATCTCAAAATACGGCGTCTTCGACTTGCACCAGTCTTCTTTGAGCTCGACGGCGACATATTGATATACCCGTTTCACGTCGATGCCGCCCATCTCGAAGCGAAAAGAAAGCGGCTGGTTGTTGCCCGTTTTTTCATAGCCCTGCTCATAGGGGACGCCCGCCGCCCGTGAGAGGAACGCGTCGCCCGTGCCATCGATAAAGACGTTCGCGCGGATCGCCGCAAGCCCTGCGATCGTCTGCACGATGCAGGCCGTAATGGACGAGCCGGATTTCAGCACGTCCGTCAGTACGGTTTGGTACAGCACGTTCACGCCGGACTCCTCGCACATCTCGTCGTAAATCAGCGCCAGCGTCTCGGGATTGTGCCAAGTCTGGCCGGTCACGCCGTCGTAAGGCTCGACGCCGTGGGAACGGAGGCGCTTTTTGACCTCCGCCACATAGGGCGTGTCGCTGTCCGGAGCCAGCGTGTCCATGAACGGATAGACACAGCCAAGCACGGCGAGACCGCCGAGGGCGGCGCGGCGGGCG
>ERZ842401.4560-NODE-4560-length-16009-cov-6.073399_pt1 | contig 16009 bp, 28 predicted proteins | sample MGYA00521270_ERZ842401 | MGnify/ENA primary metagenome ERZ842401 (study PRJEB31892, sample SAMEA3878208) | bioreactor metagenome | biome: Moose rumen | place: Sweden | collected 2011-10 | study: EMG produced TPA metagenomics assembly of the PRJEB12797 data set...
TTCAGCAATTAGTTCGCAAAGGGCGTCAGCAGATGGAGTACAAGAGCAAGTCTCCCGCCCTCGACAGCTGCCCGCAGCGCCGTGGTGTCTGCACCCGTGTGTACACCACCACCCCTAAAAAGCCTAACTCGGCTATGCGTAAAGTGGCGCGTGTGCGCCTGACCAACGGCAAGGAGGTGAACGCCTACATACCGGGCGAGGGCCACAACCTGCAGGAGCACTCGATTGTGATGATTCGCGGAGGCCGTGTGAAGGACCTTCCGGGCGTGCGCTACCACATCATCCGCGGTGCACTGGACACCAGCGGTGTGGACGGCCGCCGTCAGCGTCGTTCCAAATACGGTGCCAAGCGCCCGAAGCAGGCTGGCAAGTAAAGTTGAAAGTTCAAAGTCGAATGTATAAAGTTTTTTAGCACAATGAGAAAAGCTAAGCCCAAGAAAAGAATCATCCTGCCGGATCCTAAATATAATGATGTAATGGTCACCAAGTTCGTCAATAATTTGATGATGGGTGGCAAGAAGACCATCGCCTACCGCATCTTCTACGATGCAATCGACGTGGTCAGCGAGCGCACCAAGGAAGACGGCCTGGAGGGGTGGAAGAAGGCTTTGGCCAACGTAACGCCCAGCGTCGAGGTGCGCAGCAAGCGCATCGGCGGCGCCACGTTCCAGATTCCGACCGAGATCCGCGCGGAGCGCAAGCAGAGCATCGGCATGAAGAACCTGATTGGATTCTCGCGCAAGCGCAGCGAGAAGACGATGGCCCTCAAGCTGGCCGCCGAAATCCAGGCTGCCTACAAGGAGGAGGGAGCCGCCTTCAAGCGCAAGGAGGACATCCACCGCATGGCCGACGCCAACAAGGCTTTCTCGCATTTCAGAGCTTAACCGAACTATAGACACACCACCCGACGTTCAAGGAAACAACAAGCAGAATGTCAGACCTCCACTACACACGCAACATTGGCATCATGGCCCATATCGACGCCGGAAAAACGACGACGACCGAGCGCATCCTCTTCTATACCGGCAAGAACTACAAGCTGGGCGAGACTCACGAGGGCAGCGCAACGATGGACTGGATGGTGCAGGAGCAGGAGCGTGGCATCACCATCACCTCCGCCGCCACCACTGTGTATTGGGACTGGCAGGGCGACCGCTACAAATATAATATCATCGACACCCCGGGTCACGTGGACTTCACCGTCGAGGTGGAGCGTTCGTTGCGGGTGCTCGACGGTGCGATTGCCATCTTCTGCGCCGTGGGCGGCGTCGAGCCTCAGTCGGAAACGGTGTGGCGCCAGGCCGACAAGTACGGCGTGCCCCGCATCGCTTTTGTGAACAAGATGGACCGTGCCGGCGCCGACTTTTTCTCGGTGGTGTCGCAAATCAAAGAGCGCCTCGGGGCCAACCCCATCCCGCTCGAGCTCCCCATCGGGCAGGAAAACCTGTTCAAGGGAGTGGTGAACCTGATCAGCAACAAGGCACTCATCTGGGACGAGAATTCCAACGGCACCAAGTTCTACGAGGTGCCGATGCCCGACGACTTGAAGGACATCGTCAGCGAGTACCGCCAGCGGCTGATAGAGGGTGTGGCCGAGGAGAACGAAGCCTTGATGGAGAAGTTCTTCGACGACCCGGAATCTATCACCGAGGCCGAGATAGTGGCCGAAATCCGCAAGGCTACGCTGGCGCGCAAGATTGTGCCCGTGATGTGCGGCTCGGCGTTCAAGAATAAAGGTGTGCAGACGCTGCTCGACGCGGTGGCTGCGTTCCTGCCCAGCCCGCTCGACGTGCCCGAGGTGGACGGCATCAACCCCAAGACCGAGAAGGCCGAAAGCCGCAAGGTGGATGTAAAAGCCCCGTTCTCGGCCCTGGCTTTCAAAATTGCCACCGACCCCTACGTCGGAAGGCTCTGCTTCTTCCGCGTCTACAGCGGCAGCCTCGAAAGCGGCTCCTATGTCTACAACGCCAACACCGGCAAGAAGGAGCGCATCTCGCGCATCATGCAGATGCACTCCAACAAGCAGAACCCCCTCGATCGCATCGAGGCGGGCGACATCGGCGCAGCCGTGGGCTTCAAGGACATCAAGACCGGCCACACGCTTTGCGACGAAAGCCACCCGATAGTGTTGGAGTCGATGAAGTTCCCCGAGCCTGTCATCTCTATCGCCGTCGAGCCCCACACTCAGGCCGACATGGACAAGATGACCAACGCGCTGATGAAGCTGGTGGAAGAGGATCCGACCTTCAGAGTGAAAACCGACGAGGTGAGCGGCCAGACCGTGATTAGCGGCATGGGCGAACTCCATCTCGACATCATCATGGATCGCCTGCGCCGCGAGTTCGGCGTGGAGGTTAACCAGGGACGTCCCGAGGTGGCCTACAAGGAGGCCATCACCACCACCGTGCAGCACCACGAAATCTACAAGAAGCAGACAGGCGGAAAAGGCAAGTTCGCCGATGTGCTGTTCGAAATCGGCCCGGCCGACGAGGGTGTCATGGGGCTGCAGTTTGTCAATGAGGTGAAGGGCGGCAATATTCCCAAGGAGTTTATCCCTGCCATTGAGAAAGGATTCAAGGAGGCTATGCAGAACGGCGTGTTGGCGGGCTACCCGATGGACAGCATGAAGGTGCGCATCATCGACGGCTCGTTCCACCCGGTCGATTCGGACCAACTTTCGTTCGAGTTGTGTGCAAAGATCGGCTTCAAGGCTGCTTGCCGCAAGGCCAACCCGGTTCTGCTCGAACCAATTATGAAGCTTGAGGTGCTCACCCCCGATGCCTATGTGGGCGACGTTACGGGCGACCTGAACCGCCGCCGCGGCGTGCTGGAAAACATCGCCGCCAAAGTGGGAGTCCAGGCCATCCATGCCAAGGTGCCCCTGGAGCAGATGTTCGGCTACGTAACCTCGCTCCGCACCATCACCTCCGGACGTGCCAACTCGACAATGGAGTTTTCGCACTATGCCGAGCTCTCCCGCGACCAGCAGGAGGCCATACTGAAGAATAAAAATAATTAAAAATAAAAACAATGAGTCAAAGAATCAGAATCAAGCTCAAATCTTACGACCACAATCTCGTCGACAAATCGGCCGAGAAGATTGTGAAGACCGTAAAGATGACAGGCGCAGTGGTCAATGGTCCCATTCCACTGCCGACCAACAAGAAGATTTTCACCGTCAACCGCTCGACCTTTGTCAATAAGAAATCGCGTGAGCAGTTTGAACTGAACACCTACAAGCGCCTGATGGACATCGAAATCAATGATCGTGCCAAGACCATCGATGCCCTGATGAAGCTCGAACTGCCCAGCGGTGTCGAAGTGGAAATCAAAGTGTGAACCCAATCAGCCAATGTCAGGACAGATAAGCTGAATAGTAGAATCAATAAATCCAACTAAAGATGTCAGGATTAATCGGAAAGAAAATCGGAATGACCAGTCTTTTTGATGCCGACGGAAAGCAGATTCCGTGCACAGTGATTGAAGCTGGTCCTTGTGTGGTTACACAAGTGAGAACTATTGAAAAAGACGGCTATGAGGCCATCCAGCTTGCTTTTGGCGAGAAGAAGGAAAGCCGCACCACAAAGCCTATGCGCGGCCACTTTGCCAAGGCCGGCACCACCCCCAAGCAGTATCTGGCCGAGTTCAGCCGCTTTGAGGAAGGCCACAAGAAGAAGTATGGAGAGGTGCTGACGGTGGACGTGTTCCAGGAAGGTGAATTCGTCGATGTAGTGGGAACCTCGAAAGGTAAGGGTTTCCAAGGTGTGGTTACCCGTCATGGCTTCGGCGGTGTGGGCGACAAGACGCACGGCCAGCACGACCGTCTGCGTGCCCCGGGTTCGATAGGTGCATCGTCCTATCCGTCGCGTATCTTCAAGGGTATGCGTATGGCTGGACAGACCGGCAACCATCGCGTGAAAGTACAGAACCTCCAGGTGGTGAAAATCATTGCTGAAAAGAACTTGATGATTGTCAAAGGGTCGGTTCCCGGTGCAAAGGGTTCTATTGTCAAACTTGAAAGATGGAGTTAATAAGACATGGAGATTAAAGTTTATAACATCAACGGCAATGAGACGGGTAGAACCGTCGAACTGGAAGATTCAATTTTCGCCATTGAGCCCAATGACCATGCCATCTACCTCGATGTGAAGCAATATCTGGCTGACAACCGCCAGGGGACTGCAAAGAGCAAGGAGCGCAGCGAGAATGCCCACAGCACCCGGAAGCTGAAACGCCAGAAAGGTACCGGCGGAGCCCGTTCGGGCGATTTGAAAAGCCCCGTGTTTGTGGGTGGCGGCACCATCTTTGGACCGAAGCCTCGCGACTATCGTTTCAAACTGAACATCAAGGTGAAACGGTTGGCTCGTCGCAGTGCATTGAGCTATAAAGTCAAGGAGAATGGCATGACGGTTGTTGAAAGTTTTGCTTTCGAGGCACCGAAGACCAAAAAGATGATTGAAGTGCTCAAGAATCTGAACCTTGGTGAAAGAAAGTCGCTCTTTGTGCTTGGAAGTCAAAATAATTTCGTATCTTTGTCAGCCAGGAACCTACACAATGTAAGAGTGGTAAATGTGTCGCAACTAAACACTTACGACATTATGAATGCCACTAATATCGTTGTCTGCGAGGATTCTTTGGGCGAGATAAACCGTGTTTTGGCGGCAAAATAAGGCATGTGAGTATAACGATTTAAGAAAGTTTAACGAAGATGAATGTAATAGTAAAACCTCTGATCAGCGAAAAGATGACCCGTCTTACCGAGGCGGCGTCCAATCCTGTCCAGACCCGCATACAGCGCAACAAGGGCATCGCTGCTGCCCCTGCGCGTAACCGCTATGGTTTTGTCGTCGACAAACGCGCCAATAAAATTCAAATCAAGGCTGCTGTGGAGCAGTTTTACGGTGTGAAGGTGATTGACGTGAACACGATGAACTATTCGGGAAAGGTCAAGTCCCGCTACACCAAGGCCGGTTTCCTTACCGGGCGCACCAATGCCTTCAAAAAGGCTATTGTAACGCTTGCCGAGGGCGACAGCATCGATTTCTATGCAAGCATTTAAGTAAGGATTAACAAAAATAATAGTCAAGGTCCACTGACAAGAGACCGATAAGAATTTAGAGAAAATGGCGTTAAAGAAAATTAAACCGACAACCCCGGGCCAGAGGCACAAGTTGATCGTTACCAACGACGACATCACTGCAACCAAGCCCGAGAAATCCCTTGTGTATGGCAAACGTAAAAGCGGAGGCCGTAACAACCAAGGTAAAATGACAATGCGCTATATAGGCGGTGGCCATAAGAAGCTTTACCGTTTTGTGGATTTCAAGCGCACGAAGGACGGCATCCCTGCCGTTGTCAAAACGATTGAGTATGACCCTAACCGCAGTTCGCGCATCGCATTGGTGTGCTATGCTGACGGCGAGAAAAGCTATATCCTTTGCCCCCAGGGGTTGAAGGTTGGGCAAACCGTTATGTCGGGTAAAGGTGTTGCTCCGGAAATCGGTAACACTTTACTGCTTGCCGAGATTCCTTTTGGTACGCTGATTCATAATATTGAACTTCGTCCCGGTCAGGGTGCTAAAATGGTGCGTTCAGCTGGTGCTTATGCACAGTTGATGTCGCGCGATGACAAGTATGCAATTGTCAAGATGCCGAGTGGCGAGATGCGTATGATTCTGCAAGCTTGCCGTGCAACCGTCGGTGTCGTCAGTAACCCTGAACATAATTTGGAAGTGGGAGGTAAGGCTGGTCGTAATCGCCATTTGGGTCGCCGTCCGCGTAACCGTGGTGTTGTGATGAACCCGGTTGACCACCCGATGGGTGGTGGCGAAGGTCGTCAGACTGGTGGCCATCCTCGTTCGCGTAAGGGTATTCCCGCCAAGGGTTACAAGACTCGTTCGCCGAAGAAGCAATCGAGCAAGTATATTGTTGAAAGAAGAAAGAAGTAATTCAGTAAAAAGAAGAAGCAATGAGTCGTTCATTAAAGAAAGGTCCTTATATCTTCCATAAATTGGAGAAAAGAGTGATTGAAGCCCAGCAGTCGAATAAGAAAGTGACCATCAAGACTTGGTCAAGGGCTTCAATGATCTCGCCAGATTTCGTGGGACAGACGATAGCGGTGCACAATGGAAACAAGTTCATTCCGGTATATGTTACCGAGAATATGGTAGGACACAAGCTTGGCGAATTTGCACCGACCCGCATCTTCCGCGGTCATGCTGGTTCTAAGGACAAAGGTAAAAAGTAAATATTGAAAAGAGATGGGACGCAGAAAGCATAATAGTGCAGAAGCACACAAAGAGGCCAAGAAAACTATGTATATGGCCAAGTTAATGAACAATCCCACTTCGCCCCAGAAGACACGTTTGGTTGCTGATTTGGTGAGAGGTGTTGATGTGGAGAAGGCTCTGGGCATCCTTCAATACTCCCCCAGAGAATCGGCACCCAAAATACGCAAGCTCCTCCTTTCCGCCATAGCTAATTGGCAGGCCAAGAATGAAGGTGCCCGCATGGAGGATGCGCATCTGTATGTAAAACAGATTATGGTTGATGAGGGACGCACTCTGAAGCGTATGCGTACAGCTCCTCAAGGACGTGGCTACCGTATTCGCAAGAGAAGCAATCATATTACCATGATTCTTGGTAGCCGTGCCGAAGAGACTCCTGTACAGAGCGAAGGAAGTGAAGAAACAAAATAAGTAATAAAAAGAAGAAAGTAAACAATGGGACAAAAGACTAACCCTATTGGAAACAGAGTCGGTGTTATCCGTGGATGGGATTCCAACTGGTTCGGAGGTAAAAGATTCGAGCAAAAACTGGTTGAGGATGACAAGATACGTAAGTATCTCAATGCCCGTCTTGCTAAAGCTGGCATTGCAAAGATTTATATCGAACGTACCCTCAAACTTCTCACTGTAACCATCAGCGCAGCTCGCCCGGGCTTGATTATTGGACGTGCAGGTTCCGAGGTCGATAAACTGAAGGAAGAGTTGAAGAAATTGACAGAAAAGGATGTCCAAATTAATATCAGCGAAGTTAAGCGTCCTGAAATGGATGCAGTCTTGGTTGCTCAAAATATTGCAAAGCAAATCGAAGGCCGTATTCAGTACCGTAGAGCAATTAAGAATGCCATAACCTCGACGATGAGAATTGGGGCTGAAGGTATCAAGGTTTCCATCAGTGGGCGTATTGGTGGTGCTGAAATCGCTCGAAGCGAACATTTCAAAGAAGGACGCACACCGTTGCATACTCTTCGTGCAGATATAGACTATGCGAATGCGGAAGCCCATACAACATACGGTCGTATCGGGATTAAGGTTTGGATTTGCCGTGGTATTATATATGGTAAGCCCGAATTGGTCTCCACGACAGTCGGCGGTCAGCAGAAAGACCACCGTATAGGTGGCGGAAGTCTTCGTCGGCCTGAAGGAGGTGCGCCCCGTCGCCGTCAAATGACTGGAAGAAATAGTAGTAAGTAAGAACCAGATTGTATACACCCTGTTAGTGTTTGCATAAAACAATAAGAAGAAATGTTACAACCGAAAAAAACAAGATATAGAAAGCAGCAGAAAGGCAAAATCAAGGGTAATGCTTTTCGTGGACATGAACTTGCTTTTGGCACATTTGGAATAAAGTCGTTGGAAACAAGTTTTATTACAGGGCGCCAAATTGAAGCCGCTCGTCAAGCTGTAACGCGTCATATGAAACGTGAAGGCCAGATTTGGATTAGAATTTTCCCAGACAAACCGATAACTAAAAAACCCAATGAGGTTCGTATGGGTAAAGGTAAAGGTGCTCCGGAATACTTTGTGGCTCGAGTTATGCCAGGCACGATGTTATTTGAATGCGAGGGTGTGCCTATGGATGTGGCAAAGGAGGCTCTGCGATTGGCTGCACAGAAATTGCCAATCTCGACAAAGTTTGTTGTAAAGAGGGACTATATCGAAGAATAAACAAGAAGAATCAATACAGTCATGAAGAATGAAATCGCATTAAAGGAACTCTCAACTGCCGAGTTGAAAGAAAGATTGGACAATGAGCGTTCGCTCTATCAGAAGATGCGTATGAGCCATGCAGTCTCGCCTTTGGAGAACCCAAACAAAATTAAAGAAAGTAGAAAAAATATTGCCCGCTGCCTTACTGAACTCCGTGCGCGCGAGATCGCTGACAAAAAGTAAGCATGGCAATTGTAAATCAATCCAAGTTCTAAGATGGAAAGAAATTTAAGAAAAGAACGGTTTGGTGTTGTGGTCAGCAACAAGATGGACAAATCTATCGTAGTACTTGTCGAACGGAAGGTTAAGCACCCAAAGTATGGCAAGTTTGTGAAGAAGTCCTCTAAATTTATGGCCCACGATGAGAAAAATGAAGCCGGTATTGGGGATATGGTTCATATTATGGAAACCCGCCCGTTAAGTAAAAACAAGTGCTGGCGTCTGGTGGAAATTGTCGAAAAGGCAAAATAGTTTTTATCAGAAAAATAAGAAGAAATGATACAGCAAGAAACCAGAATGACAGTGGCCGACAACAGCGGAGCAAAGAGTGCTTTGTGTATTCGTGTTCTCGGTGGCACAAAAAAACGCTACGCATCTATTGGAGATACTATCGTAGTGGCCATAAAGGATGCTATTCCTTCTGGCAATGTGAAAAAGGGTAGTGTATCAAAAGCTGTTGTGGTGCGAACAAAAAAAGAAATTCGTCGTAACGATGGTTCGTATATTCGTTTCGATGACAATGCATGTGTGTTACTTACAGCAGCTGACGAACTTCGTGGTACCCGTATCTTTGGGCCAGTGGGACGTGAATTGCGAGAAAAGCAATTTATGAAAATTGTATCGTTAGCCCCTGAAGTATTGTAAAACAAAAAGAATAGATTACGATGAAACTGCACGTAAAAAAGGGCGATATGGTTCAGGTTATCGCTGGTGACGACAAGGGAAAGGTCGCCAAGGTACTGAAAGTGTATCCCGAAAAGAACCGCGCCATTGTGGAAGGGGTAAATGTGAATAAAAAGCACATTAAGCCTAATGCCAAAAATACGCAAGGCGGTATAGTAGAACAAGAAGCGCCTGTCCACATATCTAATCTTATGGTGGTAGTTGATAAAACTCCTACCAGGATAGGGCGTAGATTAGATGAAAAAACTGGTAAATTAGTACGTTATTCTAAAAAAACAGGGGAGGAGATTAAGTGATGGCATACATTCCAACATTAAAAACCAAGTACAAGGAAGAAATTTTGCCTGCTCTTATGAAAGAGTATGGTTATAAGACTGTAATGCAGGCTCCTCGTTTAGTAAAGATAACTTTAAATCAGGGGTTGGGGAAAGCTGCTATTGCGGATAAGAAGGTAATAGACAAGGGTATAGAAGAAATGACCGCTATTACTGGACAGAAAGCTGTGGCGACCAAATCACGCAAAGATATATCCAATTTCAAGTTGCGTCGTGGCATGCCGATCGGTGTAAGGGTGACGCTTAGAGGTGAGAAAATGTATGAATTTTTGGAGCGCCTTGTGACTGCATCTATCCCGCGTATCCGAGACTTTCGTGGTATTAATGACAAGGGGTTCGATGGTAAAGGAAACTACACGTTTGGTGTGGCCGAGCAAATCATATTCCCGGAGATAGATATTGACAAGATTGACCGTATTCAAGGAATGGATATTACATTTGTTACTTCGGCCCAAACCGATAAAGAGGCGATGTCTCTACTTAAGGAGTTTGGCCTTCCGTTCAAGAATCAACAAAAATAGTATATGGCAAAAGAATCAATTAAAGCAAGAGAGCGGAAAAGAGCCAAGATGGTTGCTAAGTACGCCGCAAAGCGTGCAGCATTGAAAGAGATTGTCCGTACAGGATCTCCCGAAGATGTTGAAAAAGCTGTCATCGCCCTACAGAAACTACCTAAAAATGCGTGCCCTATTCGTATGCATAATCGTTGCCAGTTGACGGGCCGTCCTAAAGGATATATGCGGCAATTTGGCATTTCCCGTATTAATTTTAGGGAAATGGCAGTATCTGGTTTAATTCCAGGTGTAAAAAAAGCTAGTTGGTAAAATTTATATTAGTAGTCTATTTGGTAGTTTTGCAAGTTGGCAACGAACACCAATACTACAGAACTTAAAATCAAAAAAATAATGGTAACAGATCCTATTGCAGATTATTTAACTCGCATGCGCAATGCGATAGCTGCGAAGCATCGAGTGGTTGAGATTCCTGGCTCGAAATTAAAGAAGGAGATTACAAAAATTCTCTTTGAAAAAGGGTATATCTTAAACTACAAGTTTGAAAACGAGGGTGCTCATAACCAGACAATAAAGGTTGCATTGAAGTACCATCCTGTAACCAAGCAATCCGCAATTGCAGAATTAAAGAGGATTTCGAGCCCTGGTTTGCGTAAGTATGTCTCGGTTGAGGAGATGCCCCGAGTGCTCAATGGGTTGGGGATAGCAATTGTATCTACCTCGAAGGGACTTATGACAGATAAAGAGGCTCGTACCCTTAATGTGGGTGGAGAAGTTCTGTGTTACATTAGCTAATAAAAGAGAGGAGAGTTCAAATGTCAAGAATAGGAAAAATGCCCATCCATCTGCCCAAAGGTGTAGATGCGAAGATATCGGAGGAGAATGTACTCACAGTAAAAGGTCCTCTTGGAGAACTTCATCAAAAGATTAACCCTATTATTGGTTTGAGGGTTGAAGATAATACATTATATTTCAGCCGTCCGAATGATGAAAAAGAGACAAAAGCTATGCACGGCCTTTACCGTGCGTTAGCTGCCAATATGGTGAAAGGGGTAAGTGAGGGTTTCAAGACAATCCAAGAAGTTATAGGTGTTGGATACAAGGTTCAGGCATCTGGCAATGTTTTGGAAATGGATCTTGGCTATTCTCACAAAATATTTTTTGAGTTGGCTCCGGAAATTAAAGTTGAGACTGTTACTGAAAAAGGGAAAAACCCCATTATTACAATGACGAGTTGTGATAAAGAGGTTTTAGGTCAGGCTGCGGCAAAGATACGTTCGCTGCGCAAGCCGGAACCGTATAAAGGAAAAGGTATCCGTTTCCAGGGCGAAGAAATCAGAAAGAAAGCAGGCAAAGCTGCTGCTAAATAGTAAGAGGCTGAAAACATTGTCGGCCTAAAAGAACAAAAGATATGGCAACAAAGAAAGATATAAGAAGAACAAAGATTAAGTATCGTATTCGTCATAAGGTCAGCGGAACTGCTGAAAAACCTCGCTTGTCGGTATTCAGAAGCAATAAGGAAATCTATGCCCAAGTGATTGACGATGTAAAAGGCGTGACACTATCGGCTGCTTCTTCTCGTGAGAAGGGTTTTGAAAAGAGTGGCACCAAAAGTGAAATAGCCGCGAAGGTAGGAAAACTACTTGCTGAACGGGTATTGGCGGCGGGTATCAGCGCTGTTGTTTTTGACCGTAATGGTTACTTATACCACGGTCGTGTGAAAAGTTTGGCTGATGGAGCCAGAGAAGGAGGATTAAAATTCTAATAAAGTCATGGCAGAGTTAAACATAAATAGAGTTAAATCAAGCGAAATCGAATTCAAAGATAGGCTTGTTGCAATCAATCGCGTAACAAAAGTTACCAAAGGTGGTCGCACATTTACATTTGCTGCCATTGTCGTTATTGGAAACGAAAATGGAGTAGTCGGATATGGCCTTGGAAAGGCTAAAGAGGTTCAGGCTGCTGTCCAGAAAGGTGTTGATGATGCTAAAAAGAATCTTATTCGTGTTCCAGTCTTGAAAGGTACGATCCCGCATGAGCAGGTGGGTAAGTATAGTGGAGCCAAGGTGTTTTTGAAGCCCGCTGCACCTGGTACCGGTGTCATTGCAGGTGGTGCAATGCGTGCAGTTTTGGAGAGTGTCGGAGTGAAAGACGTTCTGGCAAAATGCAAAGGGTCTTCCAATCCCCATAGCGTTGTAAAGGCCACGATTAATGCCCTTCTTCAAATGAAGGATCCCTATATGGTGGCTCAATTGCGAGGTATCTCTCTTGACAAAGTGTTTAATGGTTAATGTAAAAGGAGGATTGAAGTATGGCAGAAAAAAAACTGAAAATAACACAGGTAAGGAGTATTATCGGACGCCCTGCGCGTCAAAAGCGCACTATGCAGGCACTTGGTCTTCGTCGCATCAATCATACGCGTGAGGTGGTGGCAACCCCTCAAATTTTGGGTATGATAGACAGCGTGAAGCATCTGTTATCTGTTGAAGAAATCTAATCAAGTAAAGTAAGAAAGGAAAAACTATAATGAACTTAAGCAATCTTAAACCAGCAGAGGGTTCTATCAAACATTCGAAACGCGTTGGTCGTGGTGCCGGTTCTGGCAAGGGTGGTACGTCTACCCGCGGTAATAAGGGTGCCAAGGCACGTTCGGGCTATCATCAAAAAGTGGGTTTTGAGGGTGGTCAAATGCCTCTTTATCGTCGCGTTCCCAAGTTTGGTTTTAAGAATCTTAACCGGGTGGAGTACGTTGGAGTCAATATTGATACGTTGAATGCGTTAGCCGAGACCCAAAACTTGGCCGATATAACAGTGGAAGTGTTGGCCCAAAACGGACTTGCATCCAAGAAAGACCGAATAAAAATACTTGGGCGTGGCGAATTGTCCAAGGCTCTCAATGTAACAGCTCATGCTTTTTCAGCATCGGCTCGTAAGGCCATTGAAGAAAAAGGCGGTGTCGCTACTGTCGTGGCATAAAACACAATACGAATACAATGAAGCGATTTATACAGACACTGAAAAACATCTGGTCAATCGAGGACTTGCGGAAGCGGATTCTATATACCCTTCTGCTGGTTCTGATATACCGAATCGGCTCTTATGTTGTTTTGCCCGGTGTCGATCCCTCCCAATTGCAAGGCCTGCAAAAGCAGGGTTCTGAAGGTCTGATGGGACTGCTTAATATGTTCTCGGGTGGAGCATTTTCCAATGCCTCTATTTTCGCATTGGGCATTATGCCTTATATCACTGCCTCCATTGTAATTCAGTTGTTGGTGATGGTGGTTCCCTATTTCCAAAAAATGCAGCGTGAGGGTGAAAGCGGTCGGAGAAAGATGAACCAGATTACCCGGTGGCTTACAGTTGCAGTTACTGCGGCGCAGGCTCCTGCATACATAATCAACATGAGTAACCAACTTGGTGCCTCGTCCACAGCTTTCTATCCGTTTGATGGCACTGGTCCCACTCCATTTTTCTGGGTGTCGAGTATTATTATATTGATTTGTGGCACACTGTTTGTTATGTGGATGGGAGAGCGTATCACTGATAAAGGTGTAGGTAATGGCATATCGCTTCTTATCATGATAGGAATCATAGCCCGGTTGCCGTTTGCCTTGTTTGCTGAGTTCATTTCCCGCTGGACGGAGAGTGGAGGCTTGGTTATGTTTGTTGTGGAGTTGGTCGTTTTGCTGGCGGTTATATTATTGGTTATATTGCTGGTGCAGGGCACCCGTCGTATTCCTGTACAGTACGCAAAGCGTATAGTTGGCAACAAGCAGTATGGCGGGGTTCGTCAGTATATTCCCATCAAGGTGAATGCGGCAGGAGTGATGCCGATTATTTTTGCCCAGGCCATCATGTTCCTTCCCATTACTTTCATGGGGTTCACCGGCGACAGCGGCTCCAAGTTTGCCATGGCTTTTGCCGACTACAATAGTTTTTGGTACAATTTGGTCTTTGCCATATTGGTAGTGCTGTTCACCTATTTCTATACCGCCATCGCCATCAACCCCAATCAGATGGCAGACGATATGAAGAAAAACGGTGGCTTTATTCCCGGGGTTAAGCCAGGGAAAAAGACGGCTGAATATCTTGAGAGCATCCTTTCGAAGATAACGCTCCCGGGCTCCATCTTCCTGGCCATTGTGGCAATCCTGCCAGCTGTAGTAAGGCTGTTTGGAGTGAATACCCAGTTCGCGCAGTTCTATGGTGGTACATCGTTGCTGATTCTTGTCGGGGTAATTCTCGATACTTTGCAACAGGTGGAGAGCCATTTGTTGATGCGTCACTATGACGGCCTTACCAAGACCGGCCGTATCAAGGGGCGTACTTCAATGTCGATTCAGGCTTAATAGGGAAAGTTGGGAATGATATTGCTCAAGACCAAAGAGGAGGTTGCATTCATCCGCGAAGCCGGACAACTGCTTGGCAAAACACTTGCCGAGGTGGGGCGGCATATCCGACCGGGTGTAACAACTGCCTATCTTGACAAGATTGGTGAGCAATTCATCCGCGACAATGGTGCAAAACCTCTATGCAAGGGCTTCGAGGGCTTCCCTGCTGCATTCTGCATATCGGTCAACGATGTGGTTGTGCATGGCATTCCGGGTGATCTTTTCATCAAGGAAGGAGACAATGTAAGCCTTGATTGTGTCATAGAGTTCAACGGCTACGTTGCCGATTCGGCCTATACCTTTGCTGTGGGAGAGGTGAGTTCCGACATGCGCCGTTTGATGAAGGTAACGCGCGAATCTCTCTATATCGGCCTTGACCAATGTAAGGCGGGCAACCGGATTGGCGACATAGGCCATGCGGTGCAGTTGCATTGCGAGAAAAACGGTTACTCTGTGGTTCGCGAGCTCTGTGGCCACGGGGTAGGTTTCAAAATGCACGAATCGCCCAATGTACCCAACTATGGAGTCAAAGGCACCGGACCTTTGCTCAAGGAAGGAATGGTTATTGCTGTGGAACCGATGGTGTGCATGGGTTCAAAGAATGTCAAGTTCTCCAAGGAGGACGGTTGGACATGCCGCACACGCGACGGGAAACCCGCCGCCCATTTCGAGCACACCGTGGCCATTACCCCCCAGGGACCGGACATACTCACGACCTTTGATTTCATAGAAAAGAACCTCGAACAATAAAGGAAACAATAAACGAATGGCAAAACAAGTAGCTATACAGCTTGACGGTGTGGTTACCGAATCGCTCGGAAATGCGATGTTTCGGGTTGAGTTGGAGAACGGGCACCAGATTATAGCCCACATTTCTGGCAAGATGCGTATGCACTACATCAAGATTCTCCCCGGCGACAAGGTGCAGATAGAGATGTCGCCCTACGACCTTTCCAAAGGACGTATCACCTACAGGCACAAGTAGAATTGGAAATTTGCCAGCAATTAAAGCAATAAGAAATTTACACAAAAAGATTAATAATTACACACAGCTATGAAAGTAAGAGTTTCAGTCAAGAAAAGATCGCCCGAGTGCAAGGTGGTGCGTCGCCATGGGGTGGTCTATGTAATCAACAAGAAAAATCCTAAGTTCAAACAAAGACAAGGATAACCACAAAAAACAAAAATAGAAAGAATTTATGGCACGTATTGCAGGTATTGACTTACCCAAGAACAAAAGAGGCGAGATTGGATTGACCTACATCTTCGGCATTGGCCGCAGCACCGCCAAGGAGATTCTGGCCAAGGCCGGCATTGACGAAGGCAAGAAAGTCCAGGACTGGACCGATGACGAGCAGAACACTCTCCGCAACATCATCAACGATGAGTACAAGGTGGAAGGTGCCCTCCGTTCGGAAGTGCAGATGAACATCAAGCGACTGATGGATATTGGCTGCTACCGCGGCATCCGTCATCGTCTGGGACTTCCCCTCCGTGGTCAGAGCACCAAGAACAACGCCCGTACGCGCAAGGGTAAGAAGAAAACTATCGCCAACAAGAAGAAAGCTACCAAGTAGGCATCGGACCGACATGTGTAGCGCTCCGGCTGCGGATTAGAATATGACACGGAAGCAGCCGGACAACCAAAGAAAGAAAAAAGTAAATCAAGCAAAACAACATGGCAAAAACTTCAAAACCGACCAAAAAGAGAGTCGTAAAAGTTGAACCTCAGGGAAGGGCATGCATCTTTGCATCCTTCAACAATGTCATCGTCTCGTTGACAAATAACGCCGGTCAAGTGATTTCTTGGTCGTCTGCAGGAAAAATGGGCTTCCGCGGATCGAAGAAAAACACTCCGTATGCTGCACAGATGG
>ERZ842401.4561-NODE-4561-length-16009-cov-4.416197_pt1 | contig 16009 bp, 11 predicted proteins | sample MGYA00521270_ERZ842401 | MGnify/ENA primary metagenome ERZ842401 (study PRJEB31892, sample SAMEA3878208) | bioreactor metagenome | biome: Moose rumen | place: Sweden | collected 2011-10 | study: EMG produced TPA metagenomics assembly of the PRJEB12797 data set...
AGGAACTATTGAATTGTCGCTTTCGCGACAGCTAAAGTCAGAGTGATTTTGAAAAAAAATCTTCTCCTTCGCGCTATTTTTTATAGTTTGCCCCGAGTTTTAATTGTTCGGAATTACAGCGCTTTTACCCTGTCGCTAGTCGCTTTCCTTGTTATACGGTCGTTTTGCGTGCTTGTAGGTGAACTCTGCCACGGTGTAGGTGTCTGCCACCTTGCTTCCGAAAGCCTGAAACTTCCACTTGAACCGCATTATTGCAACGTGCTTTCCGGAAAAAGCCTTCTTAAGGCAATGGCGGACGGTCTTTTCGCTGGAAATTCCGTGGAGCACTTCCTTTCTGGCGCCGTTTGAGGCCACGTTCGCAAATTCCGTGCTTACTGAACCCGGGCATAGCGCGCACACGTGAATTTTACGCGGCTTAAGCTCTGCAGCAAGGGCAAGGCTGAATGAAAGCACGTAGGCTTTTGTTGCTGCGTACACTGCAAAGTTCCCCAGCGGGGCAAAGGCCGCCATGCTGGCTGTATTTATGATGTGGGAATTCTCATTCATATAGGGAAGTGAATGTCCTGCAATGCCGGTAAGGGCGGTGCAGTTAAGGTCTATCATCTGCATTTCCTTCTCAACGGAAGTTTCCTCAAATGGGCCGTATGTTCCGAATCCCGCGTTGTTCACAAGGACGGTAATCTCAAAGTCTCCGTGAGTTTTTTCTTCCTCAAGCCTTTTTTTGAACCTTTCGGCTCCCTGGATGCCAGACACGTCCATTTCAACAGGAATTGCCCTTGGACCGCCTTCAAAGCTGTTGATTTTTGCAGACAGCTCCTCAAGCTTGTCCTTCCGCCGTGCGATGAGCCATATTTCGTCAATAAAAAGATGCTGGTATTCAGAAGAGATTTGCAGGGCAAAATCACGCCCCATGCCGGAGCTTGCCCCTGTTATGATGGCAATTTTTTTCATTTTAGTTCCCCTTGTTTTTTTTATCTGCCGCTCGTACATGTGGAGCAGTTTTGGTCTGTTATTCCTTTGAATGAGCACCGGCGGAATGTTCAGCAGAAGATTCACTATTGCCTGTGGCACAAAAAGCGGAAGAATGAGCGCGTCCGCCTTGAAGATGACGGCAAGTACGATAGGAAGAAATCCTGTCAGGCTCATTCCGTAGTGACACCATTCCGCGTAGCAGGTTTCCTCCAAAAAAAGCCAAAGGTAATCAGTCTGTGTTCCTTCAATCTTTGATTTTGAAAGCCCGGTGGTGGCTTTTCCTGTTTCCGGAATGGAATCCTTCCATTTGTTCATCCTTATCTTGCGGTAAAAGTTCAGTTCTTTTTGGCTTGGACTAAAGCAGGAGCGGTGTGCGTCCATGACGCGGCGCGGAATCCAGCGAGAGGCGATTGCGATGAGCGCGTCGCATGCGATGATTGAGAAAGGATTAAGGAGCGCGCATAGCAGTATGGCGTGCAGGGGAGCGCCGGTCTGGGGCGCAAGATACAGGTTGATGCCAAGGATGAGCAGAACAAAAAAAATGAACAGGCAGATGTAGAGTTTTAGTTTCATATTTTTCCTGAAATCGCTAGAATACAGAATTACTGCGAGGATTATAGATTGAAATTGAACTTTAGTAAACAAAGGCTTACGGCGCTTTGCCTGTTCCTTGTTCCGCTTATGCTTTGCGGGGCTTCTCCCTCTGCTGCTGACGAAGATGATGTGTTTTCTGCAAAAGAGGAACGTGATGATGACGCGGAGGTGAGCGACGAGTTTTTTCGTTCCTTTGAGATGACCGACGACGACGAGGCGCTTATGGCGGAGCTGAGCCTGTTTCGCTGGCGGCTTGGCGACATGAGCCTGTTTCCAACCTGTGATTCCGCGGTGACAGAAATACAGCGGTTCCGCTCGGAACTGGATGGGCGAGCTATGGTAACGGCATTCAGTCCTGAAATCCTGCTTTCCGCCCGGAATATCCTTGCCTGGGAAGAATACAATTATCTGTATGAGAAGGATATTGCGCATCCCGCGCTGGAGCCGCTGATTAAGGCTCAGTACCGCGAGGTAAAAAAATATTTCAAGGCGCATAAAAAAGAAGCGCACAGCAAGTGGCTGTACACTACGGCGGGCGACATTCTCAGTTGCTGCATGCAGTTCCTTCCGATTCCTACGGCGATGAACGAGGGACTTACCATAAAACGCTACTATGATTGCGGGGTAAAGGCAGACCCGGATATGGTGTTCTGCCTTATAAACATAGCCCAATGGTATTTTTATGCACCGGTGGTGAACGGTGGCGGCAAGGGCAAGGCGCGCCGTGCGCTGGAGCATGCGGTTGATTCTGCCCGCAATGATGCGGAACTGTATTATGCGAAGGTGCTTCTGAGTCAGGTTTTGTTTGAGGAAAAGAAATTTGAGCGCGCCGCCGCGCTTTTAGACGAGGCAGATTCCCTCTTGCCGAACAGCCGTACCGTGCGGAATTACCGCCGCATAAACGGCATAGGACACAGTTATTTTGACTACACCGTGAACCGTCGCAAAATTGACGCAAAATTGCGCCGCGCGGGTTTGCTTACTGACGGTCAGTAGAAGGGTAGGAACGCTACCAGTCGCGCTGAATGTAGGTTGCTCGCGGGCGAGCGGTTATGTCTACGCGGCGGTTTTGGGCGCGTCCTGCCTCTGTGTCGTTTGAGGCAATGGGGCGTGTTGCACCGTAACCCTTGTACGTGAACAGGCTTTCTGGAATTCCCTGACGGATGAGAGCGTTCATGACGGTTCTGGTGCGCTCTATCGAAAGGTTCATCTGACCTACAGGCTTTCCAAGGTCAGCGGTATGTCCTTCTACAAGAATGGTAAAGCTGTTGTCCGATATGATTTCCTGAAGCATCTCGGCGATTTTTCTGATTCGCTCCGTTTCCTGCGGAAGCAGCTCCGGCGAATCCGGCACGAACTTCAAGTCTACGCTGAACAGAATTCCGGTCAGGCTGTCTGAAACGTCAATGTCAGGAACCTTGTTCTCGTATATGTACTTTTTTACAGCCTTGAACGAGGCATAGTATTCCTTTGTTTTTTCCGCAATCTTCACGTCGTAGATAAGGTTTTCCTTGTCCAGCAAAAAGAGGATTTTTCCGTTCTTCAAAAGCTCACGGTTTTCTTTTACCGTAAGAATTTTCAGCGCGTCCGCCCGGCTTATGATGGGGTCTGTCCTGTTCCGTCCATAGACTTTTTTGGCTCGGATGTACAGCGGGTCAAGCCCGATTTTGTCAGTGTAGTTCATGAAGTTGTCTATCCAGCCGTACTGAACTATGCCGTTTTCCTTGGAAAGTTCCTTGTCTGCAATATTCTTCTCAAAGATGATGTTCATCTCGTCGTCCCAGACCGTAGGAAAAAAGCATGGGTAGACCTGGCTGGAGACGTATTCGCCGTGCACGGGAATTGCCCCGCGTGCGTCTATTACGATGCCTGAATATGGCTTTGACGTTACGATGTCAATGGGCTCCTCTGGCGTGTATGGGTATTTTTGTTTTATGAGCTGGCGGCTTATTGTGTGCATGTCGATTGTTTTTTGCGTGCGCACGCCGTTTCCGTCCTTTGTGTACAGAACAGGGGTCTGGTGCCCGTTCTCAATGATTTTGGTAACTTCTGCAAGCGTTATGTCCTCGGCGGCAACCACGTCGTTAAGGCATTGTGCGTTGTCTACAAAGAGCGAAAGAAGCGGCTCCTTTAAAAGCGAGGGTGTCTTGATTTTTATAAGTCCTTCCGCCGAATTCCGTCCGTTTGGAAGCTGCATGTTCGTGTTCCGAACGTCAAGCTGGATGTTTGAGGTAAAAATGCTCGTGGTCCAGTCAACCTTGCTTTGCGAGGTCATCGAGGAATTGTATTGGGCGAACGCCGCTCCGGAGCAAAGTGATAGAAATAACAGAACAATCGATTTTTTCATAAAAGTCCACCTTTCTGTTTATCGGAATTTTAGGCGTGCGTCTTTACTGTGCGGTGCAGTCAAAGCCGAGCGCGCGAAGTGCGTAGACGGCGGAATCCTTCATTCCTTCAGGAAAGCGCAGTCGGTATGCCTTGTGCGGCGGCGTAACGCCCTTTACGAGCGCGCTGTTGAGCGCAAAAAAAGTTTCCTCGTCAATCCTGAGCTCGGCGGCAATTGCCGCAAGCGGAATGCGCTCATGCACTGTAACGTAGTCGAATTTTCCGGCACGCGTTTCCAGCGTGATGCCGTTCCATGCTCGGGCGTGGGGCATGACCACATTGTAGTAGGAATCGTTCTCAACCACGTCTGCCACGGCAAGCAGCTTTGGCACGTAACCTGCCGCCTGGTCGCTCAGGTAGCCGTTTTGCGCAAGATACCAGAAGTCTCGGCTGCCAGCCTTTTTTATGGCGCGGTTAAGCGCGCCCGCGCCGCAGTTGTACGCCGTTATTGCAAGCAACCAGTCGCCAAAGGTGCGGTAGTTGTCGTTCAGTTTGGTAAGCGCCGCCTGAGTGGAAGCCCATGGGTCAAGCCTCTGGTCGACGTATTCATTGTATTCCAAAAGTCCGGCTACGCTGTTCGTCATGAACTGCCACAAGCCGGTTGCCCCTGACCTTGAGCGCGCGTTGGGATTGTAGTCTGATTCCACGAAGGGAAGGTATTCCAAAATGGCGGGCATCTTGCGTTTCTCAAGCTCATTCCTCACGTAGATTCGGTACTGCTGCGCGTCGTCAAGCACGTCGTACAGCCATTTTTTGTGTGTCGTTAAGTATTTTGTGCGGAGCGCGTCGACCTGCATGGACTGCATTCCGTTAAAGCCGAGGTTCTTGTATTTTTGAGCGCAAAATGCCGGTGCCGCAATCAGTAATAGAAGAAAGAGAAAAACGGAGCGTAAAAGCAAAAAAAAGCCGCCGGTCTTTTTGTTCATCAGAGCTTTTCACCGATGTAAATGCCTGCCCACTCCCAGTTTCCGTGAATGTCCGGGTCGAGCGGAAAGTTAACCTTTCGGAAGTACAGATACCACACGGAAACGTACTGACTCCATCCCCAGGTGCGAAGGTATGCCTCGCTTGAGGTTGAGTCCGCGTCCAAGGTCTCGCTGTAGCGCACTCGGTTTCCGCGCATGAAGTTCCGCATGGAGAATTCCTCCTGCGCGTTCGGGTCCATTTCGTCCTGCTTCCATGACATTGAAAAGAAGTTCACAGAGGCGCGGTATTTGTCCAGCGAGCGCCAGTCGTAGTTGCGGATTGCGCGCTTCACCGCGTTTTCCAGCGCAGGAAGGCTTTCAAACGTCCAATCCTTTGGCGAGTTGCTGAATCCCACCAGCTGTCGTGCTTTTTTGTATGCGTTCGGCTCGCCCGCAATCTGAATGGTGGACGCGTCAGGTTGTGCCAAAAAAATGGAATACGTCTTAAGAGCCTCGTTCCATTCGCTTACCTTCTCGTATTCTACGGCAAGTCGCAGGTACAGCTCTGTTATGGAAACGTTCGTCGGAAATCTGTTTATAAGCTCGTTGAAGTAGCGTATGCGGCTTCGCGGATTCTTGCTTATCTGAATCAGGTTCTGAAGACAGGTAAAGTGAATGGATTTTCCGTTCACCAAAAGGTCCTGGTAGCACAAAAGGATGCGGTCAAAATAGTATTCCGCCACTGGCTCCGCCTTGTTCGCAAGGTATGCGGAAGCTGTCAGAAGCAGCCAGTAGCCGTTATACATGTCATCGGGATGCGCCTCAACCCAAGAGGTAAGAAAAAGAATAACGCCCTGATTGTCTCCAAGGGCGATAAGGTTGTTCGCAATCTGATTGACTATGGCGTAGCGGCTTACGTCCTCAAGTTCTTTGTTCTCAAGAAGCGCGTACAACTCCGTCTGGGACTTTTGGATTGCGGCGATACCGTCGTTTTCTGCATTGCGTGCCGTGCAGGACATAAAAAGAAAAAGCGCCAGCGCCACGGCAGAAAATACGGAACATGTTTTTGCTGAAACGGACATATTTAAATGTATCATAGTTCATAAGTTATTGGCAAGATAAGCGATTATATTGTATTCTATTATAATTATCGTTGGGGAATTGTCTTTTCATAGCGGGGTTTTGTATGGATACACCGAGCATTAAGCGGCTGAACGCGATTCTGTTGAGCGGCATGGCGCTTATTTTTGCAGGATTGATTCTGATTTTGTTTATAGCTGGCACCGTTCCAGACGTTCAGGTGCTGCTTTTGCCGGCTGTGCTTTTTATAAGCGGCTTCGTGAATCTGTTCCTTTTTATGACGAATAAAAGAACGCCGTTCCGCCTGTTCCTTTCGCTGGCACTCAGCCTGAACGGTGTTTTTGCCTCGTTCCTTGCGTTCGGCATTTTTCCTGTTGGTGCGGACGAGTTGTGGCCCGTGTACATTTTTATTACCGCTCTCAGCCTTTTTGCTTCCGGTCGTTTTACCGGCAAAAGATTCGCGCTGAGCTATGATTTGCCGGCGCTCATGCTGCTTGCGCTTGGAATTCTGTTCCTGCTTTATTCATTTGACGTGATAACGGTTCCGTTCAGAACGCTTGCGCTGCTTGCCTGCCCTGGAATCATGATTTGCGCCGGAGTTTTTCTTGTCGTCCTGTTCATGCACCGTAAGTCTCTGCTTGACATGCTCCCGGAGGAGCTTTCAAAAGAGTTCAGTGATGACGAAAAAATAGAAGACGGCGAATAGACAGTCGGTTTTTGTGTGAAAAAGCTTTTTCAGTGCGTAAAAAATGAAGGAATCCTCTTTTTTGCCTGTGCGTTGTGCGCGGCGGCATTTGTGTCATGTGCCAGCGCACCAAAGCCCGCTGAACCAGAGCCTGACAGTGCAGTGCATGAGGTTGAGGAGGCGGGAACAAAGCTTCCCGGAACTGCATTGGAACCGCGTGCGCGTGCCGTAGCGTATTTTTCACGCATAGATTCCGCAGTTCTTGCGGATGCCGAGGTCGCTTCTCCTTCGTCGCTCCGCAGGGCGGTTTCCGCGTTGCGACGTGCTCAGCCAGACGATGACGCTTCGCGCGTCCTTCTTACAATCTGCTCGCACGTCATGCAGCTGGCGTGGCCTGCTGAGCGCATAGACTGGGAGGTTCCCGCCGTCTCCTCTGAAAACGCCTATTACGGAGTCATCAATTCCGCCCGCAATGGAATTTACGACATGAGCACCGGCAATATGGACTTTTTTTCTACGTTGCTTCCGTCGCTTGTTCTGCTCAAGGTTCAGGATGTGTCAGATTTTTATTCGCTTTCGGAAGCATCCCTAAAAAAAGCGCTTGAAATGCGTCCTGACTCCGTGCTTGCCGAATACCTTCTGGGAATGCTCTATGCAAAGCAGGGAGAGTATGCGCCGGCGGTGCAGCATCTTAAGGAAGCAGCACGGCTTTCTCCGGAATCCCTTGAGCCGTCGTATTCCTATGTCCGCACGCTTCGAGATGCGGGACGAATGACGGAGGCTGGGTCTGCCATTCAGACGCTGCTTGCCAAATATCCGTCGGAGCGGACGGCGCTTAGGCTTGGCGCGGAGATTTCCTATTCCTTGAAAAACTATAACCGCGCAGAGGAGTATATCTCAAAGGTGCTTCAGCAGGATCCGAATGACCTTCCTTCCGTACTGTTCCGAGCGCAGATTCTTGTTGAAAAAAAAGACTATATTCATGCGGCGTCGCTTTTGGACATGTATTCACGGCAGGACAATTCCTCAAAGGAATATCTGCTGCTTCGCGCCCAGGTTCAGATGGACTGGAGCAAGAACACTACTGCGGCAATTTCTACTATAGAAAAAGCGCTGCGCTCCTATCCGTCCGACACAGGAATCCAGCTTTTTGCGGCACGGCTTTGTGCGGCAACGAATCTTCCTGTTGCGGGAAAATCCCTTGAGCAGTATGCGGCCTCCGTCCTTCAGAATGAGCCGGAAAATGAGACGGCGCTTATGTACGCGGTTCAGGGCTACATGCGCAACAAGGACTGGGAGAATGCGTATGCGGTGAGCGCGAGCCTTGTTGCAAAACCGACTGCAACGGTGGAAAGCCGCTACAACCACGTCAAAGTCTGCATTGCGGTAAAGCGCTATGACGAGGCGTGGAATCTTGCCTCATCCCTGTACCGCTCCAATTCTGGCGATGAGGTGGCGGCTGAATATTATGTGCTTGCAATGGTTGAGTCCGGACGTTCCGTACAGGCGCTTTCTACTATAAATCAGCTTTTGGCTTCGGCTTCCTCGCACCTCAAGAGCTTCCTTTATTATGAGCGCAGCTTCCTTCAGACTTCGGACGATGCCACGCTCTCTGACCTTCGCTCCAGCCTTATGGCAAATCCCCGCAACAGCGACTCCTTGTTCCGCCTGTATAAAATCTATCTTGCCCGCAAGGACTACCGCAAGGCGCAGTATTATCTTAAGCAGGTTGTCGCGCTCAATCCCAACGACACCGAAATTCGCCGCCTGAATGACGAACTTAACGCCCTTATCCGCTAGATTTTTTCATTCTTATAAAAAATAAAATTTAATGCTGGTGTTTTCAGTAATAGTGGTGTAAAATATCTATTTAGTAAGATTTTTATCTTACGTATATAAAAATTTGGTTTAAAAGTCGGGGTTTCCGGCTTTCAATATGGAGGAAAAAATGAAAAAAATCGTTTGCGCGGCAACTGCATTGGCTTTGGCTGCAACGGCTTCGACATTTGCTGCTGGAAAAGCAAAGTTGAAGGTATGGGAATCTGATGGTCCTGAGAAGACATTCATTCAGCAGGCTATCAAAGATTACAAAAAAATCAACAAGGCAGTAATGATTTCTTACGAGCCTGTAGCTTCTACTGACGCTCGCGCTAAGATTGAGTTGGATGGACCTGCTGGAGTAGGTGCTGATATTTTCGTTTCACCGCACGATCACATTGGTGCTTTGGTTGCCGGTGGACACGTCCTTCCTGTAGACAATCCGGATGAATACATGGCAAACTTCCTGCCGATGGCAAAGATGGGTGCTTCTTACGACGGTGTTGTATACGGTTACCCAATGGGAGCAGAGACATACGCTTTGTTCTACAACAAGGATCTTATCAAAGAAGCTCCAAAAACATGGGATGAAGTAATTGCATTCGCAAAGACATTCAACAACAAGGCGGAAGGTAAATACGCTTTGGTTTGGCCGGTAGCTGATGGATACTATGGATATATGTTCATGGATTCATTCGGCGCTCCGTTGTTCGGACCGAACGGAAACGACCGCAAGCAGCACAACTTGAACAGTGCTAACGCTGTAAAGGGACTTACTTATTTTGCAAGCCTCCGCAAGCAGCTTCTTGACATTCCTGCTGCCGATGCTTCAGGAGACTTCTGTAACGCTCAGTTCTCTGAAGGAAAATCTGCAATGATTATCACAGGTCCTTGGAAGATTACAGACTTCAAAAAATCAGGCGTAAACTTTGGTATCGCAACAATCCCTGCATTCCCAGGATCAGACCATCCGGGAAACACATTCTCTGGTGTACGTCTTGCATTCGTAAGCTCATACTCAGAATTCCCAGAGGAAGCAAAGGACTTCGCTAAGTTCATTACTTCTAAGGAAATGCTTGAGAAGCGCTTTGAAATCACAGACCAGATTCCACCACGCAAGGATATCGATACGAACAAAGAACTTTCTAACGCTATCAAAGCTCAGCTTGAATATGCAAAGCCGATGCCGACAATCCCACAGCTGGGAACTTACTGGTCAGCAATGGGTTCTGCTTACTCAGGAATCTGGGACGGTGACCCAATCAAGACAGACCTTGACGCAGCAGCTGCTGCAATGGAAGCTGCAAAATAATAACCTGCATCTTTCCTAGCAACGTTTAGTTTGGTTCAGCAGGCGGTTCCGCCGCCTGCTGTTTATGTTATTGTAAGAGGTATGGAATGAATAATGCTATCGACCCTGAGAAACTGAATAAAGCGCCATTCGCTTCCTCATGTTTTATGGGATTAGGACAGATTCTTTATCTGAAGCAGTACATCCGTGGCGGACTGTTTGCTTTGGTTGAAGTGATTATGCTCTTCTGTATTGTCTGGGGCTCAAAGGGAATTGTTCCTGCAAACAAAAAGGCTGCCGATTATATGACCGGTATTCCTGAAGCAGACGAAATGGAAGAATATTTCAGCGATTTGGCTGAAGATAACAAAAAAGTTAGTAAAAAATATTCCGGCATCATCGCTTCTCGCGCCAAGGCTTACGAGAAGTTTGCTAAGAAGCATCTCAAAGATTACGTTGCCGATTTTGATTTTGATGATTTAGAAAATATCGATAATGACGTTGAGGACGCTGTCTATGATTTGGACGACGACAAGGTGTACGATACTTTCTCAAAGATGAGCGAAAAATATGCCGCACAGTTGGCTGTTTTGATGTCTCATACAAATCATGAAGATTTCGATGAAAATTATGACGGTTGTATTTACTGTAAGAACGCGCATTCTAAAGGGCACCGAACGACAAAGCACTTTGCGCCGTTCCGAGGTCCAATTGTAAGCTCTCTTATAGGATTGGTTACGCTCGGTTCAAAGCAGAATACAACGGTAACAAAATACATGGATCACTCAATCTTTATGATGATCAATGGTATTTTTGCATTGATTGTTATTGGATTCTTTGTATTCCTTTACATTCTTAACGTCAACAGCGCAAAGGCTGCCGTTAAGAAAATCACAAAGCTCGGACATTTCCAGTCTATGAAAGAAGCGCAGAATGACATTTCGCAGAACTCGTTTGCGACGATTGCGATTGCACCGAGTATCGTAATGATTGCGATTTTCTCCGTAATTCCGCTTCTATTCTCTGCATTGGTTGCGTTCACGAACTATTCTTCTCCGGATCATATTCCGCCGAACAACTTGGTAGACTGGGTAGGTCTGTCAAACTTCGTGCAGATGTTCAGTATGAAGGTTGGTGGCGGTGAATGGGCGCGCACATTCGGTTGGACTGCCATCTGGACAATCGTTTGGGCTATTTTTGCTACGTTCACCTGTTTCTTCGTTGGATTCTTCTATGCGTTCGTTCTTCAGGACAGACGTGTAATAATCCCGAAATTCTTCAGAACCGTATACATCCTGCCGTATGCCATTCCGACGATGCTTTCGTTGTTCGTATGGGCAAACCTTTTGAACGGTACTGTAGGACCTATCAACCGAACTCTTCAGCTTATCGGTCTTATCGACCAGCCGATTCCGTGGCTTTCTGACCCATGGGTTGCAAAAGGTGCATTGATTTTTGTAAACATTTGGATTGGATTCCCATATTCAATGATTCTTACGACATCTTCAATGACTGCAATCTCGAACTCTTTGTATGAGGCAGCCGTTATCGACGGTGCGACAAAGTGGCAGCAGTTCAAGAGCATTACTTATCCATTGGTAATGTTCCAGCTTAAGCCGACCTTGATTATGCAGTTTGCAGGAAACATCAACAACTTCGGTGCGGTATTCTTCCTTACGGGTGGTGGACCGAACATGCCACAGGCAGGTCTTACAACTGTTACGAACTGCGGTGCGACAGACTTGCTTATCTCTTGGATTTACAAATTGACGATGAGTACACCGGCTCGCTACAACCTTGCTTCTGTACTTTCATTGCTCGTATTTGCAGTACTCGTTCCGTTCGCATTGTATAACTACACACGAACTAAATCATTCAAGGAAGGAGAAGTATAATGAGAAAATTAACAAGCAAAGCTACTCCTATTGGAATTATTCTGAACATCATCCTGATTATAAACGTGTGTATCGTTTTGTATCCGGTACTGTTCACAATCAGTTCTTCTTTTACCAAGTCGAATTCGCTTGCGGCAACGTCTGTCATTCCGTTTACCACGCAGGTAGATAAGGAAATCCGCGACAATTGTCCGACTTGTCAGGGAACAGGTTATATTCCGGAAACCGGAATGGAATACATAAAGGTTGAGACTGAATTTGATGATGATTTGAACGAAGTTGCTTCCACAGGTCCTGAGGACAAAGTCTGCCCGGATTGTGGCGGAACTGGAAAGGGTAAGACAACTCGTGTAATGCACAAATTCAGTTTCAAGAAGCCGACCTTGTATCAGTATCGCCGTCTTCTTACAAGCCCAGACAAGCTTGTGAAGGGAGAGACGACCGTTCATGGAACAAACTACAAGGTTTGGTATTTGAATACGCTCAAGATTGCCGTAATGAACACAATCATCACAGTGTTTGTTTGTACACTTGCCGGATACATTTTCTCGCGATTTGAATTTACAGGTCGCAAGCAGATTATGGCTGGTATGATTGTACTTCAGATGTTCCCGAGCTTTATCGGAATGGTTGCGACATACGTAATCTTGTGGAAGTTCAACGCGCTGAACACCCTGTGGGGATTGGTTCTCGTCTATTCTGCCGGAAGTATTCCATTCAACTCTCAGTTGATGAAGGGATACTTTGATACGATGTCCAAGGACATTGCAGAGGCGGCTTATATTGACGGTGCTTCTCCGCTTGTTGCCTTTATCCGCGTTATTCTTCCTTCGGCGCAGCCACAGCTTATCTTCCTTGCACTGACCAGTTTTACCGGTCCATGGATGGATTATATCTTCCCGCGCATGATTTTGCGCAGTGATGATAAAAAGACGCTTGCAGTTGGTCTTTATGAGATGATCAGCGGTCGTTCAAACGATAACTTTACTATGTTCGCGGCGGGAGCAATTCTTGTTGCCGTTCCGTTTACAATCTTGTTCATGGCTGGACAGAAGACCTTGCTTATGTCTATGGCTGGTACAAGTGGTAAAGAGTAAGCGTATTTTGCGGAAGGGAGTTTAGAATTATTCCGTACTTTAATGGAGTCTGCCATGTGCAGGCTCCATTTTTTTTGTCTTAACTACATTTATGCTGTATAATAAGAAAATCTAATATGGAGGAAACTGCTTTGAAAAAAAGTAATTCAGTTTGTAAAAAAATCATTGCGGGAGCGCTTGCCGCTTCCTGTGCAGGCGCTGTTTTTGCAAAAGCAAAAAAGGGCGGTGCGATAGATCCTGAGCTTGCAGTTACACAGCTTGCCGGTGTTGAGCGCAAGGCGGCAAAGCCGGCTGAAGGCGTGTATTACAGTCTTTTTGTGCGTTCCTTTGCGGACGGAAACGGCGACGGAATCGGCGATTTTAAGGGGCTTACCAAGAAGCTCGACTATCTGAACGATGGAAATGATGCAACGACCACGGATCTTGGCGTAACCGGGTTGTGGCTTCTGCCGATTTTTGATTCTCCGTCATACCATGGCTATGACGTTGCCGATTATTACAAAATCAATCCGGAATACGGTACGATGGAGGACTTTGAGAAATTTCTTGCGGAATGCAAGAAACGGGGCATTGACGTCATAATCGATATGACCTGCAATCATTCCTCTTCTTATAATGATTGGTTCCTTCAGTCGAAAAAGCCAGAAAGTCCGTACCGTACGTGGTACCGTTGGATTACTGACCTTGATTTTACCGAAAACGGCGGACCATATAACCGCAATCAAAAGGGACTTGCAGGAAACATCTGGACGATTGAGCTTTCAAACCCGGTTATGGGACCGGACGGAAAGGCTCTGACGGACAAGAACGGTCAGACGGTCATGAATTACTATGCCGGACTGTTCAGTACGAATATGCCGGACTACAACATGGACGAGCCTGCGGTGCGCGAGGAATTCAAGAAGGTGTTCAAATTCTGGCTGGATAAGGGCGTGAGTGGCTTTCGCTTTGATGCTGCCGGTCATATCTACAATGCGAACGAGGTTAAGCCTGGTTCTGAGACGCTCTCTAAGGCTGTTGCATTCTGGAAGGAAATGAATGACTACATTCTTTCTGTTAAACCGGATGCGTATTCCGTTGCCGAGGTATGGGAGCCGACGGCGACGCGCGCTCGCTACATGGCTGGAATGCAGTCAAATTTTCATTTTGATTTGGGAACGCTTATTCCGAACATCATAAACAATCAGGAAGTGAACGACAAAAAGGGAACGCCGGATGATAGCGACAAGTCTACGTACAACGGATATGCACGCAGTCTTGAGAGCGAATACAATATGTACCGTGCGAACAACCCGGACTATATTGACGCGCCGTTCCTTTCAAATCACGATCAGGCGCGAATTTCTGCGGCGCTGCGCAACAATGCCGACAAGATGAAGCTTGCCGCCGATATGTACATTCTTGCGGAAGGAATTCCGTTCATTTATTACGGTGAGGAAATTGGTATGAAGAGCGGTTCCGATGACCCAAGCAAGCGTACTGGCTTGGTATGGGCGCCGGAAGGAAAAGACAAAATGTATACTACCTGGGTTGAAAGCGGCGCATATGGAAATGCAAAGGTGTACAATAAGAAGACGGTTCCTGTTTCCGTTCAGCAGAAGGATCCGGAGTCTTTGCTTAATCATTACAAGCGCGTCATCCGCGTAAAGACTGCACATCCGGCTCTTCTGCACGGTCGGCTTAAGGCTGTTCCTACGGACAGCGCGGTGCTTGAGTCGTGGGTTATGGAATCTGCTGAGGAAAAGGCATTCGTCATTCACAACGTTTCTTCTACAAGAACGGAGACGGTTGCGCTTCCGGACGGCTGCAATTTGCCGTTGGTATACACCGCGCGCGAAGGTACCGTTGTTGAGGACGGAAAGATTACGATTCCGCCGATGACCTCGGTCGTTCTTGCCGCTTCAAAATAATTTTGCGTTCCTGCGTGGAAACAAAAAAAGGCTGCCGTTGAGGAAGTTTGCGTCCTCTTGGCAGCCCTTTTGTTTTTAAAGGATGTCCGTTATTTTTCCTAAATTCGGGATTATTTTGTGGCAGAGACCTTTGATTTTTTCGTCAGGCTGAACCTTGTCGGGAACCATAATCGTATAGAGTCCTGCGGCAGCGGCGCTGCGGATTCCGTTGGGGCTGTCCTCTATGGCGGCGCATTCTTCTGGCCTTAAGCCGATTGACGCGCATGCCTTAAGGTAAATTTCAGGGTCGGGCTTTGAATGCTCAACCTGATCGCCGCAGGTAAGGGTCTTAAAGTAGTGGATTATCTTGCATGCGCCCAGCTGACGGTCCACGCGGAATTTGCGGGTTGATGAGGCGAGCGCCAGCGTGTATTTGCCGCTTAGGTAATTCAGCGCCTCCATGACGTGCGGCATGAGCGGAATGCCTTCTGAAAATTCAATCTGGTCAAAAAGTTCTGAGGTGCGCGTAAGGAGCGCAAGGGAGTCAAAGTCCGCGCCGTATATTTCCTTTAGCAGATGTATTGTGTCCGCACGGTTTGCGCCCATGCATCGCGCGTTTGCCTTTTCTATGTCTGAAAGCCCGAATTCTTTGGCGGCGATTTCCCAGGTGCGCCAACTGATTGTCTCTGTGTCAAGAAGTACGCCGTCCATGTCAAAAACGACGGCTTTGATTTGTTTTTCGTCCATGTTTCCATTATACTGACACGCGTAAAGGAATAGAATATGGATTTGAAAAATTTTGAGGAACTGACGGAAAAAACGGACGCGATGATTGCGATTTATGATAAGTATGCGCCGGTCGGCTTGGACAAGCGCTTTGACATTGACAAGGTGCGCGCCGTTTACAGCGAGATGATTTCGTTTATTATAGAAAATATTGACGAGGCTGAGAATCTTAAGAACTATCTTGATACGAGCGATTTTTGGAAGGCGCCAGCGTCCACTCGTTTTCATGGCGACTGGGAAAGCGGGCTGTGCGTGCATTCTCTTGTGGTGACGATTCAGGCGCTGCGCTTTGCAAAAAGCATTGCGCAGAACTACATGAATTCTCCGATGAACGGAAGATTTGATTTTACCTGTGAGGATATTTTTGTAGCGGCAATGACGCACGACTTCTGCAAGGCGGACTGCTACAACATTGAGTACCGCAACACCAAGGATTTTATGGGAAATTGGATAAAAAAGCCTTTCTATAAGACAAAGGAGGATTCCCGGGCGCTTGGCCACGGAAACGAGTCTGTGCTGCGGCTTTTGGAATGTATGCCGTCCTTTGTGAAGCGGCGGAACGTACTTGAGGCGGTAAGCCGGCATATGGGAGATCGGAAGAGCACACGTCTT
>ERZ842401.4562-NODE-4562-length-16009-cov-4.354143_pt1 | contig 16009 bp, 20 predicted proteins | sample MGYA00521270_ERZ842401 | MGnify/ENA primary metagenome ERZ842401 (study PRJEB31892, sample SAMEA3878208) | bioreactor metagenome | biome: Moose rumen | place: Sweden | collected 2011-10 | study: EMG produced TPA metagenomics assembly of the PRJEB12797 data set...
AATAAAATCGTGAAAAATCACAATTTTATTACATTTTAATTTGTTAATTTATATTGTAAACTGTTTTTATTTTATATTTTTAAACTTCTTGTACTACTATTAATATCATTGGTTTACATTCAGTCTCTTTATATAGATATTTACCTAGTTTATCTCTTATACCCATTTTAATTTTATTAAAATCAACATAATTTTTGAATGTATTTTCATTTATTACTTCTAATGATATTTTTTCAGCTTCTTTTATAATATTAATATTATCTCTAACATATATAAATCCACGTGTTAATATTTCTGGACCACCTACTATTTTTTTAGTTGCTTTATCGATAGACGCAGTTACAATAACTATTCCATTATCACTTAAAAGTTCTCTATCTTTTATAACTAAACCACTAATATCACCAATTGTTTTACCATCTATTGGAATATCTTCTACTTTAATAATTTCATTTGTTTCTACTAATTTACCATTAACAAATTCTGTTACCATACCATTTAATTTTAAAATAATATTTTTATCATCATATCCTAATAATTTAGCATTATTAGCATTTTCTACTTGTTGTCTATATTCACCAATAACTGGAAAATAATATTTTGGATTCATTAAATTTATCATCATCATAATATCTTCACTTGATGCATGATTAGATAAATATGAATTTGGAACAATAATTAAATTTGATCCTAGTTTAGCAACGTCATCATAGATACGAGTTGCTCTTTTTTCCATACCTTCATATACAGGTGATGCGAATACAACAGTATCTTCTTTTGTTATATTTAAGAATTTATCATATCCTTTTATTATTCTAGAAATATTGGAATATGGTCTTTCTCTTTCATCTGATACAACTACCACAACATCTTTATCCTTTATATTTTTAATACTACCAATTTTTCTTTTATCAAATTTAATATAATTCATATCAATAGCGTTATATATCATATTTTCTAGTCTTTTACCTAATATAACTACTTTTCTTTTAGTTTTTGCTAATTCATCTAATAATTCTTGTATTCTATAAAATTGTGTTTGAGATATATTAAATATAATTCTACCTTCATTTTGATCTAATGTTTTACTAATTATTGGTGTTATTCTATTATGAGGCGCTGTATAGCCTTTCTTTTCAGCATAAACAGATTCATTCATTAAACATAAGACACCTTTTTTACCTACATATGCTAATTTACCAATATCGGTTTTATATGCTCCTTGCATTGTTTGATCAAATACATAGTTTCCGGTATAAACAATTGCTCCATCATCAGTATCTATAACATAACATAGACTTCCTGGTACAGAGTGTGTTACTGATATCGGAAAAACACTAACACTTCCAAAATTAATATTTCTATGTGGTTCTATTATATGTAAGTGTTCAGATATAATATTACTATCTTTTAATTCTTCTTTTAATATTTCAATAGTAAATTGTGTACCATAAATATCAATATCTGGTATTTCTGCTAAAATATCTGGAATTGCTCCCATTTGACCATCATGAGCATGTGATATAAATATACCTTTAATTCTTTTTTTATTTTCTTTTAAATAATCAAAATTAGGTAAAATATAATCTATTCCTAACATTTTATCATCTGCATATTTAAGTCCTGCATCTAATACAAAAATATCATTATCAACATCTACAATATACATATTTTTACCTGTTTCATTTAGTCCACCTAAACTAAATATCTTTATTTTACTCATATTTACTCCTTTCTTTTAGATATAAAAAGACTAATTAATTATATCACTAAATAAGTAATTAGTCTAGTTTACTGTAATTATTTTTTTATATTAAATTTTATTTTTTCTTCTTCTGTTAAATTATCTAAAAATTCAATTGCTATATTTAATTTATTTAATTCAATATCTAATATATGATTTTTTGTTTTAAGTATTTTACTTTCTAATTTACAAATATCCATATCATTTTGTATGTCATTACATTTATTAATACTACTAAAATAATTTTTTGCTTCATCTATAAAAGTATATCCTGAATATAAAAATAAATATCCAAGGAATATATAATAATATATAAACCATGAAGTTTCTCTATTTTGTTCTGATATATATATTCCAATAGAAGATAATATCACATTAAGAAAATCATGTTTTACATTTTCTACTAAATCAGCTAAATTAGCCTTTTCAGATTGTATATTCAAATCATATTTTTTAAATGAATTATTAATTCTTGAATAGTTTAAATTATTTTGATTTATTATATCAATTAAATTATTTTTTACTTCTTTTAAAGCATCAACATATTTCATATTATCCCCACTTACAAATTGGTATGTATTATAATACTATTAATAATTTTTTTCAACATTTTTTCATTTTTTATAGACTAAAACATATAATTAATGTAAAATATTTTTGTAAGGAGAATAGATATGGTTGAATCATTAGTTAATTTTTTTATAGATTTATTTGGAGGTTTAAATAAGAATATTATTATATTTTTAATATCATTAATGCCTATTTTAGAATTACGTGGTGGATTAATTGCTGCATCTTTATTAAAACTTAAATTATTTCCAAGTTTTATTATTTGTTTTATTGGTAATATAATTCCTATACCTTTTATTATATATTTTATAACTCCATTATTTAATAAGCTTAAAAAGACTAAATTTTTAAATAAATTTGTTACTAAATTAGAAAATAAAGCTAATAATAAAAAAGCTAGTATTGAAAAAAGTGAATTCATTGGATTACTTTTATTTGTAGGAATACCATTACCTGGTACTGGAGCTTGGACAGGTTCATTAATAGCGGCTATGATAAATATGGATAAGAAAAAAGCGATAATTGCTTCTATCCTAGGAGTTACCCTAGCAGGTATTATAATGAGTATTTTCTCTTATGGAGTACTTGGAAATTTAATAAAATAAATTTGTATGAATTTATTTTTTTTATCCATACTAATAATGGTATCAGTATTATAGGAGATGAAATTATGTTTTTTAAAAGATATAAAAAAATATTTATTTCTATTTTTCTAACATTATTTTTAATACCACAACTAGCATTTGCCTATTCAGATTATATAATTGCTGGTGGAGAAAACATTGGTATATCTATTAATTCTAAAGGTATATTAATAATTGGTACATATAAAATTAATGGAGAAAATACAGTACATGATAATATAAAAATTGGTGATATTATTACAGAAGTAAATGATATTAAAGTTTCTAATATTAGTGATATGATTAAGGTATTAAATACTATAAATGAAGATAAAGTTAAACTTACTATTGTTAGAGATAATAAAGAAATTGAAGAATATTTAAGTATTATTAGAGAAAATGATACTATTAAAACAGGACTTTATGTAAAAGATAATATTACAGGAATTGGTACATTAAGTTTTATTGATCCAAACACTAAAAAATTTGGTGCTTTAGGACATGAAGTTGCTGAAAAAAATACAGGTACTATTTTAGAAGTAAAAGATGGTAAGATATTTGAAAGTAATGTTACAAGTATTGATAGAAGTTCTAATGGTAATCCTGGTAGTAAAGAAGCAACATTAAATACTAATAAAGTTAATGGTACAATAGAAAAAAATACTAAAAATGGTATTTTTGGTAATTATACTGATACAATTCCTGATAAAGAAAAATATAAAGTAGCAAGTATAAATGATATAAAACTTGGTAATGCTAAAATACTTACTGTAATAAATAATAAAGAAATTAAAGAATACAATATAAATATAATAAAAATTAATAAAAATGATAAAGGAAATAAAGGTTTATTGTTTGAAATAACCGATAAAGAATTATTAGAAAAAACCGGTGGTGTTATTCAAGGAATGAGTGGTTCTCCTATTATTCAAGATAATTATATAATAGGTGCGGTTACACATGTTGTAATTGATAGTCCTAAAAATGGTTATGGTATATTTATTACAAGAATGTTAGAAGAATCAGAAAAATAGAGACATAAGTCTCTATTTTTTAGTCATATAAATCATATAAACTATCTAATGCATCAGATATATTATTTACTGTACTACCATTTACTTTCCAATCACTATTTGTTGGGGTAAATCCTACATTATTAGCTGCGATTGTTTCAGGGTCAACAGTACCACATTTAGATCCTGCTGTTGCTTCTTTTCCATTATAAGATACTTTGTATCCATTAAAGCATAAATCAGTTGCACTTGTTACTTTTCCTTTAGAAATAGTTAATGTTCCACTAGTTGGTCTTTTACCTTTCATCTTTATAGTTGGCAAAGCATTTGTTTTACCATCACCATATTCACCATCAGCAAGTAAAGTATATTTTCTTTGATTTTCTTCTTTTTCTTCTGATATTTCTATATCAGCAAGTCCATTATTACTTTCAATAGCTTCAATATAACCATAGGCTGAATCTACTGCAGCTTGTTTTCTTGATTTTTCTATCATATTTAATACAATTGGTACTGCTATAAGTGCTATAATTGCAAGTATTACTATTACAGCTAATAATTCTATTAATGTAAATCCTTTTTTATTCTTCATTATTTCACTCCTCTACTATAATAAGTATAGCATTTTCTAATTTTTAATTCAATACTTTTTTCTTATTTGACATTTTTTTACTCTTCAACATTAAAATCTTCTACTTCATTATTTTCTAAAACTATTTTAGATACTTGTTTTTCTATATCATTTAATTTTTCATCACATTCTTTAACAAGTTTCATAGCTTTAGTATATTTATCTATTGATTCTTCTAAATCTATTTCACCATTTTCTAATTCATTTATAGTATTTTCTAATTCTTTTATTTTTTCTTCAAATTTCATTTGTTCACCTCTTCTACTTTAGATAAAACATATCCATCTTTAAATTTAGTTTTTATAATAGAATTTTTATTAATATTATTTATACTAGTTATTACTTTATCATCTACATATGTTAATGTATAACCTCTATCTAATATATTTAATGGATTAACTAATTTTAATTTTTCTATAATATTACTTAATTCTAATTTTTTATCTTTATATAAATTTTCAGGATTTTTTAAAATAAAATTATTTTTAAATTGATTTAATTTTATTTTATTATTCTCTATTTGTTCTTTTATTAATCTATTTAATTTTTCATTTAATAAATCAAGTGTTTGCTTTCTATTTTCAAACATTATATTTGGATTTTTAATAACAAAAGAATTTTTGATACTATCCATATATAATTTTAAATAATTAACTTTTTTCATCATTGATTCATTTAATCTAATTTTATATTGATTTATATTATGTTTTAAATCTATTATGTTAGGAACAGCCATTTCAGCAGCTCCTGTAGGTGTTGGAGCACGCATATCTGCTACATAATCAGCTATTGTAAAATCTATTTCATGTCCAACAGCACTTATTACAGGAGTAACACATGCAAATATAGTTCGCGCTACTTCTTCATCATTAAAGCAATTTAAATCTTCAAATGATCCTCCACCTCTACCTACTATTAATACATCTAAATTATAATTATCAGCTTGTTTTATTTTTTTAACAATATCTTTAGGAGCATTTTCTCCTTGTACTAAGCAAGGAAAAAGATATGTTTCACACATCGGAAATCTTCTTTTAATAGTAGATAATATATCTTTAATAGCAGCTCCTGTAGATGCAGTAACAATTCCTATTTTTGAAGGTATACTTGGTAATTCTTTTTTATATTTTGAATCAAATAATCCTTCTTTTTGTAACTCTTTTTTTAATTTTTCAAATGCTATATATAAATTACCTACACCATCTTCAATCATATCTGATACATATATTTGATAATTACCTGTAGCTTCATATATTCTAATACTTCCTGTTACTAATACTTTCATTCCTTCTGTAGGAATAAAATTTAGTTTAGCAGTATTTGTTTTAAACATAATAGCATTTATTTTACTATTATCATCTTTTAAAGAAAAATAATAATGACCAGTTGTATGAGCTTTAAAGTTAGATATTTCTCCTTTTATATATACTTGCATTAAATTAGAATCTTGTTCAAATTTATATTTTAAATATCTAGTAATAGCTGTTATAGTTAAATATTTATCATTCATTTAATTCATTATGAAGTATTTTATCTAATACTCCATTTATCATCTTTCTAACAGCATCATCACTATATGATTTAGCAAGTTCAATTGCTTCATTAATACATACAATATTAGGTGTATTAGTATACATTAATTCATAAATACCAATTTCTAATATAGCTTTATCTGTATTACCTAATCTATCTATTTTCCAACCATCTAAATATTTATTAGCAAGATTATCAATATCAGTTTCATGAGTAATTACTCCATATACTATTTCTTTAACAAATTCATTATCTATTTCTTCTACTTCTTTAATAACATTATCTACATCATAATCTATTTTATTTTTTTTATACATATTTATTTGATAAAGTATTGTCATAATACTAATTCTTAGTTCACTTCTACTTTTTTGTTCCATTATATCACCTTCATTAATTTTAACACATTTTTATCTAAAAATAAATTAACTTATTAAAATATCCGCAATTATATCCGCAATATTACTTAATGTATCTAAAACATAATATATTTTATCTTTAAAATAATTATTTTTACATCCATTTATATCTATTTTTAATATATAACCATCTTCATATTTAGTTATTAGAGTATCTTTAGTATATCTATGATATCTAGATTCTATTTTTTCTAATATAGTTTTTCTTTTAGAATAATAATATATTTTTTTATCAGTAATATAAACTGTATCTCTAATAAATGTCTTTAACATTTTAATTACTTCATCTACATTTATTATCATATAATCTATATTATTATGTTTATATCTTTTTTTTAGATTTTTAATATAGATTTTTTTCTTTCTTTTTTTACTAACATTTTTACTATTTATTGAAACACTATTTAATAAATCACACATTACAATTTTATTATTTTTATCTATTTCTTCTATTAAATCTACATCTTTAATTCCTATTCCAATTAAACTACCATTCATATTTTTGATATATTTTTTTAATGTACTTTTTAATTTCATTTAATCACCTACTATATCATTTATAACATAACTTGTAAGTAGTAATCCAGCAGTTGCTGGTACAAAAGAATTAGAAGCAATTATTTTACTTGTTTTTTTATTTTGTTCACTACTACATACACACATTATTTTACCTTTTAATTTTTCTTTTTTAACCATATTTCTAAGTATTTTTGCTATAGGATCATAACTAGTTTTTCTTATATCCTTTATTTCTAATTTAGAAGGATCTAACTTATAACCTGTACCCATACAAGATATAAATTTAATTTTATTTTTTAAACATCTTCTTATTATTTCTTTTTTTACATCGATAGTATCACATGCATCTATAACATAATCATATTTTTCTATTTCTAATATATCAAAATTATCAATTTTTATTTTTTCTTTTATTATATTTATAGATACATTAGGATTAATAATTTTTATTCTTTTTTTAAATTCATCTACTTTATATTTACCAATATTATCTCTATTAGATATAATTTGTCTATTTAAATTAGTTATATCAATTTTATCATAATCCACTATTGTAATATTTTCAATACCACTTCTTATTAAACTTTCTAGTGTATATCCTCCTACACCACCTATTCCTATTAATAGAATACTAGTATTTTTTATTTTTTTAATATTATTACTACCAATTAATAATTCTAATCTATCAAGCATAATCCCACCAATTTAATTGTATCAAATTATTATTTTAAAATCTATATAAATCTTTTAAATATTCTTTTTATTAATAGTTTTATTTTAGATTCTTTTAATAGATTTTTTATTTCTTTTTCACTCCAAAACTCATCATCATTATTAAAAAGTATATTCATAATCACCTACATAGTTATATATTTTGATACAAATATATTTGGATCACTTACATATTCTAATACAAATTTATTTTCTTTTTTACATATAATTATTCCTATTGTATTATTTTGATTTATTGTTTTTATATTTTTATCTATATAATTCATATATAATTTTAATTGTGATATATATTCTTTTTTAAATTCAGTTACTTTTAATTCTACTACAACGTAGCAATTAAAATATATATTGTATAAAAGTAAATCTATATAAAAGTTTCTATCTTCTATTTTTATTTTATATTCATTTCTAACATAAGTAAAACCATTACCTAGTTCTTTTAAAAAATAATCTATATTTTCTAATATTAAATATTGTAATTTTTTTTCAGTTATAATTTCATAATTAAATGTATTAGGTATTATTATAGGATTTTTTATAAAATCTTCTATATTATTTTCTTCTTTATTTATTAATTTTTCTTTTGTTTTAATAGGTAGTCTTTCATATTCATTTGATTTAATTTTATCTGATAAATCTCTTTTACTTAAATTATTATTAATACTTTCATTTAGATAATAATTTCTTTTATTATTATCCTTTAATGGTAAAAGTAACTTATAATGTGACCAAGTTAATTGGTGCTCCAGTGGAGCACCTTTTTGATATAGTAAATAAAATTGACGCATTCTTTTTAAATTTGTCACACTATATCCTTTTCCTAATTCATTAGTCAATTTTATTGAGTATTCTTTAATTAACCTATTACCATATTTAGCTCTTTCTTCCCCACCTTGTGCTTCTATAAGTAATTTTCCTACATTATAATAAGTTTCTAAATCTTTAGCATTCTTAGAATAATCTTTTACTTTTTTATAGTTTTCATTATCTATAAATTGTTGTTTTATTTGATCATAATAATTCATAATATTCCCTCCAATATTATCATTCTACATTGAAAGGTCAAATTCCTACTAAAAATTAAAAAAAAAGAATAATTTTTATTATTCTTAAAAATTCATCATTATCCAAGCTGGTTTAAATAACATAAGTATTCCAATTACTAACATTATAATACCACCTATTAAATGGGAATATTTATTATATTTATTTGTTATACCAGTTAATTTTAATGTTACCATTGCGATTGTAAAAACAATAATATCATCTAACATATACGCAATTATATATAACAACATATAAAACATATATAATGGTCTACTTAAATCATTAAGCACTAATATTTGAGTAAAGAGTGCTGGTAAACCTGCTGTACATGCAAGTTCTACTATATTAACTGAGATTGCTAAAGAGATTGATCCAAGTATCGCTAATATAATACTTTTTTCAGTAGTGAATTTTTTTATTTTATTAATTATATTAGTTCTTTTTTCTTTATTTACAACTTGACATCCATCATCTTTTTTTCTTTCTTTATTAAAACTATTAAAATTAACTAATGCTCCAATAATAGCAACTAATGATATTAATATTTGTACTATTCTAACATTTTTTAAATTTTGGAATATTCCTAGCCATGCTAACATAAATAATAAATATATTAATCCTGATACTATTAAAAATGTTAATCCAATAATCCACATTCTTTTTCTATTTTTCATTCCTATTAACATACTTATTAAGAATATTAATACCCACATAGCACATGGATTAAATCCATCTACTAATCCTATTGATATTGATATAAGTGGTAATGAAACACGTTTTACATCTATTTTTCCGAGTAATGGTACATTCATTTTAGATTCTTCTGTTGGTTCATTTTTTTGTTGTTCTTTTAAAGAAGTATTTGCTTTTTCTACTTCTTCTTTTAAACTTTTATTTTGTTTTATAACATTACCTACTAAATCATAACATTCATATTTACTACATAATTCTATATATTCTTCTATTTTATCTTTAGTATAATCATTATATCCTACTAAACTATTAGTTCCAATAATTGTATATGGAATATATTCATTATCATCTTCTAAAGATTCATCTACTAATAAAAATAAATCACTATTTTTTTTATCACTTATTTCATATTTGTGTATTTTAACATTACTATATTTTTTTTCTACTGTTTTTAAATATTCTTTTTCTTTTTTACAATGTGGACATGTTTTAGAATAAAATAAATATAAATCCACTTGATTTTCTTTTGCTTTAACATTAGGTATTAATACTAAAGCTATTAAAAATATAAATAATAACTTCTTTATTTTTTTCATGCTATACTAACTCCCTTAATACATTATCAATATCTTTAAATCTTTTTTCTCCTATTATTCTTGTTAATTCTTTATTATCTTTATAAACAATTATAACTGGTATTGTATCTCCGATATTATATTTTTCTATATCATCTGTATCATAATCTAATTCTTCATATTCAAAATCTTTATATTTTTCTTTTATTAAATCAAAATCTTTTTTAGTTAGTATACAACTTGTACACCATATTGCGCTTATTCTAACTATTTTCATGTAATCACCTTAATAATTATAACATACTTTTTAATATTTTTTAAAATATTATATAAATTATAAGTTGAATTAACTAAATTTAAAGTTTAGTTAAATAAAACCAAAGAACCATATAATTAACGTTTCTTTGGTTTTAAAATTTTTCTTTTTACTTTATATAAATCTTCTTTTTGAAAATTTAAATATTCTTCACTATAATTGCCTAACTTTTCTTTAGTTTTTTCTTCTATTATTATCTTTTTTTCTTTTTCCATTTTTTCATCTCCTGTAGTATTATTTCAAAAAAACAAAAGAGTTAATTACTCTTTATATTTAGTTTATGATAACATTCTTGAAATGCTTCTAAAAATTTATCTATTTCTTCTTTAGTAGTAAGACTAGATAAACTTACTCTTATACTATGTCTTGATACTTCTTCATCATTTGTTACTTCAAGTACTGCACGACTTATAGGATTATTTGCTGAACAAGCACTTTGAGTTGAAATATAAATATCATAATCTTCTAGAGCATGTTGCATTGATTCTGGTTTAGCATGCATAACACTTAAATTTAATATATGTGGTATTGAATTATCAGTACTATTTATTCTAACATTAGGAAATTTTTCTAATTCTTTTTTTAAATATACATTCAATTCTTTTATATAATCATATTTTTTATCTAAATCAGTTAATGCTAATCTTAATGCTTTTGATATAGATACTATAAGTGGTAATGCAGGTGTTCCACTTCTATATATACTAGTTGATTTACCTCCATGTATTAATGGTTCTAATGTAACATTTTCTTTTCTTAAAAGAATACCTACTCCTTTTAATCCATAAAATTTATGAGCTGAAAATGAAACTAAGTCTATATTATCTAAATTAACATTAACTTTACCCATACTTTGAGTCATATCAACATGAAAGAAACATTTTTTATCTTTAAGTAAATTAGCTATTTCTTCGATATTTTGAAGTACTCCTGTTTCACTATTTACAGATGCGATTGTAACAAGTACTGTATCATCTCTTAATAATCTTTTTAAATCTTCTATATCTACAATACCATTATTTGTTTTTACAAAATCTACTTCATATCCTAATTTTTGTAAATATCCTATTGGGCCATATATAGAAGAATGTTCTAAATTAGTTGTAATAATGTGTTTACCAATTCCACTATGTTTTAAACATATACCTTTAATTGCTAAATTATTTGATTCTGAAGATCCTGATGTATAAATTACCTCAGTATCTTTTAATTTTAATAATTCTTTTATTTGATTTGTTGCTTCTTCTTCTAATTTTTTTCCTGCTACACCTAATTTATGTAATGAATTAATATTACCAGGAAAATCTATACATACTTTGCTAAATGTATCTAATACTTCCCTATTTACTGGTGTAGTTGCTGAATAATCTAAATATATCATATTATCTCCTCCTATATTAATTATACAATAATTTTATTTATATGCAATAAACTATAAGTTGAATTTTCTAAATTTAAAGTTTATAAAACTTCTTTTATAGTGGGTTTCCTTATGGACAATTTTACTCTCTAAAATTACCACTTATGACAACAAAATAGTCTACTAGACTATTTTGTTACATTTTGTTTTTGATTTTTATTTTTTATTCTCATGTGTAAAATACACATGTTATTTATTCTTTTCCTCAAGAGGAGAATTCAGATTTAGAGAGAGTTATAACTGGACGTATACCAGTATCGGTGTTCGTATTTACATCACTACGACTAAGGAAACCACGTCCATATACACCCCAAGCATTATTTGGATAATCAGAAACAGGTGAACTTGTCCAATATCCATAAGTACTTGAGTCTTCTGTATCACATCCATAACTTGTACATCCACCTGTATAATCAAATAACCATTTATATGAACTTGTTCCTGATGATTTAGCACAATAATTACTATTATCCGGTACACCTGTGTCTAAACAGAACCATGTACTAGAACTTCCATCAAATGTTTTGGTAGATATTACTTTTGCTATCTCATCTGCTGTTATTATTCTTGGATTGCCAACCCATCCTGTAGTATCTGTATCCACTGTAATTTTTATTGACGCATTTTCATAAGATACATATGGAGTAGTAGTATTATATGCTATTTTTGCTGTTGTATTATGGTCTAGTATCATTTTATATGTATCTCCTGAATCATCAAAAATATAAAATTTCATACATCCTGTTTTTGTTCCTGTTGTACTTACTGAATTTGATTCTGTACATTCTTCTGTTAAGTCTTTTGGATTCATATATACTATTCCTTTATGTGTTGCTCCTGTAACTCTTGTTACTGATGGTTTATGTACTGTTGGTGTTGTTTCTTCACTTGATGATGAACTACTACATCCTTTTGTTGTACTTGTTACTTCTTTTCCATTATATACTACTGTATATCATTCTATACATAAGTTTGCTGATGTTACTTTTCCATTTTCTATTGTTACTGTTCCACTTGTTGGTTTTTTACCTTTCATTTTTACATTGATTGTTGTTGCATCTAAATTTTCTCCATTTATTTCTGTATATCCTGGTTGTTCTGCTTGGGCAAATCCATTATTATATTCTATTGCTTCTACAAATCCATATGCACTTGATTCTGCTGCTTTCTTTCTAGCACTACTTATCATGTTAAGTACTATTGGTACTGCAATAAGTGCGATAATTGCTAGTATTACTATTACTGCTAATAATTCTATTAGTGTAAACCCTTTTTTATTTTTCATTTTATTCCTACCTTTCTTATTATATATAAATTATATCATATTATTTGTCTTTCAAGTCAAGATTATAAAGAAAAAAATCTACTTTTTTTGTAGATTTTTACATTTGTTTACAAAAAAGAAAATAACTATTTTATTTTCTCTTTAGAATTTTTGATTATTTCATTAAATTTAAATAAATCATTTTTAAAAAATGAACTATTATTTTCTTCTTCAAATTGTTTTAATTTATTAATAAATTTTTCTGCATCTTTTTTATTAAATTCTTGTTTTATAGCAAGATTAGATAGATTAAAACTTATATTACTAATAGGTTCTACATACTCATTATCTTCTTTTCTTAAAATAATATATTCAGGTATATTATATATTTGTAATTTATTTTTTATTTTTTCATTTAATTGATTTATTTGTTCATTTTTATTTTTTGAACTTGATATATTTTTTAAATACCATACTTTTAAATATAATTCTTTTATAGGTTGATACATTTCATATAAAAAGTCATATTCTTCTTTTTCATTTTTTACTAAAAAATTATTAATATGTAATAAATAATACATAAATACTCCTTTCTAAAACATTCTATAAGGTTTTAATTTATTAGAATCTTTTTTATAAATTTCATATGTAGCAAGTATTTTACCATTTTTTGTAAAATTAATCAAATCTTTATTATAAACATTATCAATAATCGATCCATTTTTTATTTTAAATTCTAATTCATTATCTACTTCTATACTATATATATCTTTAAGTATTTCTTCAATTGATATTAATTTAAAATTATTATTTTCTATATCATTTAAATTATAACAATCTTTTATATTAAAATTACCTTGTTTTATTCTTTTTAAATTACTCATAGTACCAATTGTATTTAAATTACTAGCTATGTCTTCTATTAAACTTCTTATATATGTTCCTTTAGATACTAAAGTTTTTATTTTTAATATTGTTTTATCTTCTTTTTGCTCTATATTTAAAAGTTCTAATGTTTTTATTTCTACTTGTCTTTTAGGAAGTTCTATATTTTTATTCTCTCTGGCATATTCATATAATTTTTTACCATTTACTTTTACAGCTGAATATATCGGTACTTGTTGCATATAAAAACCTATCATACTATTTAATACTTCTTCTATTTGCTCTTTTTCTATTATAGTTTTTTCTTCTTTTAATATATTACCTGTTATATCAGCTGTATCTGTTTTAATACCAAGTATTATATCTGCTTCATATTCTTTATAAGTACAAGTTAAATATTCTACTAATTTAGTAGCACGACCAACACATACTACTAAAACACCAGTTGCTAGAGGATCTAATGTACCAGTATGTCCTACTTTTTTTGTATTTAATTTTTTAGATACAATATTTACTATATCACGACTTGTATAATCTTTAGGTTTATCTATTAATAATACTCCATCCATATTAAGCCTCTTTATATTCAAATTCAATATCTAATATTTTTATTGTATCTCCATCTTTAGCGCCTAATTCTCTTAATTTATCATCTACACCCATATGTTTTAATTTATTTGAAAAACGAAGTGCTGCTTCATCACTAGTAAATCTTGTCATACGATATAATTTTTCTATTTTTTCTCCTTTTATTACCCAAATACCATTTTCATTTTCTATTGTAAATGGTTCTTCTTTAGTATATTTATATAATATATGACTTTCAAATTTTTCTTCTTCATATAATGGTTTTTTTTCTATATTATCTAACATATTTGATAATTCAATTAATACTTCTTTTAATCCACTACCTGTAATAGATGATATTGGAAATATTTTTTTATCTTTTACTTTTTTCTTAAATTCTTCTAAATTTTTTTCTGAATCAGGCATATCCATTTTACTTGCGATTACTATTTGAGGTTTTTCTATCAATTTTTTATCAAAATTTTCTAATTCTTTATTTATTGTTACATAATCATCATATGGATCTCTACCTTCCATAGCGCTCATATCTACAATATGGGCAACTACTCTAGTACGTTCAATATGTTTTAAAAATTTATCTCCTAATCCTTCTCCTAAAGAAGCACCTTCTATTAATCCTGGTAAATCCGCTACTGTAAATGACTTATTATTTGATGCTTTTACAACACCTAAATTAGGAGTTAAAGTTGTAAAGTGATATGCCGCAATTTTAGGTTTAGAAGCACTTATTTTAGATATTAAAGTTGATTTACCTACACTAGGCATTCCAACAAGACCAACATCCGCTAGTAATTTAAGTTCAACTTTTACTTTTCTAATTTCACCTGGTTCTCCATTTTCGGCATATGATGGAGCTGGATTAGAACGAGTTGCAAAAGCCATATTACCACGACCTCCACGACCTCCATAAGCAATAACTGCTTTATCACCTTTTTTAGTTAAATCGGCAATTATTAAATTAGTATCTACATCACTTACTACAGTACCCATTGGCACTTTAATAACTATATCTTTAGCATTTGCTCCTTGTTTAGCGCTACCTTGTCCATTTTCTCCTTTTAGTCCTTTTATTATTTTTTTATAGCGTAAATCTATTAATGTATTTAAACCTTCATCGACTTCAAAAATAATATCTGATCCTTTACCACCATTTCCACCAAATGGTCCTCCCATTGGTATATATTTTTCTCTTCTAAATGCCATACATCCATTTCCACCATCACCAGCATACAATTCAATAATTACTTCATCTATAAACATAATATCACTCATTTCTAAAAGTATTATACCTTAAATATCTAAAAAATAAAAGACTAATGTCTTTTATTATAAGGATAATAATCCATATTATAATCATCTTCTGTTAAAAATTCATCATCTGAATTATTCAGGCTGCCTAAACCACTAACGCGTGGGACGGAATTGTTTGAAATATCG
>ERZ842401.4563-NODE-4563-length-16008-cov-4.009277_pt1 | contig 16008 bp, 16 predicted proteins | sample MGYA00521270_ERZ842401 | MGnify/ENA primary metagenome ERZ842401 (study PRJEB31892, sample SAMEA3878208) | bioreactor metagenome | biome: Moose rumen | place: Sweden | collected 2011-10 | study: EMG produced TPA metagenomics assembly of the PRJEB12797 data set...
GGTGCTTGGTCAAAAATGAAGTCACTGTGTCTTGCATAGCTGTAAGTATACGACACCGCGCGGATTTTGCAACGGCGCGGAGATATGCACAGCGCTTGCGCTTATTGTAAATACTTTTTCTCCCAAGCCGCCTTATACGCTATCATGTCTTCTGGTAGCTCGGCATAGTCATAATCAACAGTGACATGCCCGCTCTTGTTTACGGAATAGGTGCAGACAGTCCATTTTTTCTCCTGCCAGTCGGGAAGCAGTACATCGTTTAGTTCATCAAACACATCGAGAATTGCGTCTTCATTGTCTAAGTCAAAGCATTGGATGTAAGTGCCGCCAGTACGCACGTAAAAGAAGAACTCATACGTGCCTTCGGCAAGCTGCGCGTACAGATGCACCTGCTCCCAGTTTTTTGGCAGCACAGGCACTAGTTTTGCCGCAATTTCTGCATAGAGTGTATCAGCCATTAGTTTCCTCCAGTTTTGGGCGCTTCATTCTTAAAGGTTTTGACATAGGTCTTTCCATCAACCGTGTATTTTACGCGGAAAGAATCAGGTCTGTCAGAATCGCCTTTGTATTTTATAGTGACTTCCACTTTGACATCATGTCCCTCCGCTTTTAGTTTGGCAAGCTCCTTTTCAAGCTTGTTGTACTCGCCGCGGTTTAACGTCGCATCTTGCGGAACAAGGTTCCCCTCGCTTTCAACGCCGCCAATCTGGTGCCCAATGACGTGCCCTTTGTCGTCGCTTGGGCGCTTGTCTTTGTTCGTAAGCTCTGGAAGCGGCGCGCGCTCGCCGTCGGGCGGCGTTATGTCACCTTCTGCTTTTACAATGCGCCCTTTTGAATCGGTCTTGTACGAAAAGCCGTTTAAAGTGTACTCGCAGTTCGGAAGTGGCTTACCGTCCACTGCATACACGGTGCCGTTGTCGTCGGTCTTGCATTTTTTGCCGTCAATTTCAACGGTTGCGTTCGGCGGATAAGCGTCATTCTGCTTTCCGCCGTCCGCGTGTGCTGTCTGCACATCGCTGCCGTTCGTGGCGGGCTGCTCCGAGTAGTCCAGCGCCCGCGCCGTATCAAGCGTACCGCCGCCGTTTCTGCCTGCGCCCTTTGTGTCGCTCGGCTCCGAAAAATCCAGCGGCTTACTGACGTCGAGCGTTGTGGCGGCGTCAGTCCTGCGTTGCGGAAACTCCGTTGCGCTCGTCTCCGCTGCCTTTGCAAATGCTTCCATGTTCTAGTCCTCCTGTATGCCTACACCGCGCGCGGCTGCAAGTCCTGCAAAAGCTGCGGCTTTTGCAGCACGGTAAGGATGTAGTGCTGCAAAATGCACTGGAGCACGTTGTTCCGCAAGGCGGTGTCCGCCTGCATATTTACGCTGCACAGCACCTGCTCGATGTGCGCCTGCACGTCATGCCGCCATGCGTTCACCGCCGCAGGCTGCTGCATATACGAGTCCTGCATGGTCTTTGCGAATTCGGGGAGCAGCGCGGAGACGATGGGGGAAAGCCGCGCAAAGTCGGGCTTCTGGCACGAGGATGCCGCGTAGCGCCGCGCGGCGACATACAGCGAGCCGCCTAGCTGTAGCGACCTATCCTGCAAGTCGTCGAGCGCGACGCTTTCGGGCGCGGTGGAGCAGAGCAGCTTTGTAAGCCGTATGCGCCGCGCAAGCGTAGCTTCCGCCGTAGGAGGCACAGGGCGCGTGTAGAGGTAGCGCTTTCCGCTGTCGGCAAAATGCTCCACCTTGCACAACACCGCCTGCACCCACTCATTCTGGTAGACGGCGGCAACTCCGCGCGGCAGTTTTGCAAGCTCCGCAATCTGGTCGTCGTTCAGGTTCGCGGCTCTGCCGACAAGCTCGCGGTCGTCCTTGTCGGGCAGGCGGTGAATGATTTTGGTGTTCGTGTTGCGGATAACCGCCATGTCGAGCAACGCGGGCGCTTGGTCTGCAATGACAAAGCCTTCGCCGTAGGTGCGCATTTCCGCAATGGCGTTCGTCAGCATCTCCACGGATTTTCCGAGCAGGTTCGCGCTTTCTGCTGACTGCTCCGTGCTCGTGCGCTTTAAAAGATTGTGCGCTTCTTCTAGCACGGTTATGTGGCGGAGCGGCGCGTTCATCACCGTGCTTGCAAGGCGGTGCTCCTGCAATTTGAGCACGAGTAAGCCCATGATGAGCGACTTTGTTTCGCTAGAACCGACGCGGCTCAAGTCCACGATGGCGTTCTTGTCGAACAAATCCGCGCCCGCAATTTCGTCCGCAGTGAACACCTGCCCGTTTATGCCGTTCGTAAGCGAGGTAAGGCGCGTGATGAGCGAGCCTTTGTAGGCGCCTTTGTTCTCTGCGTCGTAGTCCGAGCTGTCGATAATCGCGCGGACATTACGCGCAACGTCGGCAAACGTGGGGTACAGGTCGCTTCCGTAGGCGTTGGTGGATTCAGCGAGATTCCAGCCGCAGTCTTCGTAGGACTTTTCCACGGCAGCTTTGAGCACGGCGGGCATGGCGGCGTACATCGGCCAGCACACGTTGAATAGCTCTACAAGGCGGTCAAGGTGCTCCAAGATGTGTATGTTGCGTGCGGCGTCAGCGGTGCCGTGCGGAAAGCTGAACGGGTTAATGCGAAGGAGCGGCGAAAGCTCGCTGTTCGTGCTGTAGACGCTTACGCCCGCCTGTGTGCCGAACACGTTTTTGTACTCGCCCTTTGCAGGCTCCACCACAAGGAAGTGCACGCCAAGCTTGGCACATTCAGAAAGCAGCTGGTAGACAGTGTTGGATTTTCCTGCTCCCGTGGAGCCAGTGACGAAGGTATGCAAAGCAAGGCTGTCGGGGTCAAGCTGCACGGGAAGCGCCTCTGGCTGGTTCATGTGCCAGATGGTGCCGAGGTGCGCGGCGTAGGTCTTGCCGTCCATGCTGCGAGCGCTGCCTGCCGCGTCGTAGGACGCCACCGTGCGCCCGAATTCGGCGCACTCTAGCACGGGTAAGCCCGGCACGGAATGGCACGGTAAGCCTGCGTGTATGGCAAGCTCTGCGCTGGAGATAAGCGCACCGGGCGTTATGTCGAGCGAGCCGACGCGCAGGAACGGATGCGCCATGTATTTGAGCGAGTTGACGATAAGCGGCGTTTTGTCCGCATCCCACACGGTAACGCCGCCGTTTTCGAGCGAGGAGTGCTTGCCGCGCACAACGGAATGGTACACGCTTGCCGCCATCTGCGCGTCGTAGGCGTTTTCGGCAATGCAGTACATAGCGCAATTCCACATGCCCACGTCGGCGCAGGTGTCGTAGCGCGCAAGCATTTTGTCGATGCGCTGCATAAGCTGCTTGACGGCGTGGTTCTCGAAGCGTATCTGCACGCTCTGGCTTGTTCCCGTGCCGTGTTGCTCGCCTTGCGTGGTGTTTACGCTCGTAGCCGACGAGCTTCCGACCTGCTTAGCAGAACCTGTCGTGTCGGACTGGCTTTGCCCCTCGGTAAAGCTGTGCGTCTTTGAGTGGCTTCCGCCGACGTTTGCGCCTGCCATGCCGAACGGCGTCGGCACGCCGATAAACGCGCCCGCGCTGCCTCCGTTCGTCGTGCCGTCGGTGGTTGAGGTGGACGTGCCGCTGGTGTGGCTGACGCTTTCGGTCAGGCTCTGGGTCACGGTCTCCGTTGTGCCGCGCGAAATTGCGTTCGACACGCTCTCGCTTTCGTTTGCGCCCATCGTAAGCTGGCTTTCTGAAAACGGCACCAGCGACGAATACAGGTTTTCAAGCGCACGGCGGCTTGCGTTCAAGTCTGCAAGCCCAACGGGGTCGGCGATGAGCAGCAGCGTGTAGCGCCTGCCCTGCATGGTGTCGATAAGCTTTTCCATGCCCTGCATAAAAAGCCGCTCCCGCGTCTCTTCGTCGCTCCGCACGCCAGAAACGTCCGTTACCGCCGCAACCGAGCAGGACGGCGGGAACGCGGAAAGGATTGCCGATTGCAGGCTTTCTTTGCGTACTGGTTCGATTTTGGTGCCGGGAAAGTTCCCTTTTAAGCTGTTCTGCAAAATCGCGCCGCACTGCGCCACCGTGTGTGCGCCCGCGCCGCAGTCCTTTACGCCGAACTGGATGGAAACGCGCGCCTCGTCGCCGCGCACAAGCATCAAAAGCCCCGCGCCTGCGCTTCCCACGGCGTTGAATACGGAAACGAGCTTGTCACGCGTGTTTTCGTTTTTGTTCAGCACAATCTGCGTCACGTCAAAGAAGCGCACTTTGTTGTTCAGCTCCGTAAGAAAAGCCGCGTTCTCTGCCACAACGGGCTTCTGCCGCACTACCTGCGCGGCGCTTAGGCTAGCGAGGTAGGTTTTGCCTAAAATCATGTCTGCCGTGGCGACTGCGCCCTGTAAGTCCTCCGGCTTTCGTATGTCAATCTCTTGCATTTGTGTCATATCTGCTCCCAGTTAGAGTTTTGAAAGTGCTTCTTGCTTTTTATACAGCGCCTCTGCGTCAGCGCGCAAAGCCTGCGCCGCCTGCCTATACTTCGCGGTGCGGGCTGCCGCTTTCGCCGCCCGCGCTTCCGCCGCTGCTTCCTGCGAGCGCCGCGCCAATGCAGGCGCCGACGACGGCTCCAATGACGCCTCCGCCGATGATGCCGCCGATTTTGGCGCCGAGCTTGGCTGCGGCGATGGCGCCGATTCCCGCGCCGACAGCGGCTCCGCCTGCGGTGTATCGGGAGCCGTCAGCGCGGGGGCGCATTGCTCCGCTGCGGTGTCGTGCGCTGGAGCCTGCGGCGGCATCTCGCGGCGCGCCGGCTCCTGCCGCCCCTGCGGGCTGATTTTTTTTTGGCTCCTCCGCGCTGCTGTGCGGAGGATACAGGGTGCGCCCCATTGTGCGGAGCGCGTCAAGCTTCTTTTTGGAAAAATTTACGCGCAAAAGCCCGCCGAGCGCGCTAAAGTTTTCGGCGCTTGCCGCTGTCGCAAACGGCGCGCCGTCGTCGGCTTCGTACAGCTCCGCTTCGCTTATGCCGTTTTCAAGCACGTAGGCAAGGCTTTCCTTAAAGCGCCCCGTCATGTTCATGTCCACGGCAATGCACGACCACAGCCCGCCGCGAATGTCGTCACAGTTCCGCGCTGCAACCGCAGCCTTTAGATTCTCGCTTACACTCATACGTTCCCCCTATATGCTTAAAATGCCGTCAAGCTTGGCGCGGAAAGCGTCCAGCCATGCAAGGTGCTGCTTGTTTTCTGCAATCATCGCCTCGGTTTTTGCCTTGTCCGCAAGGATGGCTTCTTGCGCCGCAATTTTCTGCCGAATTGCCTCGTCAAGCTCTTCCAGCTTCTTTAAGAAGAACTGCTTGAACGCTTCCTCCTGCTGCGCCGCCCAGTCGTGCGCCGTAGTGCGCGTGTCACGCTCAAATTTTTCGATTTCGGGGTACAGCTCGCCGTCGATGTACTTGTTGAAGTCCACGAACTCCTGCGTCTCGTAGTCATTGACCCATTCTTCGCCCTTGTAGATGCCGAACGTGATGACGCGCAGGAACGAGTGACCAAAACCAGACTTCTTTTCCTTGTGCCTGCCGACCTTTACCCGCTCATTGTAGGCGTAGGCTTCCACCGCCTCGTTTACGGTGATGGTAGCGATGTCGCCCAAAATAGCGGCGGGCGGAATGTCGTAGGAGACCGCGCCGATAAGCTCCTCCACGTAGTTTTTGTAGCTCTGCACGGCTTGTGTCGCCTGCGCGCGGAGCACGTCGTCAAGCGCCTTTTCTACGCTGCTAGAAAAATCCGCCGTGATTTTCGGCAAAAGCAGCTTTATGTTCTGCACGTAGGCGCGGGCGGTGTCGGTGTGCACCTTCTTTTTCATGCTCTGCACGTTGCTGCCGAAATTCTGGAGCAAGGCAGCGCCCGCCGCCGCAAGCGCGCGGTTCAGCTCGTTTTTGACGCTCAGCGCCTGTATCTGCGTCTTGACGTCCTGCGCCTTGTCGCCCTTTGCAAGCGCGGCTTTTATGGTGGCAAGCGCCTCCTGCATCTCGGCGACCTTCTGCTCGTTCCCCGCAAGCTCGTTCTTGGTGTCCGCCTCGATGTTCAGCGCGTCGATTTTTTCTTTGAACGAATACACGCCCTCAGTGATTTTTGCGGGAAGCGCGTATTTGGACAGATACTCGGTGATGGCAAGCTCGACCGACGGCACCCCCGAATACAAGAGCGCAAGCTCCTCCTCGTCGCCAGAGCGCCGCGCCGCGTCAACGCGCCTGTCAAGCTCGGCAAACGAGGCGGGCGAAAGGAAGTCCGCGAACGCGGTGAAGTGCATACGCTCGTCGTCCACGAACGTGCCTACGTCGATGGCGACCATGCGCTTTTCTTTTGCCGTAAGCGCGGCATCGTTGCTCCGCGTCTGGCGGATAAGCTTTGCAAGCCGCGCCGCCGTGGGGAACACGCGCGGGTTTTCTATGCCGTGCTTTTCCGAAAGATAGCGCTTTACGTCGTCGATTTTCTTTGCGACGCTCTCGCCTTTGTCGGGGTCGAATTCGTCCGCCTTGCTCAGCACGAACAGGAAGCGGTCGCGGCTCTGCCGGTCGCCGCTTTTTACGAGCTTTGCCACCTTAGCCAGCAACAGGCTGTCGTCGTTGGTTTCCAGCTGCGTGCTGTTCAGGACGTAGATAATCATGGGCTTGTAGTCGGCCTTGAGCAAGTCCATGGTGTGCATTTCGTGCGCGGCGGTGCGGCTGTTGTTGGTGCCGGGCGTGTCGCTTAGGACAAGGCGGATGTTCTGCGACTCGATGCCGGGAATGTCGCCGTAGATTTCGATGACGGAAGCAGGGCGCGCGCCGTCAATATTGTTCAGCTCCTCCATCTTCTGCGGCGTAAGGTCGGACACCTCCGCAATTTTTTCGCCGTCCTTGTCGAACGCTTCCGCGCGGAAGCCCGCTGCGCCGTCTATGTCGTGGATGCGCGCGATGTTCGCCGTGGTCGCCTCGTTGCGGGCAGGAAGCAGCTCGCGCCCCAGAATGGCGTTGATAAGCGTGGACTTGCCGCTTGACATCGTTGCGACGACCGCCATCTCGAAGTCGGAGTCCGTCGCTTTTTCAAACAGACGGCGCACTTCCTCGCTTTTAAGGCTTTCAAACGGCGTTTCCTGCTGCATTTCGGCAAAGAGCGCTTTCAGCTCGTTTAAGCGGTTCTCTGCGTCCACGATTTTCTTCTCTTTCAGCTCAATCTGCACGCTGTCGCTTTTCCGCCGTGTGCAGGCGTCCTCCAAAAACTCGTAGTCGCGCCGAATGCCGCTAAAATACACGACGAGCGAGTCGTTGCACAGCTCCACGGCGGCTTCAAAGAAGCGCTCCGCCCACTCAGAAAGCTCGGTGCCGTCAGCACCGCACAGCTTTGTTACGACGGCGGCGTGTTGCGCCTCGCCGCCGATGTACAGGCGCTTTTCGCGCGTGTACGGGTTGTATTCTAAATCAATGCTTGTCATTGTTCTCCTCCAAACAATCGTTCTATATACGTCTCCACTTGCGGTAAGCCCGTGCGCTCCAGTGCGGTACGGACAAGAGGAAGCGGATAGTCGCTTTTTCCTACGGTGACGGTAGCGGCGCTCGCGGCGTCTTGCGCGGCGGGGCTAGCGCTCGTTGGGCTTTCGCCAGTGTGCGCGCCGCTTGAAAAATCATGCAGCTCGGTGAACTCGCCGACGAGCGCGGAAAACTCACGCGCCTCTCGCGCCGTAAGCTGCGCCGCACGCCCGCTCCGCGCCATCTTCAAAAGCCGCGCCGCCTTTGCCGAAAGCAGGAACACGGCGGGCTTTTCAAAGCCTAGCTCCGCAAGGTACTGACTGTAGCTTGCGGCAATGGCGGCTGGCGCTTCTTTCTGTGGGTCAAGCTCGTCAGCCTTGTTCAGCACGAACAGCAGGGGAATGTTGTGCGGGCGCACCACGCGCTTTAAAAGCTCGGTAAGCAACGCGCGCTCGTCGGTCGTGCAGAGCTGGGTGGCGTTCGCCACGTAGATGAGCGCGTCCATGTTATGCTGCTCCAAGAACTCAAAGGTTACGTCGTGGTGGCTTTTGTCGCCGCTGTTGTTGGTGCCGGGCGTGTCGTGCACGGCGACGATACTGCCGTTGTTGCCGATGCCGTCTAAGTCGCCCTGCAAAAAAATGCGCTGCACGGAAGCGTCAGAATTCCATGCGTCTATTATGGACTGCCCAACGTCGCAGCACGGCTCTGCGACGGCGTTCTCTTGCTGCACAAAGCCTACCATGCTTTCAGCGCCGTCTTTGTCGTACACGCTGGTGATTTTTGCGGTGGTCGCCTCGTTCCGCGCGGGAAGCACGTCGCGCCCAAGGAGCGCGTTCACGAAGGTGCTCTTTCCCGCGCTCATGGTGGCGCAGACGGCAAGGTTCCGCACGGGAAGCGCACGATAGGCGCCCTCGTGCTCCACAAAGGCACGGAACTGCGCGTAGCTTTTTGCCGCATACTTGTTTGCGGGAAGCTTTTCGCGCACGGACTGCACAAAGGCTTGCCATTTGCGCTCCTGTATGCCGAACGCGCGCGAAAGCTGCGTGCCGTCGGGGAGCGGCGCTCCCTGCACGTCGCAGTACCACGCAAACTCCGCGTACAAAAGCCACAAAAAGCTTTTGCGCTTTAGGCGCTTGCACCAGAGCGCGGCTTCTTCGTAGTCGCGAGCTTCGAGCGCGGTGAATGCGGCGCGGAACGCCTGCGTATAGCGCGCGTTGTGCTTTTCGCGGTCGCGCTTTTCGCGGATAGTTTGCGTGCGCATAAAGTGCGCGGCTTGCAGCCGTCTGAATTGTGTCTGCTCATCAATGCCTTGCATGAAAGGCTCCTCCATTTTCTTTTTTTCCGTTACCGCCAGCAGCGCCGCAATCGGGCGCGCAACAGCAGCGTAAAGCGCCTGCGCGACCAGCGCAGCGGCGGCTGGTGTTGTTGCGGGCGCCGCGCGTAAAGATTGCCGCGCAAGCGCAGACGCGAGTGCAGCCGTGGGTGCAACGGGCGCGGTGCTTGCAGCCGCTGCCGACTGTGCCGCAGGTGCCGCACTCATACGCATTTCCTCCGTGTGCATTGAATGTGATGTATATTACGCAAGCAATGATGTTGTATGCGCATTGACACACTACGCCATTGGTGTATACTATCTGTATGGAATTTATAGAAACTTCGGTTTTTACAAAAGAGATTACAGAACTTATTTCTGATGATGCTTACAGAGAATTTCAAGCATACCTTATCGAAAATCCAAAAGCGGGCGACCTTATACAAGGTGGAGGTGGCATTAGAAAAATTCGTTGGAACCTTGAAAACCGAGGAAAAAGCGGTAGCATACGAGTCATTTATTATTATAAAGTTATTGCCGAACAGATTTACCTTTTGTATGTATACACAAAGAACAAAAAGGAAGATTTGTCGGAGACAGAAAAGAAGCTGTTTAGAGCCATTGCAAAGGAGTTTCAAGATGAAAGAGAAAGAATTTGATTTCAACGAACTGCTAGAAAGCATGAAAGAAGCGGTTAAAATCAGCAAAGGCGAGATGAAGCCTTCGCGTGTGTTTCGCGTTGAGGACGTAGATGTTAAGGCTATACGCGAGAAAGCTGCGAAAACGCAGGAATCCTTTGCGGGAATGCTCGGCGTGAGCGTGGGCACACTGCGCAACTGGGAGCAAGGACGCAGGCATCCTGACGGAGCCGCGCTGTCGTTGTTGCGCGTCGTGTCCGCCGACCCGCAATATGTGGAGCGCATTTTGCGTCCTGCCGCTGTTACGGTGTAAGCAGTATATCGTCTTGTAGTCATATATTCCCCATGAACTGGCAGCCATGCAGCGCAGGAATACGCCTGTGCTGTACGGGCTGTCACCGTTTTTGCCTTACAGGTCGCCGAGCGCGTCAAGCACCTGCTTGTGTTCCTCTTCTTCTGCCTTTGCCTTCGCCGCGTTCTCTGCGTCGTGCTCAAGATGCCACGCCGTGTTGTACAGATTTTCAAAGAATTTTCTGACAGCAAGTTCCAGCGACTCCCGCTCCAGTTCTTTGCACATATCAAGAAAATGAACGCCGTCGGAGTTCTCCGTTTCCGCTTCCACTGATGAAGCGGTATTGACGCTTCCGTCATCGGCAACAAGCGAAAGGCGCAGAGACGCCATTTCCCAGTCAACATCGTAGTCGCCCGTAATGTAGTCAAACACAAGCGTCTTTCCGCCCGCGATATATGCAATGTGAATCTCGTAATAGGCGCTGTCCCAATTTTCATACTGCTTTATCGTATTGAAGTCGCGGTGGGAGCAGTGACTACGGTTCACATCAGAAGCAGTGTACTCGCCGCCGGGTGCGTAATAGGCATCTTGCCAATACTTGACCGTAAAATCGGGCGCAATGAGCGTCGTGCAGGCTTCGTCTATCGTGGAAGGATTCTCCTTCGGCTTTTCGACAGACTGGAACTGCCCGAACATTTCCGAACGGGCAAAGATTTCCCGCCATTTTTTGAGCAATGCCTTGAATGTCGCATCCCCATCGCCCCAAGACAATTCGACAGTCTTAATCAATTTTCCCCATAAACCCATACTCGCAAACCTCCATTTTGTTGCGTTTATATGCACCCGAATGCAGGTACGGCACGCATCCGCATTCGGCTTATTGCCACCTTACAAGTCGCCGAGCGCGTCAGAAAGCGCCTTTTTCTCAGCGGTTTTCTGCTCGTCACTGACGGCTTTTTCCTCGTTTGCTATGCACTCGCACAAGCGGTCGGTAAACCGTTTTGCGCTGGCGAACACATCTTCTTTTCCGATTGCTGCAAAGAAATGCTCCCGAAGGTCAAGCTTTTCATATTCAGCATTTCCCCAGCACTCGCTTTTATCCTTGAAGCCTAGTGCTTTGTAGTAGTCGTCCGCATTTGCATAGGAAACTGCACATTCTGCAGAATATTGCTGAAGCGGATTGCCCACAACGAACAAATGACCTTTCACATACAAGTACAAATTGAGTGTCGCATAATACCCGTAATCCGCGAACTTAAAAGTAAAATGCTTTTTGTTTTTGATGTCTGGCACATAGTAGAATTCCCAAACTCGTTTTTCGCTGAAAAAAGAATCAAGTTGGCGGAAGCAGAGAAGCGAAGTTCCGTCATGCCATTTTTTGCAATATCGCTGAATTTCTTTTGATACAGCGTCAATGCCGCTACCCGAAACAGCAGTTTCGACAAAATCCTCATCCTCCATTTTTCCTGTCGTAAAGAACACATCGCGCTGGAAAATCTCCTCCCACTTTGCAAGCAGTGATTCAAAAATTTCTTTGCCCTTTGCGTACTCTTCTTCTGTTTTTGCAAGCACACCGCCGTATTTTACTGTCGGTTTTGAGTAATCAAAATCATTCATCGCAAACCTCCATTTTGTTGCGTTTATATGCACCCGAATGCAGGTACGGCACGCATCCGCATTCGGCTTATTGCCACCTTACAGGTCGTCGAGCGCGTCGAAGGCGGGCGCAAGCGCTTCCATGCGCTCCTCTTCTGCTGCTGCGGCTGCCTCTTCCTGCAAGCGGCGTGCGGCGGCGTCTACCTGCCGTCTGAACGCTTCCAGCTGCTCCGCCTTCTTGCCCTGCCCCAGCGCGGCAAGCACATCGTACAGCGTCACCTCCGCGCCGTCGGTAGCGGAGGCAAGCACGCTTGCCTCCAAATCCGCGTCGCTGTCGTCGTCAGTGAACGCAAGGCGCAAAAGCACGCCGTCTGCGTCCGTGAACTTCGAGAACGTAAAGGAAAGCTGCTTTTCGCCGTCCACCTCATACATGATGTCCGTAAGAAGCACGGCGCTGCGGGCGGGCGTCTCCAGCTTTTTGCGCTCCGTGCCGTTCCTGTCGTGCAGGAACTTCAAGCCCGCAATGTAATTAAGCGACGCGCCCAGTTTTGCCGCCGAAAGCATGACGTCGCTTCGGTGCGCCTTGCTCGCTTCCGTCTGGTAGAAGCGCAGCTCGGTGTCATCGTTTGTAAACGTAAGCTCGCCGTCGCCGTCGTCCTCTGCCGCTTCCATCTCGTCGAGCAGGCTTTGCCGCGCAAACAGCTCGCCCCACTTAGCAAGCAGCTTGTCAAAAACGACCTTGTTTTCTTTCGTTCCGTCGCCAGAAAGCACAATGTTCATATTCATTTCCTCCATTACAGATTGCGTTATGCTTTCAGTATACAAGCGGGGGTACGACAAACAGTGTCGTGGTACGATGAAGATTTCTGTTTTTTCTGCGGCATGTATGAGACGTCTCTGCGCTCATTCTAAAATATGTTTAATACTCTGTAAAGCATTTTAATGCTTGAACGAGTATCGCATGGTAGCTCTATAGAGCATTAGTATTTTGCTATGACAAATGAAGAGATGCTGGACTATGTAGCTGAATCCGTCCGCCGCATACGAAACGCAAAGAATCTGTCACAGTTTGACCTTTCTGTCCGCGCCAATATGTCGCAAAGCTTTCTTGCGAACATCGAGACGGGCAAAAAGGAGCCGTCCGCCATGACGCTTATCCGCATTGCCCGCGCGCTTGGCGTAAGTCCGCGCGAGTTTTTTCCTGATGCGGGCGCCACCGCCGTTGACGTCAAGCAAGAAATCAAAAATGAGATTATAGCGCTGCTGGGCAAGCTGTAGCATAGAGCGCTGCTGTGCGCAGGGCTTCCGCGCGCACTTCGTCCGCAAGCGACTGCGGCGCAAGTACGCGCACGGTGTGCCCCTGTCCGAGCACCCAGCGCACCACTTCCTGCTTCTGCGTGGTCTGGAAGCGCACGTATACGCTGCCGTCGTCGCGCTCCTCCACGGTCTGCCCGCTGTGCCAGACGCGGTTCAGCGCGTAGGTGCCTATTTCCTTGTCTACAAGCAGCTCCACCGTAAACGGCGTCTTATCGCTGAGCCAGACGCCCAGTTCCGCGTCAAAGTAATCCTCCGCGTGGAAAGCCGCTGGCACACTAAAGCGCTCTTGGGTAAGCTCGGCGCCCTTCATGCGCGAGAGCGAGAAAATGCGCACGTCCTGCTTGTGGTGGCAGTAGCCGATGAGGTACCAGTTACCGCGCTGACAGACGATGTGGTACGGGTCTACAAGGCGGCGCATAAAGGTGCTTTTCTGGAGCGGGCGGTAGTCGAACGCGAGTGCGCGGCAGGACTTCACCGCGCCGAACACCGTGTGGAACAGCTGTTCGCTGATAGCCTCTGTTCTGTCGGGAATAAACGTGATTTTCGGGTTCAGAAACGTGGCGTCTACGCTCACGGTGTCGGGCAGGCTTTGAAGCAGCTTTTTGAACACCGAGCGCAGCTGCGCTTCTAGCGGCGTGTTGCGGTACTGCTCCAGAAGCGGGCTGAGCACCGCAAGCGAAAACAGCTCGCCCTCGGTAAGCGGAATGCTCTTGATGAACGACTGCGGCACGGCATAGCGGTAGCCGTCGCGCCCGCTTTCCACGAGCACGCGCATGGAATCGCGCATAAACTCAATGTCGCGCTGAATGGTGCGCGTGCTTACCTCCAGCATCCGCGCGAGCGCCGCAGCCGTGCGGGGCTTTCCGTCCTGCAAGCAGGCGTCTATCTGCAATATGCGCCAAAAAAGTATTTTCTGCTGAACTTCGGTAGTGTCGCTCATGGATGCCTCCTTGTGACTCGCTTGACTTTTACAGCTGACGGCGTGTTTTATTCGCAGTTTTTTGTATTTTTACGTGTCAGCGCGGTCTACAGCAGCGAGTGTAGTACGAGCTGCAGGTGATTGCAAACGCGGGCGGATACAAGGAAAAACCGACTGTATAAAAGGCGATAAATGGACGAGCAAAAGTATACATGATAGAGCCATGCCTACTGCGTAAGAGCCAGCACTGTTTCTAACGGTAACTGCACCGCTTGCGCAATCTGCTCTGGCGTCAATAGCTGCATTGCAAGCAGCTGGCGTGCAGACGCTAGCGCCCGCTGCCGCGCGCCTTTCTCCATGCCGATAGCTTGTCCGCGTTCCATGCCAATCGCCTGCCCTTTCTCCATGCCGGCGTCGAAGTCGTAGGTGCGTTGGCGCTCCCATGTCATATACTGTACCCTCCATTGCGTGTTGTGCTTGGCGTCGTCTACATACGCCTTTAGCTGCTCGGTAAAGGCGCTTGTGGCGCTGCCGGTGGTGAGCAGCTGAAAGAATGCGCGCCGCTCGCCGTCAGCTGACAGTGTAGCACAGCTGGGGGCAATAAAAAAGTGCTTGTAGGCGCGGTCGTTTAATTTTATGGCGCTTTTTTCCCGGCAGGTGTTCTCAAAGGTATACACCGGTAGCCCTTCGCCGAAGATGTCCTCCATGCACAGAAAGATGATGTGTGCTTCTTTAAGCTCGCGGTAGCGCTGCCCCTTTCCAAGCGTGTCTACGTCGAGCACGCCCTGATAGTAGCGGGCGCGCTCGGAAAGCTCCTTTGTGTCTGCCACCTGCAGCTCGATGTCGAACATGCGCTTGGCGTCCTGTGCAAGCACGTCGAGGCGGATGCTTTTTGCGTTGCCGTCGATGGCGACGGTCTCTTCTTGCGCAAAATGCAGCTGCCTGATTTTTATGCCGAGCAGCAGCTCCAGCAGCGTTTTGCAGGCGCTGCGGTGGTGGCGCATGACTTTGTAGAAGATGAAGTTGTTTGCTAGTGTTGCCTGTTCCCACTTTTGCGCGGGGGTAAGCGGGGAATGGGTGTGTTGTGCGTTTTGTGCCATGATAATGCTCCTGCTGTATATATAGGGGGCAAAGTGGCTTTAAACTGCAATTTTTGCGAAAAAAACTTAACGAGGGTTCTGATTTATATAGATGCTGCATACGCCGCCTCGCACAAGGGCGAGTGGATGTACTGGTACCACCCGACGAGAAGCACGCTCCAGTAGCAGGAAGTGCACGGCGCGCACCAGCGCACAAGCGCCGACTGGACGAAGAAAGCCCCGCGTTGCAGCTGGCAGCGCGGGGCTTTTTGTATGCGCGGGCGGGGGGCGGGGGTGTCACATATCGCCGCAATTACGCACATTCTGCAACGCCTCCTGCATTATCTTCCTGTCTTTTTCTTGCTCTTTAAGCACCCATTGCTCAAATTCTTTATTGAGCCGATGCAGCTCCGTAAAATCAGGGCGCGGGGTGTTGATAATCGTCGCGTAGGCAGATTTGCCGTTCCTAAGCTTTTCAAGGTATTCGGGCGTTACTGTCCTCATGGTTATGCCTCCTTTGCTGACTGCAATTATAACATATTTTTGCGAAATATAAACAAGGCTGGCGTGATATGTAAAAAACGCTCCGGCCTTGCTTTTTACCCAAAAGACGGCGTTCCGCCGCTGGCCGCCTAAGCAAAAAGTTTGCTTTTGGTACGGTACACGGCGCGTAGGCTTGTGTGGCAAAAAGTTTTTCGTGCAGGGCGGCGCATTGTGTGGTACAATAGTGGGTTAAGGAGCAAAACATGAGTTATGACAGAAGAGTTGACGGCTTACGGAACGACGGCTCGAAGGGGCACGTGCTGGTGGTGGATGACGCGGCGTTTGCGGCAAAGCACTTGACGCACATGCTGACCGCCGCAGGCTATGTCGTAGTCGATGTGGCAGAAAACGGCGAGGACGCGCTCAGGCTGTATAAGGAAAAGTCGCCCGACATCGACCTTGTGACGCTGGACATAACCATGCCCAAGCTTGACGGCATTGCCACGCTGGAGCAGTTGCTTGCGCTCGACAAGGACGCGCACGTCGTCATGGTGACGGCAAGCGGCAAGGAAGAGCTGGTGCGCAAGGCAATCCTGCTAGGCGCCAAAAACTACATCGTAAAGCCGCTGCAATTCAACACGATAGTTCCGCGGATAGACGCCGCCTGCCGAAAATAAGCGCGCCGCGTCAAAATTCGCCCCCTCACCGCCGACAGCGCAGAAAGCTGAAAACTGACAAAAAAGCCGTATCGGTAGCGTGGTACGGCTTTTTTGTGCTTGGGGGCAGCTGCTGCTAGTCAGTCCAAACAGTTCTCACATACATTGCATTTTCCTGCTACCTTTAATATTTCCGCAACATTTCGCAAACAATTCGCAAATACGCGCCCGCTACACTCCCCGTAGCTTTTACAGGGAGTGTTCTGAT
>ERZ842401.4564-NODE-4564-length-16002-cov-15.007086_pt1 | contig 16002 bp, 14 predicted proteins | sample MGYA00521270_ERZ842401 | MGnify/ENA primary metagenome ERZ842401 (study PRJEB31892, sample SAMEA3878208) | bioreactor metagenome | biome: Moose rumen | place: Sweden | collected 2011-10 | study: EMG produced TPA metagenomics assembly of the PRJEB12797 data set...
AAATGAAGTGTGCCGAAAAAGAAGCCGTTGACTATATCGTTACTGAAAACCTCAAAGATTTCCGCTCGTCAAAAATCCCTGCAATCGATATTTCGTCCGCTCTAAAATTGATATAGACAAAACATGTTGTGCCTGACAAAACAGGCTGTGCCTGTCAACTATTGCTTAAAGTACCGCATGGGCAGTGAGTTAGACGGCGCGGAATAAGGTGAAAAGAATATTCAATCCCACGGTCGTAGGAATAGTTACTCCTATGACCGTGGGAATTTTTTTCCTACGACCATAGGCAAAAGATACTTACGAGCGTAAACAATGACTAAGAACGACCGTGAGAAAAAGTATTTACGACCGTAGGCAAGAGCCAAGAACGACCGTAAACACTCATCACTTACGCCCGTAGGATTCTTCTGTATCTGCAAGCCTATTATTCACAAGCTGGATGGAGAGGAATAAAGGGGAAAAGATTTTTTCTGTGATGTATGGTATAATATAAAGAGTTGGAGGTGCGTAATATGGTTACGAATGAAATAAAAGCTATAGCACAGCGACTTGAAGCAAGTGTACAGCCTGAGAAAATTTATCTTTTTGGTTCGTTTGCGCGTGGTGACGAAAGAAATGACAGCGATTATGATTTTTATCTTGTTATGCCAGATTCTGTTACTGATAAAATTGCAGTTTCTCAAAATGCCTATCGTTCTTTACGGGGGCTAAAACGCCGTTCTGTTGATATTGTAGTAGGTTCTATTTCAGGGTTTGAAGAAAGAAAGAATCGAAAAACCTTAGAAAGCGTTGTAAATAAAGAAGGGATTGTGATTTATGAAAAACGAAGCTGATGTAAAAGAATGGTTGCGCTTTGCTGATATGGATGTGCTTTCTGCTAATCATCTAAATGAAATTACATATCCTAAGCCTTTAGAAATCATTTGCTATCACTGTCAACAGGCGGCTGAAAAAATATTAAAGGCTCTAGTACTGGCTTATGACGGCGAAATTCAAAAGACACATGATTTGGGATTGTTAACGGAACAACTTTCTGAATTTTTAGAAATTCCTGAATCTGTTTTGTCAGCAGCAGATGCACTAACTCCTTATGGTGTAAAAATCCGCTATCCGCAAGAACTTTGTATCGAAGAATCGCATACAAAAAAAGCATTGGCAGAGATGAATATAGTGTACGATTTTGTTAAAAAAGAGCTTGCTCAACTAAAGTAAATTGCGCATTGTTTACAAAGCTCTACGGGGGCTCTGCCGAAAAGCTAGACTTTATCATCAACTATTGCTTAAAGTACCGTATCATGTTGTATTTAGAAGACTTGAATAGTGGGCAGATTGTTCGCGGAGTTACGATAAAAAATCCCCTAAGGGCAGGAGATGTAACCCTTGGGGGATTTTTAGAAAGTGGGGGAGATTGTGAAAAGAAATTACTCTTTTACTCCGCCGATTGTCATTCCGACAACAAAGTACTTTTGCAAGAACGGATACACGACAAGAATCGGTAATGTCGCAACTATGGTGATAGAAGCTCTGATACTTATCGGGGTAACCATTCCGCTCGCCGCACCGCTCGCCGCCGCTACAGCCATTGAGTTTGCGTCGTTTGCAGATGCGCTTGAGTTTTGGCTAGACTGCAAGAACTCCATAAGTTTATACTGCAAAGAATGAAGATTTACTTTTCCTGAACAGAAAAGATAGGTGTCGAACCAGCTGTTCCACGCATCAACTGCGACGAAAAGGCAAATCATTGCAACAGACGGAACGATAAGTGGCATTATAATATGAAGAAAAATAGTGAACTCGTTTGCACCGTCAATGCGCGCAGATTCAACAAAGCTGTTTGGAAGCCCGTTTATGTATGTTCGCACAAGGATAAAATAAAACACTCCGACAAGGTTCGGCACGATGTACACAGCATAGCTGTTCAACATTCCGAGGTGCTTGATGAGCATATAGCCTGGAATAAGACCTGCATTTACATACATAGAAATAACAAGAACGAGCGTTAACGGCTTTCTAAGCACAAACTCTTGACGGCTCAAGGCATACGCGAGCATACAAGTGCAGAACACACAAAGCGATGTTTGCAAAATAGTGCGAGAAACAGAAATGCCAAACGCCTTAAAAAGTCTGTCGTCAATAAACAAAACTTTGTAGTTTTGCATAGTGAATTTGCGAGGGAAGAGCTTTACTCCGCCCTTGATAGAGTCTAATCCGTCATTGAGAGAAATCGCAATCGTGTTCCAAAACGGGTAGACTGTTACAATAACAAGAAATGTTAAGACGACAAATATAAATGCGTCTAATAATCTATCTTCAAGATGATATTTTTTCATAATTAAACCAACCTCTCTTCACCAGCTTTCTTAGCAAAGTAGTTTGCCAAAACCAATAGGGCGATGTTTACAACGTTCTTGAAAATACCAGCCGCTGTTGCAAGCGAGAAGTTGAACAAATTAAAACCGTATTTCAAAACGTAAATATCTATAGTAGAAGCAACATCGTCAATCATACCATTTCTCAAGAAGAACGGCATTTCAAAGTTTGAATTAAGGATATTTCCTGCGCTCATAATCATCATAATTATGATAGTAGGCTTGATACCTGGCAATGTGATGTGCAAGATTTTTCGGATACGTCCGCAGCCGTCAATTTCAGCCGCTTCATAGATGTTTGGGTCAATGGCTGTCATTGCACCAAGATAAACGATTGTGTTCCAACCGACTTCCTTCCATACATACGTCCAACCAATGATGTGCCAGAAATATTTTGGTATGGAAAGCCAAGATATAGGCTGCTTGATAAAGCCTAAGCCCATAAGTACATTATTTAATACACCGTCTTCAACAGATAAGACATTTGCAACAAGACCAGTAACGATAATCCATGACAAAAAGTGCGGAAGATATGAAACCGTTTGTACAAATCGTTTCAGACCGATTCTTCTCATTTCGTTGAGCAACAATGCAACAAGAATTGCTGTTACATAGCCTAATGCTGTAGAAATGAAGCTCATACAAATGGTGTTTCTCAAAACCTTCAAGAATTCTTTATCGTTGAAAAGGAATAAGAACCACTTTAAGCCTACCCACGTTTGCTGAGAAAACGACTTTGCAGGCTTGTAATCTTGAAATGCCATTGTCCAGCCCCACAGAGGAACGAACTTAAACAATATTATATACAGAACGAACGGAACAGACATAAAAGCAAGTTGCTTCTGTCTTAAAAGTGTTTGCCAAAAGTTTCTTTTATTTGCAATGGGCAAAGCTGTTGTTTTTTTATCCATAAGATTTCACCTTGAAAAAACAGGCTTGCGTGCAAGACTTTGCAAACAAGCCTTGTTTATGTATTATAAATTAGTTATCGCCAGGGAATCCGCCAAAAGTCTGAACTCTCTTGTCGAGTCCTTCCTGCATAAATGCAACGTAAGTATCGACTCCTGCTTCTTTCATTTCAGAAACATATGTGTTCCATGTCGCTTCAAAGTCTTCAGGCTTGCCCATAATCATCGTTGGCAAATACTTTCTCTGAATGCTCTCAAGTTTGCTGTTTGCCAAAGCTGCTGCTGAACCGTCTGGAGGCGTAATCTGCCACATTGGATACCAACCTGCGTTCTGCGGTGGGTTCTTGTCCATCAAAGCTGCATAAGAAGGCACGTCGTACGCATTCCAAAGCTCGATGTCTTCAGGTTTTGCATTTGCCTGGAATTCCCACGGCATATTGCCCATATCGCAAGCATAGCCGTCAGAGAATGAACCTTCCATCTTTGGAGATTCTTCCATCCAAAGCTGTGCCTTGTTGTGCAAAATCCAGTTGTTGTCTTCCTGCTGGTTTCTCTGCTCCTGTGTTCTGTACGGTCTGCCCTGTGCGTCTTTCTGCCAGTCTTCGCCCTCAAAGCCCCACTTCAAAATCTTCTGATTTTCTTCTTTGATAAGCTCGTCCATAAACTTCAAGATTTCAATAGCTTTCTTTTCACCGCACTTTGTTGTAAATCCGTATCCTCTCTGGAGGTTAGGAATAGAAATATCGCGGTAGTGTGGCTTTACGCTCTCGTCGAATACGATTGGAAGCGGTGCATACGTTCTGTTGTAAAGACCTGCTGTCTTCAAAGTATTCTCTGCTTCGCCCTGAAACTCCCAGCCCTGAATGAACATACCAAGAACACGCCCCTGTGCAATCTTTGCATAATACTGGTCGCGAGTGTCTGTGAACGAGGCTGGGTCAATCAAGCCGCGCTGATAGTAGCTGTTTGCGAGCTTAAACCATCTCTTTGCGTTTTCGTCTGTGTAGTTGTCAGAGTAGACATACTTTCCGTTAACCTTGTCAACGTGTCCGCCGCCATCGTTTGGATAGCCTGCGAGGAAGTTCGGCGGATTCCAAAGGTTGAACGCTTCCCAGTTAGCAGTAATGATGTTGAAAGGAATGGTTGGCATACCCTCGATTGTGGGGTATTTCTTTGCATACTTTTCGATTAAGTCAAAGTATTGGTCTACTGTCTTAACCTCTGGATAGCCAAACTCTTTCAAGACTTCTTTCTGAATCCAAAAAGCGTTCTGATTGTAGAATGTGCCTTGGTCAGGACCATCATACACACCATAGTTCGGCAAAGAGTAGATGTGTCCGCCGTCGATGTCGAGCATTTTTTTCCATGCTGATTCATAGTGCTTGCGGAGGTTTGGCGCATACTGCTCTACTAAGTCCTTTATGTCGAGAAGACAGCCAGCGTCTTGGAATTTTGATGAATCAACTTCTACCAAGTCTGGCAAGTCGCCAGAAGCGATGAGAACACCGATTTTCTGGTCTTTGTCGCCAACAAGAATATCGAATGAGAAAGTAACTCCAAAGTTATCTTTAATCCATTTGTATGCTTTGTTGTCAGCTGGCGGCTGCTGTCGCTGCTGAATGGTGAAAATGGAAATGTTCATCGGTTTTTTTGATGAAGACGTTGTTGAACTAGATGAACTGGACGATTTCTCCCCGCACGCTGTTAAGGTTAACACCGAAGTGCATGCAAGGAGACCCGCTAACATAACTGAAACTGCTTTTTTCATTAAAAAGCCTCCTAGATACTAATAATTTAATTATAAAAGGGGGTTGTTATAAAAAAACATCTAAACGTGCATAAAATTTATATAAATTTGCTCTTTTTGCGTTTATGTGCTAAAATAAGACTGTATTTACATTGACAGGTTAATTTTATTATGAGTGATATCGGTTTTTCTTTTTATGATAATCAAGATTTCCCCATTGGCTTGTTTTCTCAAAAGGCGTATCTTCCGCGTCTTCATCACCACATCGAATATGAGCTTTTTTGTCTCGACAAAGGAACGGCTGAACTTGTGGTAGAAAATGAGTCGAAAATACTTTTCGCAGGCGACAGCATTTTTTTGAACCCAGGCGAAGAGCATTTTATACGGACGGTGAAAGAGGATATTCCGTTTCACTATGAAGCGATTGTGTTTGATGATTCGATTTTAGGAAGCGACAAAGACCCGTGCAGAGTCTTTTTTAACAGTATACGAATAAATCGGTATTTGGAGCTGCCGAAACTGCTGATTTCCAAGATGAAAAAAGTCGCTGAGGTGCGAAAAGAAAAGCAACTCGGTAACGAGATTTTTATAAAAGCACTGCTTCTTGAAGTCATCGCATACATTACGCAGACGAATCAATACAAAAGTGTTTCGACGATATTCACGCTCGAAAAATACAACATCGCCGCCGTTGATGCCGCTATTGCGTATATCAAAGAGCATTACAAAGAAAATATAACGGCTACAGACGTGATGAGCAACACGAATTATTCTCGAAGCCATTTTTCTCGGCTGTTCAGAAAGAGCGTCGGGCTGAACATTGTCGAGTATATAAACAAATACCGCATAGAAAAAGCCTGTGTTGACTTAATCTATACGGATAAAAACATTACGCAAATCGCGCTCGATAACGGGTTTAACAACATTCAGTATTTTTCTCGCGTGTTTATGCAGTTTATGAATATGACTCCAAAACAGTATCAGAAAAACTCTACCGATGTTGTCGTTCCCTCTTCAATCCCCGACGGAATAATCTAACAGGCGTAGCCTGCTTTGTATAGCGCAAAAATCAATCAAAGAAAATTGATTTCAGTTGTCCTGTGCCGCTGCCTGAGAAGGTGAGATAGAGCGGAGCGACTTTGTCAGGAAAAGCAATGTCGGCCGACCGCTCTTCCCAAAAGTTCGACGTGTCGCCGAGCTCTATCTTTCCCAAGACTTCGCCAGAATAGCTGTTTCGCACTTCAAAATGCCCGTGAAAATAACCGCGTGCCTTTACGCCGATTTTTTTCACGCCCTTGAAGTCGAAATACTTAAAGCCAATCGTTGTTTTGTCTTTGATGCCTGCAATATAAGACGTGTCAACTCCGTTTGTGCCGTCGTAGTGCGCAACGCCGAACGGTGAGCCGTCTTCGTTGTCAGCTCCCCCTTGCGTGATTTTCGGATATAAGTCGGTAACATACGCAATCGGTTCATCGGTGAAAATGTGGCACGCGATATATGCACCGTATTCGCCTTTTGCCTTGAGTGCGCCGCCGTTTAAGCCGCAAGACGTGATTTCCACTTGCTGTATCGAGCCGTCAGAAGCAATCTGGATTTTCTCTGCACAGCCTTGCCGAGAAAACCATGTATTGTTCGTGTGGCGATGATAGAAAATGTAGTAATTATCTCCGATTTTCTCAATGCCGCCGTGGTTGTTTGCTGCAGGAACGACAGGCACATCTGCTTTTTTATAGCTGGAAATGCCGAGGTCGCAGTTGCTCACGATAACGCCGCCATAAGTGAAATTGCCCGTCGGCTTGTCGCTTGTCGCGTAACAAAGCTCGTGGCACACTTCGGAGGAATAGACAAAATAGTATTTCGCTCCGATTTTGCGGATTGAAGAGGCTTCAAAGAATGCGTGATTCTTGTATTCCCCCCATCTTTCTGTGCTGTCGAGCTTATACGGGCAATCAATCTCGTTTTTCATCGCTTCGGCTTTTTCTTTTGCTTTCCCGTTCGCAAGAGTATAATTACAGCCAGGCACGATAACGACAGGCTCTTCTTTTATCGTGAGCATATCGTTTTCAAGCGTCGTCGCCATAGCTCCAATTCGCTCTTTCATATTCTGACCGCAAAACGCCGTATACAAATACACGTTTTCGCCTTCAGTCAATACCGCAGGGTCGAATTGAGCCATATCGCCTTTCCGCTCGCCCAATCTCGTGCCGTCTTTGTAATGCACATAGCCGTAAAACTTGTATTTTCCCGCTGGTGTATCACAGACAGCTACCGACACAATAGAGATTTTGTCATACACATAGTACAGATAATATCTGCCGTCCACTCCTTTAGTAACATCGGGCGCGTATAAAACCATTCTGCCGTCGTTTGCCTTGTCCTGTTCTTTGCGATAGATAACGCCCTCATATCGCCAATCGCTCAAATCATCAACAGGCGCGGAGTAACACACATAATCGCCAAGACAGAATACCGCTCCGTTTGCTCTGTCGTGCGAGCCGTACACATAGACGCGGTCGCCAAAAACGTGCGGCTCACCGTCTGGAATATATTCCCAAGAGGGAAGATACGGATTAAAAACCTGCTTTTTCATATTTACCACTCAATGCAAGAATTGCGAAAAAATAAAGACAGTTGTCGTAATACCTTCTTCTGCCCACTCTCATCGGCGTATTCCACAGTCGCTCTACTGCACGCTTTGCCGCTTGCTTTACCTCTTCGTCTGCCGTTTCGGGAATAGCTAAAGCCGCCTGCGCCACAGTTGCGATTAAGCCGATAGGGTGTCGAGAGAGCTTTTTTCTCGGCGTGCCGTCTACCAAATAATTGTGCAAGTCTTCCGCCTTTTTGCCGTCGAAGAACTTGATTATGTTCGCTGCGATTTTAGAAAGTTCTGGAGTAAAGTCGCACCAAGAAGCGTCTAGCCCGATATTCGCCGCTACCCTATACGAGTCGCTGAAAAAAGTGCCGTGCTTGTCCACTGGAAGCGGCTCTCCGTCATCGGTCGCATATTCTGCAGCAAGCCCTGTTTTTTCGTGGCAGGCTTTTACTAAATATCTGCGGCTTTCTTTTGCACACTCCGCCCAAAATTCTCGGTCAGCTTCATCGGCACAATGCGCGAAAAGCTCATAGAAATGCGGCAGATGATACGACGGGTCAGTGAATGGACAATTCGGGATAAAGCGAACGTGATGATTGTCAAACCACATCTTTTGCTCTCCGTGCAACGCTACTCGCAAAATAGAGCGCGCCTGTTCACTGTAGTTGAAAATCCCCTCGCCATCTCCCCATTTTGTTGCCGCCAAGAACAACGCTGCCGCAAAATACTCCTCTCCGTCTGGGGCTGGACCTTCTGAATTCTTTGTGCCGTCAAGTTGGTTTGACCAACAGAAAAAGCCTGCATTTGCGCCGCTTTCAAGGTACATATACGTTTTAGCCCACTTCCAAATTCTGTCGAAAACGTCTTTTCTGTTCATCTCGACAGCCATCATCATACCGTAAGACATACCTTCTGTGCGGGCATCGTCGTTTCCTGTGTCTTCCACATAGCCCATAGAGTCGGTGGTCTCAAAGTATAAGCGATGTGCGCTTCGTTGGTCAAAAATGGTGTTCCAACAGCTCATCACTTTGTCTTCAATGTCAAATTGCGAATAACCGCATTCCTTAAATAGATTACGCATAGTTTTTGACTATATAGCAGTTTTTAATCTCTGTCAAATTTTTTATTTAATATCAAGAATTGTTGAAAGAGCAAATTTTTCAAGAGTTTGCACCTAAAAGTGTTAAGAGTTTGCGCCTAAAACACCTAAGAGTTTATGTCTAAAAATGTGCGGAAATATGAGCAAAAAGATATAAAAAATAAGATAAAAAAAGATAACAAAAAAATGAAGAAAAATTCATCTTTTTTATCGTTTTATGAACGTTTATTAAAGATTTTTTTAATAAGGTATGATACAATCTATTTGTATTCGATGTAGCAGGGGGAACTATGAAACAGTTTTTTATGAAAAGAATCAAAAAAACATTTGTGTTATGTGCGATGCTTTTTCTTGCTTCGTGTGCATTTGCACAAAAGGCAGGGGACAAAATCTCTTTTACTTCGGTGGATATGAACGGAAACGCCGTAAGTAGCGAGCTGTTTGGCAAGAATAAGCTGACGATGGTTAATATTTGGGGAACTTTTTGCGGCCCGTGTATTCGCGAAATGCCAGACCTTGCAAAGCTCAACAGCGCAAACAAGGCGAACGGCGTTGAAGTGGTGGGCATTGTGATTGACCTTGTAGACCGTCGCGGAGTTGTGAGCGAAAGGACAAAGGCAGACGGAGAGGCGATTATTAAGCAGACGGGCGCGAACTATACTCATATTGTGCCGAATAATGAGATGCTATCTACCTTTTTGCGCAAAATACAGGCTGTGCCGTCTACGATTTTTGTTGACGCAAATGGCAAAATGGTCGGTCAAATGTATCTGGGGTCAAGGAGCGAAAAAGAGTGGCAGAAAATCATCGATTCTCTTTTGAAGACAATGTGAAAAAGGGGAGAATTACAAAGAAAAAATCTATTGCCGCGCTCATTCTCTCTTTGCTCTTTATTGCGCTGGGCGTGTGGCGGGGAGAGGCGATAGTGGTGATGGAAAAAGCGACAAGGATTTGTATGGAGTGTATCGGAATTGGCTAAAAGCAACATAAACCGAGTGCGCCTTATCACGCAGGCTCTGTTTGCAGCTCTTACAAACGGGTATGCAAAAGGGGCGGCAACGGGAGAGATTTTCGAGGGAAAAAGCAAATATTTTTGCACGCCTGGAATGAACTGTTATTCTTGTCCTGCGGCGTTGTTTTCGTGTCCGATAGGCTCTTTGCAAGCGACGTTGAACGCGAGAGAATACCGAGTTTCGCTCTATGTTGCAGGCATACTCTTTCTCTTCGGCACGCTTTTGGGGCGGTTTGTGTGCGGCTTTTTGTGTCCGTTCGGTCTGGTGCAAGATGTGCTTTTCAAATTTCCGTACGTCAAAAAAATCCGCTCGCTTCCTGCCGAAAAGGCTCTGCGCTCTCTTCGCTTTGTCTTTTTGGGCGTGTTTGTCATTCTGTTGCCGATGTTCGTCGTCGATATAACGGGTTTGGGCGAGCCGTGGTTCTGCAAGTTCATTTGCCCTGTCGGCACGCTTGAAGGCGGCGTTCCGCTCGTGCTGCTCAATAGCGCAATGCGAGGGGCGGCAGGGTTCTTGTTCAAATGGAAGCTCTATATTTTGCTCATCACGCTCTTTTCATCTCTCGTTATCTATCGTCCGTTTTGTCGCTATGTCTGCCCGCTCGGTGCGCTCTACGGGCTTTGCAACAAAATTTCGTTTTATCGCTTCACGATAGACAGCGAAACGTGTATACAATGCACCGTGTGTCAAAAGGCATGCAAACTCGATATTCCCGTGTGGCAAAGGCCTAACTCGGTTGACTGCATTCGCTGCGGAGAATGTCGCGCCGCTTGCCCCACAAAAAGCATAAAACTTTGTTAAATACCGACAAATGTAACGCCTCCAATCTAAGAAATCAAGATGACTGCGCTTGCAGAGATTGAATTTGTGTAAGAGATGGGATATAGTTACTATATGCTAACTAGTGTAGTAGTTCTCTTCTCAAGGAGATGAAAATGTCGGTAGAAAAGTTTAATCGCTTTTTTAGGCGGTTTGGGGAATTTCAGATAAAACAGAGAACGTGGCTTCTGCTTTTCATGGTGCTTTTAACTGCTCTCGGATTTTTTGGACTTACGAAGTTTCAAGCCGACAACAGCGAAGCTGGCTGGTTCGACGAATCGGAAGAGGTCAAGCGCAATCAAGATTATTTTGAAAGCATATTCGGCAGCGATGACGCGATAATGGTTTTGGTTGAAAGCGATGATGTGTTTGATGTAGAGGTTCTTGACGCAATAAAGCGATTGGGAGAGCGACTAGAAGCGGAAGTGCCGTATGCCGATGAGCTTACTTCTGTAATGAACTTGTCGATTTCAAAAGGCACAGAAGACGGTTTTGAAGTGATAAACCCGTTTGAAGATTTTTCTACAGAAGGTGTTTTGTCCGATAGAAATAAGTTTTTAGAAGCAAAAAATTTTATTCTTTCTCGACATTCTTTAGTAAATAATCTTGTGAGCGACGACGCGAAAGAAACGTGGGTGCTGCTTTCGCTCTATCCGTATCCTGACGAAGAACAAGCTGCTATCGGCAAGGTGGCGAATGAGATAGTTCATTCTGACGAGTTCAAAAGCGATAAATACACGCTAAAAGGCACGGGAATGGCATACACAGAATATGAAGAAGACCAAGTTTCTGGCGAAGAGTGTGCAAAGCGTATTGGAATCGGCTTTTTTGTGATGTTGCTTTGTCTTGTTATTTTTGTGCGTTCGTTTCGGGGCGTTATCGTGCCTATTTTAGCGACAGTGGGCGGCATTGTCTGCGTTTTGGGCTATTCGTCGCTTTTGGGCGTGAAATCTAATACGACAATGCTTGCTCTTCCTGTGCTTTTGGGTATGGCTCTTTCTGTCGGTTATTCGATTCACTACATCAACGAGTTTCGCCTGCATTTTCGCAACACTGGAAAGCGCAAAGAAAGCGTGATTAAGGCGGTGGAAGAAACGGGCTGGCCGATTTTGTTCACGGTTATCACAACAATGGCTTCGATGATTTCTTTTATGACGGTGGGAATAGGCGAGCTTAAATGGGTTGGCGGCATTTGCTCCGCTATTGTTTTTGCAACATATCTCTATGTTATTATCTTAATCCCCATTTTTATGAGCTACACCCCAAGTGTGTTTTTCAGACACAGTCCGTTTTGTAACAGGCACAGCTTGCTTAGTAAGGGGGACAATAAAAAGAATATTGTTGAAAAGCATGCAGCGAAGTATACAAAAGCCGATATGTTTTTTGAGCGTTTTGGGGAAGCAGTGGCGAACAGAAAATGGCTTATTGCAGGGGTGAGCGCGGCGATTATTGCGCTGTGTTTGCCGTGGTGCTTTAGGCTGACGGTGAATATGGACTATGTGGAGATGATGGGAGAGAAAATCCCGTATGTGAAAGAACTGCTTTCAATTCTCGATGCAAAACTAGGAAGTCAATATTGCTACAATGTGCTGATTGAGTTTGACGAAGAAGATGCTTTCAAAGTTCCGCAGAATATGAAAAACCTTGACGCACTCGAAGAAAAAATCGCTACCTTGAAACTTACTCGCTGGAGCGCAAATGCACCTCGCATTACAAGCGTTACAGACATTGTAAAAGAGATAAACGCTTGCTTGAACGAAGATAAGAGTGAGTTTTATTCTGTGCCTGACGAGCAGGATTTGCTTACGCAGGAGCTGTTTTTGTACGAAATGAGCGGCGGCGACAACCTTGAAAAATGGCTTTCTGCGGATTATCGCACGACGTATGTACACGTTGATTTGAATGGATATGACGCAAATCAGATTGTAGAAGATATAAATCTTGCAAAACAGTATGCAAAAGAGTTGTTTCCTCAAGCGAAAGTCGGCGTGGTGGGGCAAGTGGTGAACTATGCGGCTATGAATGAAAAGCTGGTAAAAGGCGAGCTAAAGTCGTTTTTGTTCAGCTTTGTGATTATCGCTGTTTTGATGATAATTGCGTTCTCAAGCATAACGACGGGCTTAATCGGTATGATACCGAACCTTGCGCCTGTGCTGTTTATCGGGGCATTTATGGGCTTTATGAAAATCCCGCTTGATATGCTCACGATGACGGTAATGCCGATGATTCTCGGTATCGCCGTGGACGACACAATTCATTTCACGAACCGCACAAAGCTAGAGTTTGAAAAGACGGGAGATTATCTTGAGTCGCTGAAAATCACGTTCAGAGAACTTGGCAAAACGCTGGGAATGACGACTTTTATTCTCTGCTCGATGTTTGCCGTATTCTGCACAAGCCCGATGAATGCGCTTGCTCGAATCGGCTTTCTGACAATCTTGGGCTTAGGCTCTGCCTTAGTAGCGGATTACACGCTCACCCCTGTTTTGATTTATATTATCAAGCCTTTTGGCTCACGCAATCGTGCTTTGTAATGCAATCGTAATTTTTTGGAGGTATTGTTATGAAGAGAGTTTTTCTAGCGGTTATGGTTATGATGGCTTCGCTTTTGGCGTTTGCAGAGTCGTTGACTGGCTACGATGTGATGAAGAAAAATAGCGAAGTGGAAGAGGCGGCAACGGCTTCTTTTATCGCGACAATGACTTTGACCGACAAAAACGGGCAGAAAAGAGTGCGCGAAGTGTTGGAAAAAAGCAAAGATTTCGGAGAGGTGAAAAAGAGCGTTATCGTCTTTACAACTCCGAAAGATGTTTCGGGCGTGGGCTACTTGATGTTTGATTATGACGAGGCGGCAGACGGCAGCAAAAAGGACACGGATAGCTGGCTGTATCTTCCTGCGATGAAAAAGGTGCGCCGCATTTCTGGCTCTGATTCGTCAGGCGACTTTATGGGGACAGATTTCACTTATGAAGATATGGGCGAGAGGGGGCTTAGCAAAGACACCTTTCATTTGCTTGGAGAAGAGAGCGTTGACGGCGTTTTGTGCTACAAAGTGGAGGCGCGGGCTATCGACGCAAAAGACAAGAACCCGACGCGAGTGTTTTGGATTGGAAAAGAGAATTTTATGCTCTACAAGGGAGAGTTTTTTGACAAGCAAGGAAAATTGCAGCGCACGCTGAGCTGTTCGGAGATAAAAAAGATAGACGGCTTTTGGACGACCGAAAGAATGCTGATGACGAACGTGCAGAAAAATCATTCGACGCTGATTGAAATGAAAAATGTGAGCTATGGCGTTGAGATTGATGAGTCGCTTTTGACGGTTGCCGCCTTGGAAAAAGGACGCATTCGATGAAAGCGGCGATACTTGTTTGCTTGGTTCTTTTATCGCAAAGGCTGTTTTCGCAGGAGCTGCGCTTTTCGGGAGAAGCTGGCACGGTGTGGGCTAGTGCATTGCGAGAAAAGAATCGCGGCGATTATGTTTTGGGCGATACATATCTTGACGGCAAAATAGAGGCGTTTTACGATGACGCTTCTGTGTTTGCGCAGGGGAGAGCGGGCTTTGACGAGGTGGCAGAAGAGAGCTATTGCGAGCTTAAAGAGCTTTATTTTGATTATAGTGCGCATTTTTGGGGCTTTAGAGTGGGCTGTCAAAAAGTGGCGTGGGGAAAAGCCGACGGCATAGACATAACAAATATAATATGCCCTCACGACACCTCTTCTCTTCGCGCTTTGTTCAACGATGAACGCATTGCAATAGATACCGCTCGCATTTCTCTAAACAACGATGTTTTTACGCTCGACGCATATTTTATTCCCTTTGAAAGCTCTAAGGCGAATGCTGAAAAGCATATCGAAAAGAACATAAAAAATGCTGATTATGCGGCAAAACTGTCGGGGTATTTTTCGCTTTGCGATGTCTCTCTTTATGCGTATTACGGCAAGAAATCTGACACAAAAAATATGTTCGGCACTGACGCGGCTTTGCCTATTGGAGAAACGGTGGTAAGGCTTGAGAGTGCGTATTTTTTTGACAATCATAAAGAGTTGCGCTCGCTAATCGGCTTGGATTGGTTTCCTCAGAGCTGGACTTTGACGGCTCAATATTTTTGTGATTATTGCTTTGACGAGGCGTTTAATGCGCAGAAAGAGCTTTACGGCGCGGACAAATATTCTCACGGAGCAACTCTCAATATCTCAAAATCGCTTTTGTCCGACACATTGACGCTTTCGGTTTCTGGGGTGCTTATGCTTAACGATTTGGATAGCGCGATAGAAGTTTCAGGGGAATACAGCCTGACCGATAGCGTGTTTTTAGAGCTTGGAAGCTACCTTTTTAACTCTGGCAAAGACAATAAAACGGGGACTTATGGTCTTTACAAAGATTACACAAGTGCCTATCTAAAAGCCCGCTGTGTCTTCTAGCAGCCTATGGCCGTATTTTTGTACAAAATATTCTCTAAAAAGCAAGAATTTGGCGAGGAAGAGCAAAAACATTGTATAGTTGGTGATTTTCCTCGTTATGTCGGTCAAATCCTTTTGATAGTCGGTCAAAAACTATGAAAAGAAGATGACTGACATATCAAGGGAATTGATTGACTTTATCGCGGAAGACAGTGTTTTAGATATAATTTTGAGTGAATAAACAGATTTTTTGATTGAAACAGGCTCTTTTTTGCAGAAATATGTTTTTTTTCATGTTGCGAAAGAATTTTCGTAACATTCTCTCGCCAATGAGCAGGAAGCTGCGCCGCTTGAGCGAGATTCGTGAATTATATCGATGACTTCATCAAGCGGAATGGACGGCAAAACAGGCTTTATATGCGCGAACGGGGATTTTTTTTGTTCTTGCATAGTGATTTTAAATCTTTTTCCGTCGGCGCGGTCGATAAACGCTTCTCCGCTCTTTTCCAAGATGTTAAAAAGACTTTCTGCATTTTTCGTAACATCTGCATAATTCATTACAAACATAAAACACCTCTCTTTTTCGCGATTTCAAATAGCCCATTATCGAGCGACAACAGCGGTCGCTCTGACGACGCTACAATGCGGCTTGCAGGGCGTGCATTTTGGAGAAGTGTGAGTTTTTATCTTGCACTAACGCACTTGGCTTGCCTTCTTCTACGGCTTTGCCGTTTTGTAAAACAATGATTTTATCTGCTGCTTGTACTGTCCTCATTCTGTGGGCGATAACAAGCACAGTCTTTCCTTTGAGCAAGTGAGAAAGCGCGCCTTGCACTTTCGTTTCGTTTTCCACATCAAGAGAGGCCGTTGCTTCGTCGAGCAAAAGAATAGGTGCGTTTTTCAAAAGTGCGCGAGCAATCGATATTCTCTGTCTTTCGCCGCCAGAGAGTTTCGCGCCGTTTTCTCCGATTTTTGTTTGGTATCCCTGCGGCAGCTTTTGTACAAACTCGTCGCAATTCGCCTTTTTTGCCGCTTCAATAACCTCTTCGTCGCTTG